>JABLTO010016061.1_pt1 | contig 12634 bp, 6 predicted proteins | sample 7160091 | NCBI WGS metagenome assembly JABLTO01 (sample SAMN14651225, study PRJNA627086) | human gut metagenome | isolation source: feces | host: Homo sapiens
CATAAAAGTTCTGAAAATGCGGTGATTGAAAACGAAAGACACCCCTGATGGGTTTCTTTCGTAACTATCTTCCTTTCCGAAGGCGGAGATGATCCCGCTTTTTTGACAGTCTCAAGCAATACGGAGCTCTCCGCCAGGAGAGCTCCGTATTGCTACGCATCGAAATGCGCCGGGACATCCTTCCATCCGGGGTGCCCTGTTGTTTTCTGTTAATCCAGCGCGTCGCGGCTTTCAAACACGTCGCGGATAGAGCCGTTCCGGTCGATCTCCGGCTCCGGAGCCGGGGCCTTGGCCATCTTCAGCTCCTGCCACTTGGCCTTGTCGATCAGCAGCTGCCGGGGCTTGGACCCCTCGAAGGGACCCACATAGCCCCGCTCCTCCATCTGATCCACCAGGCGGGCCGCCCGGGCATAGCCCAGCTTCAGCCGCCGCTGAAGCATGGACACGGAGGCCTGTCCCGTCTCCAGCACCACGTCCACGGCGGCGCTGAGCAGCTCGTCGTCGGGGCTCTCCCCGGCAGGCTCCGGCGCGCCGGCGGACTTGCCGCCGCCCTTTTCCTTCTCCTTCACCGCCTGCTCGATCTTGTCCATCACGTCCTGGGAATACTCCGCCTCGCCGCTCTGCTTCACATAGTCCACCACCCGCTCGATCTCCTCCGGGGTGATGAAGCAGCCCTGGACCCGGGTGGGCTTCCCGGCCCCCAGCGGGGCATACAGCATGTCGCCCTTGCCCACCAGCTTCTCCGCGCCGGTGGTGTCCAGGATGATCCGGGACTCCAGGGACGAGGCCACGGCGAAGGCAATGCGGCTGGGGATATTGGCCTTCATCAGGCCGGTGATCACGTCGGAGGAGGGCCGCTGGGTGGCGATGACCAGGTGCATCCCTGCGGCGCGGCCCATCTGGGCCACCCGGCAGATGGATTCCTCCACCTCCTTGGCGGCCACCAGCATCAGGTCCGCCAGCTCGTCGATGACCACCACCACGGTGGGCATTTTTTTCAGCTCCTGGCTGCGTCCGGCCAGGGCGTTGAACCCGGCCAGGTCCTTCACGCCGTTCTCCGAGAACAGCTTATAGCGCTTCATCATCTCATACACCGCCCACTGCAGGGCCCCGGCAGCCTTCTTGGGGTCCGTCACCACCGGGATCAGCAGGTGCGGGATGCCGTTGTACGGGGCCAGCTCCACCATTTTGGGGTCCACCATGATGAAGCGGACCTCCTCCGGCGTGGACTTGTACAGCAGACTCACGATCAGCGAGTTGGTGCACACGGATTTACCGGAGCCGGTGGTACCGGCGATCAGCACATGGGGCAGCTTGGCAATATCCCCCACGATGGCGTTGCCGCCGATGTCCTTGCCCACGGCAAAGGCCACCCGGGACCGGTGCTCGGCAAAAGCCCGGGAGTCGATGACGTCCCGGATGCGCACCGCCGTCACCACCCGGTTGGGCACCTCGATGCCCACCACGGAGCTTTTGTTGGGGATGGGCGCAATGCGCACGCCGCCGCTGCCCAGGGCCAGGGCGATGTCATCGGCCAGGTTCGTCAGCTTGGACAGCTTCACACCCTGGTCCAGGGTGAACTCATACCGGGTGACGCTGGGTCCGTGGACCACGTCGCCGGGCTTGGCATCCACGCCGAAGCTGGTGATGGTCTGGGCCAGGCGGCGGGAGTTGTTCCGCAGCTCCGCCCCCACCTCGGTATAATTGTCGTCGGTATTCTGGTCCAGCAGCGTCACCGGGGGATACTGATACGCCTCCTCCGGCTCCGCCAGCTCCTCCTCGATGGCCTGTCCCACCTCCTGGGCATGCTGCTCCACCTCCTGGGCGGCAGCCTGCCCCCGGCGGGACTTCTTCTCCGGCACAGGCTCCGGCACAGGCTCCTGGGCCGGTGCCTGCACCGGCTCTGCCGCAGGCTCCTGCACCGTGGGCGGTTCCGTCTGCGGCGCAGGGGTCTGAGGCCGCAGCACCTGGTCCGGAGTCATCACGTCGTCGCCCTTGCGGGCAAAGAAGCCCTTTCCCTTCTTCCGGGGCAGCGGCTCCTCCGGCGGCTCCGCCCGCCGGTCCGCCGTCTTTTCCCGGGGGGCAGGAGCGTCATCCAGAGGCACGTCCACCGACGGACGCTGCCGCCGGGGACGCTCCGTCCGCGCCGGGCGCTCCGGCTCCGGCTGGGGCTCGTAGGGGACCCGGTCCCTGGCCCGCTGCACCAGCTCCCGGGGCGATACCCGCAGCGCCGCCAACAACGCCGTCGCCAAAAGCAGCAGCAGCACAATGACGGACACCATCGTGCCCACCAGCCGCTTCATGCCTGCGGCCAGCCCTCCGGCCACCGCTCCGCCGCTTTTCAGCAGCAGCCCATCGGCCCACAGGCTCTTCATCATGGGGCCCAGGCCCGTAACGGTCTCCCCCTGATACAAAAACAAATGCAGGATCGCCCCCAGCAGCACCGGCGTCACCAGGGTGCAGACGGTCCGCAGCGCCACAGGCCGTCCCCGGTGGGCCAGCAGGTTCACCCCCGCCAGGGCCAGGGCCGGGGCCGCCAGCCAATAGCCATACCCCGTCAGCCCCTTCAGCAGATCCCCCAGCAGGTTCAGAACGATGGCGTCCGCCTGGAAATAGCTGACCACCACACACAGGGCCAGCAGCAGGCACACGCCGCCGCCCACCTCCCGCCGGATAGGCGGGCGGGGGTTTTTCTGCGGGCTGCGGCTGGTCTGGCGGCTCTGACCGCCGCCCTGCCGGGCCTTTCCAGTTGTTTTTTTCTTCTGTCCAGACGCCATAACGAATCCTTTCTCTTACTTGATCAGCTGCAGCACGATGGTCAGCAGACCCATGGCCCAGCAGTAATACGCAAACGCGCCGAATTTTCCCTTGTTGGCGATCCGCCGCAGCAGGCCGATGCACAGATACCCGGACACCGCCGCCGTCAGCACGCCCACCAGATACACCGGCACCTGGCCCCAGTCCACGCCTGCGGAAATGGCATCCTTCAGGCTGAGGATATTGGCCCCCAGCACCGCCGGAATGGACAGCAGGAAGGAAAACCGCACCGCGAACTTCCGCTCAAAGCCCACGAAGCACCCGGAGGTGATGGTCATGCCGGACCGGGAGATGCCCGGCACCGTGGCGATGGCCTGGCCAACACCCACGGCCACCGCATCCAGCAGCGACGCCGTCCGCTCGTTCTTTCTCCCCTTCTTCACCCGGTCGCTGGCGAATAGCAGGAAGCCCGTCACCACCAGCGCCCCGCCGATGAACAGCATGCTGTTGGACAGCCCCAGCACCTTGTCCTTGATGGGCAGCACCGCGAACAGCGGCAGCGTGCCCAGAATGATCAGCAAAATCAGTCTCCGGGCCGGGGGCAGGGGCTTGGGGGTGGACCGGTGGGCCAAGTCCCCGATTCCCCGGAAGAACTCGGCGATCATGTCCTTGATGTCCTGCCAATAGGCCACGAACACCGCCCCTAAGGTGCCCAGATGCAGCAGCACGTCAAAAAATTCCGGCACCTCCGCGTCAATGTGCAGCAGATTCTGCGCGATGGCCAGATGTCCGGAGCTGGAAATGGGCAAAAACTCCGCCACGCCCTGGACCAGGCCCAGCAGGAAGGAAGAAAACACGTTCATAGGTCACATTCTCCTGTCTATTTAGATTACGTTTTGTTTATTTCTGTCGAATTATTGCAGCCTGTATTCATTTTGCAGGCACGGATACATTTGTACTATACCACACTCCGCGGAGAATTACCAGTCTAATTTGCACCCCGGGCCTGGTTCCCGGAAATTTTCTTCCCCCGTTGCCCGGGGCGGGACAACCTGCCGGGCAACGGCACTCCCCTGTCCCGGTACAGATGAAAGGAGTGGATAACCATGCGATTTCCCCGAATCTACGAGGAGGACGGCTGCTGCACGGCGGCGGAGTGCGACCTGTGCGGCGGCGAAATTTACCGGGGCCGGCGATACTACCGCATCAACGGTCAAACGGTGTGTCCGGACTGTCTGGCAGACTATGCCCGGGCGGTGTTCGCGGGCTTTGCCTGCGGAGAGGAGGCGGCGAAATGGTAAAGCGGGACGACGTCCCCTGGGCGGAGGTGCAGAAGCTCAACGCCCAGGGCTGGAGCTACCGGCAGCTGGCGGAAAAATTCGGCGTATCCTCCTCGGCCATCGGCCGCCGGGCGGTGCAGGAGTGCTGGCACGGCACCGATGCCCAGCGGGCCAACGCCCGGCTGCGGAATCTGGCCGCCGGCCTTCGCCGCCAGGCAGAGCAGCGGCTGGCCGGTGAGCTGGACACCCGGGAGATCAAGGAGCTGACCGCCGTTCTGCGGGAGCTGATGAACCTTCAGCAGACCCTGGAGGGGCAGCAGCCCGGAGGCAGCCCCCTCCGGGTGGTGCTGGAGGAGGAAACGGAGGATTGGAGCGTATGACGGAGAAAATCCTCACCATCGGCCGCCCCAATCCCCGGCAGCGGGAGTTTCTGGCGTGCGAGAAAAAATATGTGGCCTTTGGCGGGGCCCGGGGCGGCGGCAAAAGCTGGGCCGTCCGCACCAAGGCCAAGCTCCTGGCCCTGCGGTATCCGGGCATCCGGCTGCTGCTGGTGCGCCGGACCTACCAGGAGCTGGAAGCCAATCACATCCGCTTTCTTCGCCGGGAGCTGGCCAATCTGGCGGAGTACCGGGCCACGGCAAGGCAGTTCGCGTTTCCCAACGGCAGTGTGCTGGACTTTGGCTACTGCGCCGCCGACGGCGACATGGACCGCTATCAGGGCGCGGAATACGACGTGATCTTCCTGGACGAGGCCACCCAGCTGAAGGAGGAGTGGATGCGGCAGTTCGCGGCCTGCCTCCGGGGCGTCAACGGATTTCCCAAGCGGCTGTATTACACCTGCAACCCCGGCGGCCCGGGCCACGGCTACATCAAGCGTCTGTTCATCGACCGGCGCTTTCAGGCCGGAGAAAACCCGGAGGACTATGTGTTCATCCCCGCCAAGGTCACGGACAACCGGGCTCTGCTGCGGGCCCAGCCGGACTATCTGCGGCAGCTGCAGGCCCTGCCCCGGCGGTTGCGGGACGCCTGGCTGGACGGCAAGTGGGACGTGTTCCAGGGGCAGGTATTCCAGGAGTTCACCAACGATCCGGCCCATTATCAGGACCGGCGGTTCACCCACGTCATCGCCCCCTTTGACATTCCCCGGGAGTGGCGGGTGTACCGCAGCTATGACTTCGGCTATGCCAAGCCCTTCTCCTGCGGCTGGTGGGCGGTGGACCACGACGGAGTCATTTATCGGATCCTGGAGCTGTACGGCTGCACCGGGGAGGCGGATGTAGGCGTGCGGTGGACGCCGGAGCGGCAGTTCGCGGAGATCCGCCGGATAGAGGACACCCATCCCTGGCTGAAGGGCCGGGAGATCCAGGGGGTGGCCGACCCGGCCATCTGGGATACCAGCCGGGGAGAGAGCATTTACGAGACGGCTCTGCGGCACCGGGTCTATTTCACCCGGGGCGACAACCGGCGTATCCCCGGATGGATGCAGCTGCACTACCGCATGAGCTTCGATGAACAGGGGTATCCCATGCTGTATGTGTTCTCCGGATGCCGGGCGTTTATCCGGACAATTCCGGAGCTGCTGTTCGACCAGACGGACGCAGAGGACGTGGACACCCGGCAGGAGGACCATGTGGCCGACGAGAGCCGGTACTTCTGCATGTCCCGGCCCATCCCGCCCCAAAAGCGGGACATGGCGCCTGTTTTGCGGGATGACCCGCTGAACATGCGGACGGGGACATGAGAAGGCCCGTGGACGGCAGCCAAGGCTGCCGCCCACGGGCTATTTTTGTGCAGTATCCAGCCCGGCAAGCGCCTCGCAGCGTTTGCCGCCCGCAGGCGGCAAATCAAATGCAATCCGTTTTTTGCGGCGGCGTGTACGTCGCAAAAAACACTTTGCGCGGAGAGAGTGTGTCCCGCCGGGACGGCGGGACACGCGGTTCGGAGCGAAATCTCTATTCACAAAAAGGCACAGCCTTTTTGTGAATAATAGCCAGCCCCCGGCGGACCGATGGTCCGCCGGGGGCTGACTCTATGGGGGATGGGGCATCTCAGCGCGTGGGATGGAAGATCATCCCAGGCTGTTTTTCATGCTTAGCGGGTGCGCTTTCTGCGGGGCAGAACCACCACGGCGGCAGCCAGCAGAGCGGCGGAAGCCATCATCACGATCCACAGAGCAGTGTTGCTCTCGTCGCCGGTCTTGACACCGGGCTTGTAGTTGGGATCAGCCGCGCCGCAGACGGTGCACTTGCCGTCCTTATACTGATGGCCGGTGGCCTTGATGACCTCGCCCTTCTTCACAATCTCGCCGCAGATGGTGCAGACTTCATCGCCGGTGTAGCCGTCCTCGGTGCAGGTGGCAGCCTTGGCGCCAACCAGCTTGATCTTGTGACCCAGAGCGGGGATGACCTCGCCCTTCTTCACGGTGACGCCGCAGGTCTTGCAGACCTCATCGCCGGTGTAGCCATCCTCGGTGCAGGTAGGCTCCTTGGCGCCAACGATCTCGGTGTCGTGGCCGGTGGCGGGGATGACCTCGCCCTTGGTGATGACCTTGCCGCAGACCTTGCAGACCACGTCGCCGGTGTAGCCATCCTCGGTGCAGGTGGCGGCCTTGGCGTTCACGGTCTCGGTCTCGGTGTGCAGGTCAGCAGCCAGAGTCTCGACGTTCTCCACAGTCTGATCATTGCGCTGGGTCTCGGTAACGGTGACGTTGATCTTGTCCAGAGCGGTGGGATCATTGACGGTGAAGGTCAGGGTGGCCACGGTGGAACCGGCGGTCACGCCGTTCAGATCCACATAGCCCAGGGTGACCTTGCCAGCCTCATCCTTGTGGGAGGAGTACTGGGTGTTGAAGGAGACGTTGGTCAGGGTCAGGTTGGCGGCATCGTAATCCACGTTGAACAGGCCGTTGGTGGCAGCATCCTTGGCGATGACATCCACGGTGACGGTCTTTTCATCGGCGGAGACGGTGACCTTGGAGGCGCTGGCGTTCTCAGCAGCATCGCCCATGGGCAGGTTCACCACCTTGGCCGTGGGGGCGGAAGCGTTCAGGGAGCCGGAGGCAGCCTTGGTCTCGGCGCCGTTGTAGCGCTGGATCTGAGCGGAGGTCATCTCCACAGCCTGAGCGGTGTGGACGGTGGTCTTGCTCATGGCAGCGTTCACGGCCTTGGCGGCGTCCTCATTGGCGTGGTACATGGTGCCCACCAGGGTGGCAGGCCACACGCCGTCGCCGAAGTTGCCGATGTCGGCAGCTTCCCACTTACCAGTGTCCTCATTCAGGAGGATGCGGTAGACATGGCTGGCGTCGCCGGTGAAGTTGGCCAGGTACAGAACCAGCTCGTTGTTCTCCGCAGTGGCATACAGGGAGTCATACAGATCGCCGTCATCGGTGGGGTTGGCAGCGTAGCCAACGTTAGCCAGGTTGGACTCCAGGATGCCGAAGGAGGCGCCCCAGGTGTCCTTGCCGGTCTTCTCATCCACCGTGGGATAAACATTCATGGTCCAGATGTTGCCGGCGTCATCCAGCGCCAGGAACAGCTCGGTGTCGGTATCCTTCACGCCGTCGTCATCGGTGTCGATCTTGTTGGCACCCAGAGAGGTAACGGCGGTGAAGTAGGAAGCGTCGGCAAAGAGCCACAGATACAGTCCGAGGTCGAAGGCGGACAGATCCAGGTTATCCACCGGCTTGGGAGCCAGGAAGTAGGTGTAGTACACGCTGGCCAGCATGGGCTTGGCCTCGGTGGAGTAAGTCATGCTGTACTCCATATCCCACATGGGGATTTCGCCCTCGAAGCCGGGATAGGTGGCCAGGGTCTTACCGGTATCCAGGTCCAGCTTGTGCAGGTCGAAGTTCTCGCCGTCCTCCACGTAGACTACGCCGTTGCGATAGTCGAAGGTGGTGGCGGAAACGGTCTTCAGGGATTCAAACGCAACGTACTTCTTCCAGGTGGTGTCGTGCTCCATATCCCAGGTGTAGAACTGGGCATCGCCGTTGGTATCCATCAGCGCGCCCACCAGGGTGGTGTCCACGGTCTGGACGGTGACGGCGCAGGAGGCGGTGGCGGTGGGATCCTTGATGGAGGCCGCCGTGATGGTGGCAGTACCCTTGTTGACGCCGGTGACGATGCCGCGCTCGTTGACGGTGGCGACAGTCTCATCGGAGGACTTCCAGGTCACGCCATCGGGCTTCACGCCGAAGGGGCTGACCTCAGCGTTCAGAGCAGCAGTGCCGCCCTTGTACATCTTGATGGACTGCTTATCCAGAGTCACGGACACGGGGCCATTGAGCTCTTCCTTGTTGAGGTTGATCTTGTAGGTGGCGGCGTTGTCGGCGTAGTCGCAGACCTGAATGTACAGGTGATCCACGCCCTCGGCCTTGCTCAGATCCAGGGAGACGTCGGTGGCAGCGCCCTCGGCAGCACCCTCGGGGGAGCCGGCGGTGCGGTCCAGAATGGACATCTTGTCATAGTCGATGAGGAAGGCGGCCGCCACATAGCGGTTGTCCTGAGCGGTCAGGACCAGGCTGCGGGTGCCGGTCTCAACGTCTTCCTTGAAGTACACGTTGGACAGGACAGGCTCGGTCCGGTCGACATAAGCGGTGTAGGTCCGGCTGGCGCCATCGCCCAGGGCATCCCAGTTGGTGGTGGCATTGCCCTCGGCATCGTAGGTCACGTAGTACTCGGGAGCCTCGGTGACCTTGACGGTGATCTTCTCACCCTCAGCAGCCTTGGTGGGGGCATTGTTGATACCGATGTAGCCCTGAGCATTGCGCCAGCTGCCGCCGTTGCTGTAGTAGTAAGCGCCAGCGGTGGGAGAACCGGACGCCTTATCATAGTAGACAGTGCCGTTCTCGCCGGTGATGGTCGCCCGGGAATCCGCAGCGTTGCGGATCAGGGAGAAGGTAGCACGGGCAAAGACGGTGGTGTCGGGGTTGATGGCGGCGCGGTTGGGATCATAGGTCTCATCCACGTAAGGATTGCCGCCGAAGTAGTACATGCCGGAATCGCCAGCGTACTGGACGGTCAGGGCCTGATACTTGGTGGCGTTCTTGTTGTAGGCGTACATGTAAGGCACACGGGACTCGCTCTTGGCCTCATGATACTCCAGATAGCTGCCGATATCGAACATGGAGGGATCGGTCCAGCTGCCGTAGTAGCCCAGGACGGGGATGGAGTGGCTGTCGCCCTTGACACCCTCGGCGGAGGCAACCTCGTCGGCGTACACATAACCCTCGACATAGGTGCCGGCGTTGTCGCTGGCCTTGTCATAGGCATCCAGGCCCAGGACCTTGGCATTGACTTCCACATGGACGCTGCCGTTTGCGGGGATCTCCACGGTGCTCTTGTTCAGCTGCTGGAAGAACAGGTAAGCATCGTAGGTGTCGATGTTGTTGTCGTTGTCGAAGTCAGCGTTGTCCTTATTGGAGATGGAATCCAGGACGCCGGTGACATAGTCCAGGAGCGCCTGGCCGTCAGCCTTGGTGACCTTGCCGTCGCCATTGAAGTCGCAGTTGGCAAGACCCGCGGGAGCGGCCATCTCCACCACCTGACCGTCCACGGTCCAGGTGACGTTGGAGGTCAGGTCGGTGGTCCAGGTATCCTCGAAGTTCACCACGGAGCCGTCATCGAACTGATTGGCGAAGACATTCTGGGTGAAGAAATCGGCGCTGAGGTTGAAGGAGGTCGCAGCATCCTTCAGGTTGTAGATGGTGAAGCCGAAGTTATACTCGCCGGTGCGGGCGGGATCGTCGCCCAGCTCCACCTTGACCTTACCGTCGGCAGCGCCGGCGTTGGCGTTCTTATCCATCTTGATGTAGGTGCCGGCGGAAACGGCAGCGCCCACATTGGCAAGGCCGGCGCCCTGCTGCATAACGGAATAGTAGCCATACTTGCCCTCGCCGTAATCCTGATACATGGGGACAGCGGTGGACATCAGCAGGGACTGAGCCAGAGCGCGGGCGGTGAGGCCGGTCTTCTCCGTCAGCTTGTTGGCGCGGATGTACTGGGCCACCACAGCGGCCATACCGGCAACCTGGGGAGAGGCCATGGAGGTACCGGACATATTCTGGTAGCCGCCGCCATTCTGCAGGGAGTAGATATTGCCGCCAGGAGCGGTGATCTCGGGCTTCAGCTCCAGGGAGCCGGGAACGCCCCAGGAGGAGAAGTCGCTCATGGTGTAGTAATCAGCGGTCTGAACGTTCACGCCGGGCTTGGCGCCCACGGTGATCTTGCCCACATAGTAGGTCACGCCGTTGGCTTCCTTCTTCTCGGCACCGGCCTTGATGATCTGGCCGTCAGCCAGAGTCAGGGAGACGTAAGGAGCGGTGCCGGTGTAGCCGTCGGTGGACATATTGATGGTGCCCGCCTGGTTGTTGACCACGATGGTGCCGATGGCGCCGGCGGCAACGGCGTTGTTGCCCTTGGCGGTGAAGTTGATGGAGCCGCGGTTGCACATGGCAATGGCGCCCTTGAGCTCATCGCCCACAGCGGCGAAGTCCTCGGGATTGCCGACGGCATCCACATAGACGAAGCGCTGCTCACCGGCCAGAGCGGTCATGGGCTGGATGGGAGCCTCGGATGTGTCGGTGTAGAACATCTTGGTGCCGGCGAACTCAATGTAGTTGCCGGTGGAGCCCACGTTATCCACGGAGGCAATGCCCAGAGAGTTGGTGTAGGAGCCGGGGCTGCCGTTGGTGGCCCAGCTGACGCTCTCGGCGTAGGGATAGGCATAGGGGGTGTTCTCGAACCAGTGGCCGGAGTTACCGGCGGACATGGCAACCACCATACCGCTGTTGACAACAGCCTCCAGGATGGCCTGGTACTTGGCGTCAGACTGGCGGGAATAGCCGGGGTTGCCGCTGCCCAGAGACAGGTTGGCAGAATCGCAGCCCAGGATCATAGCGTCCTCGATGGCTGCCATGTAATCGGAATCGTAAGCGCCGCCGCCCTTACCAAAGACCTTCATGGTGTACACCTGGGCATCAGGGGCAACACCCTGGGTCAGAGCGGTATCCAGAGCGGGAGCGAAGGAACCGTCGGCCTGCTCAATGTAGCGGTTGCCGGCGGCAATACCGGTGACGTGGGAACCGTGGTCACCCTCTTTGTCGTTGTCGTGGGTGACATCCAGATCGGCGTCAATGTAGTTGAAGCCGAAGGGGATCTTGGCGCTGACATACAGGTCGGAGGCCTTCAAGTCGCCGTTCTTCTTGAAGGCGTTGAGCTTCTCCAGCTTGTCAGCGTAATCCGCAGAGGTGACGGGGGTGATGCCCAGACCCTTGACAGCGTAGCTGTAGGCAGCGCCGCTGAGGGAGGGGTGATCGGTGTCAGCGCCGGTATCGATGATGGCTACCTTGGAGCCTGCGCCGGTATAGCCGTTGGCCCAGGCGAAGTTGGAGCCGATCATGTTGGAGGAAGTGGCCATGTTGGGATCGGTGGTCTCGGATTCCTTGACCACGCAGGGCTCATAGCGGGTCTCGATCAGGACCTGCTTGACGCCCTTGACGTTCTCGATCTTCTCGATCTGGCCAAACTGAACGTTGGCGGAGATGATGTTGGTAGCCAGGGTCAGATTCCAAACCACATCCAGGGCCTGGCCGTCCAGGGCCTTCTTGGAAATGGTCTTGACCATCTTGTCCTGCTTGGATTCCAGCTTATCCCGATACTTCATCGCTTGGCGGCTGCCAGCAGCGATATCAGCGGCGGTAAAGCCTTTTTCCAGGGTGGAGGGATCGCTCAGCACGATGGAGACGCGGACCACGTCCGTGTCGGCATACTGCTGGGTCTCATCCGCAACAGCCGCGTTTTCCTTGGTGGGCAGCTTGATGTTGTCCACCTTCTCCCAGGTGATGCCATTGTTCTCGCCGCGGGTCGCGACAGTGCTTCTGCCTGCGGCCCAGGAGGGGGTCACGAGACTCAGCGTCATCACGAGAGCGAGAAGCACTGCCATCGCCCGTTTCAGGGTATGCGCGTGTTTCATATGCGTACTCTCTCTTTCTCCGGTTTGTACCGGTAAAGTTGGATGCTTGTATAGTTCCGGTCGCCGTGATGCCCTATCAGCCGGCCCGTCCCATACAGCTTACGGCTACTATACCATTTCTCTGAGGATTTTGCAACGAAAATGCCGCAGTTTTTCATGTAAAATTGATAGAAATTTCGACAAACACAAAAATCGACACTTTGTCTACGATATAGCGACATATTGTGACTTTTTACACAAATCAAGATTTATGTATAAACCAAGTTGGTCATTTTAACGCATCAGTGTATTAAGCGTTACCGTATTAAACCGTTAAAAACAGCGCAATTCATCGTTCACGTTGCTTTTGCGTCACCATTCATCGTTCAATTCGACGCAGTGTCTATTGCTATCGGCAGAATTTTGCGCAACAATAATTTATTTGCATGTTTTAGCGAGTCCGGATTGTGAACTATTTTTGTACAAAATGCCGGAAGCCCGGGGACCCCTGAAGGGGTTCCCGGGCTTCCGAAGTTGTCAAAAAAGGGCGCTGCCCTTTTTTGACAAAAGAGATTTCGCTCCGACCCGCGCGTCCGTGTGCGCAAGCGCCCACGAACACACTCTCTCCGCGCAAAGTATTTTTCGCG
>JABLTO010041150.1_pt1 | contig 12634 bp, 12 predicted proteins | sample 7160091 | NCBI WGS metagenome assembly JABLTO01 (sample SAMN14651225, study PRJNA627086) | human gut metagenome | isolation source: feces | host: Homo sapiens
CCAGTAGCTACACTTGCTGTTGTATCACCGGCTGCTAATCCTTCTAAGCATGTTCCATGATATGGGCATGCTCCTTGATATGGATCATCATCTCTAACGATCATTTTCATATGTCCCATTTCTGGATGTAATAAACCATGTACAAGTTTTCCACCTAAAATAGCACCACCGCCTATTCCAGTTCCAATTGTTAGATACAGTGCACTATCAAGTCCTTTAGCTGCTCCAAATGTTGCTTCTCCTAAAGCTGCGCCATTGACATCTGTGTCAAATCCCATCGGGATATCATATCTTTCTTTTAAAGCACCCATAATATTATAATTTGACCAGCCTGGTTTAGGGGTAGTTGTTATATATCCATATGTTGGACTATTAACATCTGGATCGATTGGACCAAAACTTCCGACTCCTAATGCTTCGATATCTTTATCATCAAAATATTGAAAAACATTTGCCATTGTTTTTTCTGGTTCTTCTGTTGGAAATGATGCCCGATCGATAATATTTCCATTTTCATCTCCAATACATACAACAAATTTTGTTCCTCCTGCTTCGATTGCTCCTAGCTTCATATCTTTGTCTCCTTTTTTTCTATAATGTTATATGGTTTCAGTTCATAATAATCCATGGTCATTGGACAAGAAACTTTTATTTTTGTATCATGATAAGAATCATAAACACGTGTCGTCATTACCTTCTGACCATGATTAATAAATATTTCAAGTGATGATACGTCACTAAATATATCTATTTCACTTATCTCATTTATTTTAACACATCTTTTATCTCTACCATAGCCGCTTTCTTGTAACGATAGAGTCAATATTTTTCCATCATATCTTAATTGAAGATCTTTTCTTAAATCAATTTGAAATTCTTGAGAAGTTATTTCAAGATGAATTTGACATGCATGACTTTGATAATAGTATATTTCTTTTTCAACTAATTCTTTATATAGATGTTTTGTTCTTAATTTTTTGTTTCACGAATAGGATATTGATAAATTTGATTATCCTTAAATGTTAATTCCCTAGGAAGTATCAATGCATCATTCCAATTATATTGAATAGTTGGATTTTTATAAGGACAATCGGGTATTCCCATCCAGCCAACAAGAATTCGTCTTTTATCCTGGCTTAAAAAGGTTCTGGCGGCATAAAAATCAAATCCTTCATCAAACGATTGAAACCTTTCTAATTGATAATTATTTCTAAAATCACCATTTAAAATAAAATATCCACATTGATGATTGTTTTCGTATTCATGTTGTTTTATTCCTTGAGGACAGCAAACCAGGATTTGTTGCTGGGACAGTTCAAAATAATCAGGACATTCCCACATATAACCTAATTTCTCTTCAGTTTTAATTCTTTGGATAAATTTCCATTCTTTTTTATCTTTACTTTCGTAAGCAAGGATCATTCCCTGATCATGAATGTCTCTTGCACCTAAAAACATATAATACTGGTCTTGATAAAAAACATAAGGATCTCTAACATGCTTTGTCATATCTTGAGGAAAATCGGCATTTGTCATCAATAATTGTTTATCATCAAAATGAATATAATCAGCACTTTGAACCATCAAAACATTTTGTTCTCTACCTACCATGATATAATCATAATTTCCCTGATGACGAACATTTCCAGTATAAAACAAATACAATTTTCCTTTTTCATAAAAACCGCTGCCACTATAAACACCATCTCTATCATATCGGCTATCTGGCAAAAGTGCTATTGGTTCTTGAACAAAGTTGATAAAATCCTGCGTACTATAATGTCTCCAAATACAAGGAACTCTTCCTTTTGTTTTAAAGGCTTGAGGATCATTAAGATAAAATATATGGAAGGTATCTTCGATTTGGCACATGCCATTAGGATCAGCAATCGTCCCTTCTAACGGCATTAAATGATATTTTAAACGATATTCATTATTTTTCATTTTTCTCGATTTGATAGCTATCTAAAGGATAGTAAGTTAATTTTCCTTGATGACTTGTATGAAAATAAAGATGCTGTGATAATGTTTCACTATACACCCTTGTCGTAAAAACTTCTTGTCCACCATTGACAAATATTTCTAAAGCCGATGTATCACTCCAAATATCCAAATGCCTAACTTCTTTGATTTCAACACTTCTTTGATCACGCCCACAACCGCTTGTTCCTAGTGATAATGTTAAAACATGATCTTTATAATTCAAGAAAACATCATCTCTTATTTGAATTTGAAAATCTTTTTGATTTTTAAACTCAATATCCATTTCATAACATACATCATCATATGATGTATCATTCCATTGGTCTATATCCATTTCATATTTTTCTTTTCTTAACTGTTTCATCTCAACTAATGGCTGTTGAATAATTTTTCCATCTTTTTGAATCAGCATTCTTGGCATTGTCAAAGCATGCTGCCAGCTATATTGAATAGTAGGATCATTATGATAAGATGCATCTGGGATTCCCATCCATGCATATAAAATATGTCTGCCTTTTTCATCAATAAAACTTTGCGGGGCATATATATCAAATCCTCGATCTAATTCTTTAAACTCTCCCAAATTGTATTGGTTTTGCTCAAAATCATATTCTAATTGAAAATATCCCATCTGATAAACATTAGCATAATCATAACCATTCTGCCCAACTCCCTGGGGACAGCAAATCAAAAATAATTGTCCATCTATTTCTAATAAATCGGGACATTCCCACATATAACCAAAAGGTTGCGGTGTTGTTATACAGTTATAATACTGAAAGTTTTGTAAATCCTGGCTTCGATAAAGTAATACACAGCCTTGGCTATCTCTTGTTCGGGCTCCTAAAACCATATAATAATATTTCCCTTTTTTAAAGATTTTAGGATCTCTTACATGTTTTGACATATTATGAGGATAATCATCATTATCTAAAATTAATTTTTTTCTACTTATCTCCATTCCATCTTCACTTGTAAAAGAAAGCGTATTTTGTTCTCTACCATCATTGATATAATCATAATCATCACGATCATTTAATTTAACATTTCCGGTATAAAAATAATATATTTTTCCATCTTCAACATAAGCTGAACCACTGTATACTCCATCACGATCTTCTTTTTGATCAGGGTATAAAAATGGTTCTTCTTCTTTAAAATGAACCATATCCGTTGAAGTATAGTGACCCCATAATTTAATTCCCCAGTTACAGTCGTATGGTGTGTATTGAAAATAAATGTGATAAATACCATCTTTTTGACATAATCCATTTGGATCATTCAGCCATCCAGTCGGAGGCATGAGGTGATAATGTAAACGATTTTTATCTTTTTTTACATTATCCCTCATATTTTGATGATTATCATATTGATCATAATAATCTTTTTTTGTCATCATATTTTTATTCATCCTCCAGTTATTTAATAATTGCTACTACATCTTCTCCCTTTGTTGCTCCTGTATATTTCATTTCTACCTGACGTCCTTCGTTTAATTCAAAAACCATCATCGTCTCTGTAGAATACCCCTTCTTTTCAATTAAGTCTTGATCAAATGTTAATAGAACATCCCCTTGTTTAACTTCTTGATTTATTGCTACAAAACATTCAAAGCCTTCACCATTTAAATTAACAGTATCTATCCCACAATGAATGAGAATACTTGAACCATCTTTTAACATTAAACCTACTGCATGTTTACTTGGAAAAACAAATGAGATCTTTCCATCAGCAGGAGCAACGACCTTTCCTTCACTAACAGTAACTGCAATTCCATCACCCATGGCTTTAGAAGCAAATGTTTGATCAGTAGATTCTGTCACATTTTTAACTTCACCTTTTACTGGTGATAATATTTCTATTTCTCCATTAAATTCAACAGCGTTTTCAGTAACTTTTTCATCACTTTTTACTTCTTTTGGTTGACCTTTTGTTTTTCCAAGAATAACCGCAAAGATAAATCCACCAGCTAAAGCAATAAGATGGGCAATAATATAGTTAATATAACCATTGTTTGCAGGATCACATATAGCAATTCCTGGCAGTGCTGTCGTTCCAAATCCTAATGACGCTAAATTTGCAAAATAAACATACGCACCAGCTAAAGCTCCACCGATACATCCACCAATTAATGGAAATTTATATCTTAAGTTAACCCCAAAAATGGCTGGTTCACTGATTCCGAATAATGTTGATGCAAATGATGGTAAACATAATTCTTTAGCTTTATTATTTTTCCAATTTAATATTAAATATCCTAAAACTGCACCACCTTGTCCCATTAAAGCAACTGACATTAATGGATTCAAGAAATTTCTACCAGTATCAGCGATAAGCTGGGCTTCAACTGCACCAAGAATATGATGCAAACCAGTAATAACGATGATTTGTTGTACGCCGGCAAAGAATGCATAACCAAGAGCCCCTAAGTTTTGTGTCATCCATACTAAACCATTTGTAATAGCACTTGATAATTCTCTACCAACTGGTCCTACGATCGTAAATAATAAAACTGTTGAAATAAAAACTGTGCATAATGGTGAAAATAACAGCTTCACGACATCAGGTATTTTTTTATCAAAGAAAATATCTAATTTTGCTGTAACGAATCCCATCATTAATGCAATGATGATTCCTCCTTGAAAACCAACAAGTTCGATTGGTAAACCAAAAATCCGAATAACATCTGGTACGACTGTTCCACTACCAACAGAATAAGCATTAGCTAGTGAAGAATCCAACATGATCGCACCTACAACTAAACCTAAGATCGGTTTCCCGCCATATCTTTTACACGCACTATAACATACAGCCATTGGTAAAATAGCGAAAATACCATTTGATGCTAAACTGACAAGCTTATTGAGTGCAAATAATGTTTCATTATTTTTGACAACATCCCAATTTCCTAAAACACCTGTAATCCCTGTTAATAAAGCTGCCGCTAGGATACCTGGCATGATATCAATAAAAACATCAGATAATGATTTAATAACAGTTTGAACTGGATTTTGTTTTTTGTTACTTTGATCTTTAATATCTCCTAAAGACATATTTTCAGTATGCGTATAACGACTAAAAACTTCATAAACTTCATTAACAAGACCTGCTCCAAAAATAATTTGTAACTGATTTCCAGCAATAAATACCCCTTTTGCTAAATCTACATCATCGAGCTTTTCCATATCAGCCAAATCATTGTTCTTTAGAACGATTCTTAATCTTGTAGCGCAATGTGCAGTTCCTTGAATATTATCCATTCCTCCTACATATTCCACTATCTCTTTTGAAATTCGTGAATACTTTTCTTGTTTCGTTTCTCCCATTTTTCTTCTCCTTTTTATATTTTATGGTACCGGTTCCTTACAACATCAATATACACTAATTGTAAGCGCTTGTCAACAATAATATGGTATCGGTTTCATATTTTTTTATAAAAAAAGAGAAATTCATCATTTCTCCAGCTTCTTTACACTTTCTCCTGGGATAAATTGATATCCAATTATCGTTTCTTTATCAACACTTTCACCTTTGATCAATTGTATGATCGTGTAACCAGCCAAGACTCCAGCTTCTTCATTATCAAAACGAATCGTACATAAACTAGGTGTGATCAATTCTGATATTTCATAACCACCAAAGCCTGTCAAAGAAACTTCTTCAGGCACTTTGATATTAGCTTCTTTTAATTCTTTAAAAGTCGCTAAAGCAATATTGTCTGTTGCACAAATAATCATAGAAGGACGATGTCTTTTTAATAAATTATGTACAACTTTCCTTGTTTTATCAAAAGTAAAATCTGTTTCTACCATTTTTACATGATCGATACCATATTCTTTCAAAGCATCCATGACACCTTTTTTTCTGACATATCCTACTGCTTCATCGTATCCGCCAACCCCTAAGAAAACAATGTCTTTGTGATGATTCTTAGCAACATGTCTTCCAATATCGTAACCAGCATGATAATCATCATTAAGTATAGAAATACCATCACTGATCTTCTGAAACAAAAATACGATCGGTATATCAAGCTTATTCAATAAAGTATGATGTGCCATTGTCACATCTGTCGCTAATAAAACGATTCCATCAACTCGCATATGCCATAGTTTCTCTATTGACTTCAATTCTTCTAATTCATCATGATTTGTATTGATGATCAACGGTGTATACCCCTGATCTTTTAAATAAGCATCTAATGACATCAGCACTCTTGAAGAAGTTATTGATGTTAACGTAGGGGCAATAATGCCTATGATCTTTGTTTCCTTCGCCTTTAAACTTTGGGCAAAAGTATTTGGCTGATAATGATATTCATCAATTATTTTTTTAATTTTATCGCGGGTTTCATCTTTTACGTAACCACCATTAAAATATCGTGAAACAGTTGTTTTTCCTACACCAGCCATTTTTGCGATATCCTGCATTGTTAATTTTTTATCTTTCATTTTCATCCACTCACTTACAAAACATTATAACAAATAAACCATCATATCTCTATAGTACAAAAACTCATTATTTAAATTTTTAATTACATTTTTTCAACGAATTATATTTATCAGTTATAAAAACAGCATTTTTATTTTTGCCTCTTTCTAGATGACAATGCACATTATAATGATTCATAGCTTATATTAAGCTGGTGCATTTCACAACATTTAATAGCCTTAGATTATATTAATTTTTTAGACCTCCTTTTATTTAGAATAATCAATAATAACATTTAATGCTTCTTCAGGATACGAAGCTTTTTCGATTGCTTTTTTTAATTCATCAATACAATATTCATGAGTAATAATTGATTCTATATCCCATCTATGACTTTCCATTATCTTCATCACATCTTCAACATCTTCTGGAAAATATCCACCACTACCAATAAGTGCTTGTTGAGCATAAGTCATATGTAAAATATCTACTGGTCTTTTTCCAGCATTAACTGCAACAACGACCATACGACTAATAATCTTGCCCATATCATGGAATATTTCTAATATTGAATCAACTCCAGCAGCATCAATATAAATATCAACATCAGCGGTAGTTCCTTGTAACGAAGGCGCTTTTCCAAAATATTCGATAGCCTTTGTTTTTAAATCATCACAACCATTATTACATACTTCAAAACCTAATTTTTTAACTATATCAAGTCGAAAGTCAGATATATCACAGACCATGACCTTATCACAACCAAAATACTTTAAGGCTATAGCTGCAGCAATTCCAATCGTCCCAGCCCCAAAAACGATTGCAGTTTCATTTTCTTTTGGTTCACTTCTTCTTGCAGCACGACAGCCTACAGTAAAAGGTTCAATCAAACAAGCTGCTTTTAGTGAAATATTATCACTAATTTTATAAATCTGTTTATTTAATGTTGCATTGACAATTGGAATATACTGAGAAAATCCTCCTGTTGTTCCAGCCCGTGCAGGATCTCCTCTAGCAAGTAACGGATATGGATAAACAACATCACCAATATGTATATCTTTAACATTTTTTCCAACTTTTACAACTTTACTAACCATTTCATGACCAAATTCACCACCAACAGTTACCTTATGTCCGGTATTAGGACCATGTTTATAAACAGCCACATCTGTTCCACAGATAGAGGCATATAGGTTTTTTACAAGAATATCGTTGTCACCTATTGCTGGCATTTCAACTTCTCTTATTTCGACATTTTCTTTTCCTAAATAAATTCCTGATTTCATTTTTATACCCTTCCCTTTCATTACGATTTTATTTGAAAACGTTCAGACTGATAATGAGCTGTTTTTTGAGTTTTATCTTTTGTCGTTGAAAATCTTATCTTATCATTTAAGCAATAACTTATTTTCAATTCTTTTAATAATTGTATAAATGATCGCACATATTTTTCTGTTTCAATATTCTGAATAAAAGTGATATTAAATGACTGCGATGTAGCTGTCATATTTACTGTTATACCTTTGATTCCACCTGAATAGAAATGAATAGCATCAATAAACTGGTTACATTCACCTAAATCAAATGTACCTAAATAACTTAAAACAAAACTATTAATTGTCATCGTATCGTAAAAAGACATCATTTTTTTCTTTTCTTCCATTGTTTTGAGTTGATCTAATTTATCATTCATACCACTAAACATATTCGCTGTTTGTTTGACATAGTTTAGATCTCGCTGTTTAGCTATACTTTCTCTATATTTTGTGCATAATTCTTTTAAATTCATTTGATTATCTTTTTGGTCGAATGAAAGATACATACTTCTGACACAGTTTTTGTGAGTATGAGGCAACCCTAATTCCTTTCTCATATCAGTTACTATAGAACAAACAATAGGTTTATCTATATTTGAATTATTGATATATATCGATTTTGAAATTAAATAAGGCATCAAAATAGCCGGTGTTGCATTGACCCTTTAGGCAAACGATAAATACTCGTGAGAATTTATTTCTATTTCAAAACGATAATCTTCATCTTCTATTTGATGATCATATTCGGGAAGTTTAAAATTATCTTTATTAATAAGAGGTTCTTCAAAAGACTGAACTTCATATTTTTTATGAAACGGTTCTGCTGTTTCATCAAAAAACATTGAATCAGTTGATTTTCTAACATGGGGTGCATCATAATCTCTATTATTAAGTTTAACAAAATAATAATAAATCAGTGTTTCAACAAATGGTTTGATTCCTCCTCCATCACATAAGGCGTGATGAAATGAAACATAGATGTGTTCTTTATAATAGCTAACCTCAATTAAATGATAAGAATTTGATAAACTTCCTAAAGAACGGAAAGATTTACTTCTTCTAACTGTTAAAGCAATATTTTGATTATCAGCAATATAAAAATCACCATTTTTTTCAACTAGTTTACTTGCTAGAAAGGGATGTCTTTTCATTGCTTCATTTAATGCCTGTGTTAAGATAGACCCTCTGATTTTCTTTTTTAATCGCACATCAATAACAGTACAATTCAATCCTTCTTTACGATAAAGAAAAGATTGTCCAGAACGTATTTTTCCATAATTTACTCTCCATTTTCATACCTATCTCATTATTATATATCTAAATACCGTTTCATCTTTTTTGATGATACAATACAATTAATCCCAATAAAAAATACCATCAAACATACAGCAATACCGGATATTAAATACAATATTTCTTCAGATTTAATATTTCCGCTTCCAAAAGAAGCTACCATTGCACTTTCTAATGATAATACAGATACACATGCATCAACATAACCAATACTTCGAGTTGCTTTTAATAAAGGTGATTTCAATTTATTTACGGTAAAAAGATAAATTACCGATGAAATTCCCTTATAAAAGGTATATCCAGCTACAATAAAATAATATATCCAGGATAACTTTTACCTCCTTCAAAATTAACTAAGAGAACTACTGCTCCTATTAATGTTATTGTCATCAAAATCAATAAAATCCCACAACAAAAATATATATTTATTTCCTGTAACAAGACTCGCTGGGTACGTTTCATTTTTGATATTTTTGATTCAGATCTAATAACCATAAAACGCATAATACTTAAAAATATATAATAAGCTGATAACGTAATAAACCATGGCGAGCAATGCATAATACCAATGATCCCATTAAAAATTGCAAATATTATATTTAAAATAAGACTGCAGCTTGTCATAACAAAAATTTTATATCGATAATCTGAATGTATTTTATTGATAAACTTATATCTTTTTCATTTGTAATATACTTTTTTTAGAATAAATAACAATATAATAAGTTGATGCAATAAATGATATAGCGGCTATAACATAAATTATGATACTTATCCATTCTGACAGCATATGTGTAGATACCTGTATGAGCGATATAGTTGAAAAAATAAGTGTAATGATATAAAGAAGTATCCTATACTTAAAACTTAGTGCTTTTATTTGCTGTATTATATGTTTTATTTTCAATTTTCTTATCATGTAAAATAAACCTCAATAATTAAACAACTATAAATTCTTAAGTTGAATAGCTTTGTCACATATCTGATCTATTTCATCATACTTTTTTTCAACATAAGGAATGACTTTTTTTCGTTGCTTTTCCATCAACTTCTTATTTAAGAAGCAAGGCAAAATCCAGCCAATAAAACCTGGAATGGCAAATATAATACATGGGATAACTAGTGGTGGCTCTTGAATAACTGCAAATGTTGAAAATGCCATAAATATCGTTCCGATCATTGCTATTGTTAAAACAATAGTAAGTGCATAAGAACGAACAGATTTTTGTAATTCTATAATTTCACAGAAACAAGAATCAAGATTTCTTTCTAATCTTGTAAGCTCTGTCTTATTAACGATATGTCTTAAACGTTTTAAAATATATTTTTTTTGAGCAACTGATTTATTTTCATCAATCACCCAGCCAAAACATTCTAATGCATCTAACCGCCTTAAATCTAAATCATTATATATATTTAATTCTTTATAATCATAACTCATATATTGATTATTCATCTTCATTTACCTCACTTTTATGTATTGGTAATATCACTGTAAATGTTGAACCAGTGCCAATTTCACTTTCTACTTTAATAGTTCCGTTTAAAATATGAAGAACTCTTATTACTAAAGAAAGTCCCAAACCATTCCCTTGTGTCGCATGTGATGTATCACCCTGATAAAATTTTTCAAAGATATGTTTCCTTGTATTTTCGTCCATACCACAACCTGTATCACGAATACTAACAATACACTGATCATCTTCGATATACTGTTTGACAAAAATCGTACCATTTTCTTCGGTAAATTTGATTGCATTAGAAATCAGGTTATTCCATACAAGTTCCATTAATTCTTCATCAAGGTATATTTTTCTTTGATCTTCTAAATCTGCTTCTATTTCAATATTTTTTTGATCCCATAGATTTTCATAATTTAAAATACATTGGCATAATTGTTCAGATATATCATAAGAAACACATTTTGGAGCAATACTTTGTTTTTCAAGTTTATTTAATTTCAAAATATTTGTAATTAAATCAGATAATCTTTTAACTGACTCATAAATAGTTCTGATATGCGCATCTCTTTGTTCTTCATCTAAATTTTCACAAATTAATAATTCTGCATAATTTTGTATAATAGCTAATGGTGTCTTGATTTCATGAGATACATTAGAAAAAAATTCTGTTTTTAATGTTTCAATACTCCCCAGTTCCTCGACCATTTTATTAAAATCAGTAATCATAACATCTAAATAATCCCATTTGTCTGATGTATGAATTGTTGGTATATAAACTGAAAAATCCCCGTTTGCAACTTGTTTAGTTGCTTTAGCTAATGTATGCATAGGTTCTTCATATATCACTTCTATTTTTTCTAGTAAAAAGTATTGACCTATTATCACCAATGTCCCATATATCATAGGTATCCGTGTTTAAATCCAGGTATTCCACTGTGCTGCATTGACCATCACAATCAAACCTGTATGAATCCCTGCCATTAATAATAGAACTCCTAAATAGCAAAGAGTGAAAGAGGAAAACGACTTTTTTTAATTCCTGTCATCTCTTGAAAAAAAGTGTACCTCATTATAAAACCGCCTTATAGCCAATCCCACGAACTGTCACGATTTTAAAACCATCACATTGGGAAATCTTGTCTCTCAGTTTTGTAATATAAACATATACTGCTCTTAAATTAGAATCTGTATCCAATCCCCAAAATTCATCCATTAACTGTGCTCTTGAAAAAGTTTTAGATGGATATGAAAGTAATTTATAAAGAATATTGAATTCTCTTGTTGTCAAAGTCAACTCATTTCCTTGAATTGTTGCACTCATAGCATCTCCATCCATTACTAAATTGCCAACGACTAGTTTTTTTTCGTTTTCAATATGAGCACGACGAAGCAAAGCATTGGCTCTTAATACTAGTTCTTCTAAATTAATTGGTTTGACCATATAGTCATCAATACCTAACTGATAGCCTTTTTGTTTTGAATGCATATCATCTTTTGCAGTCATAAACATAATAGGAATATTTTTATTAATGTTTCTAACACTTTTTGCAAATTCGAAACCATCAATTTCTGGCATCATTATGTCAGTAATGATCATATCATAAATATTATTGTACATAGCATCGTACCCGTCATTAGCATTTAAACAACCTTTTGCATAAAAACCATGATCATTCAAAAATGTACAAACAATTTGATTTAATTGAATATCATCTTCTACAACTAATATTTTTATCATACTGATCCCCCTTATTTACTGTTTTCTATTATATCAAATTCATTTTCAAGTTTTGTTTCAGAATTATTAATTATACTACTTTATGAATTTTTTATTTCTTTGACTGTATGTGAATCTATTATCCATGTAATCACTCTAAAATTATAAAGAGGATTGTATCGTAGACTTAGCATAAAAGTTAAACTTTCAATGTATTTATTAATATCTTGATTTTTAAATTAAACAATTCTAAGCTTAGATTCTATCATCCATGTACGTTCTTTTAAAATGATGTCCATAAAAAAGACAAGATTTTAATGAATGGATTATTTTGAAAATTAACATTTTTAGTAATCTTGGCAATTAAATATTGCTGATTGACTTACTTGTTAATCTGATTTTTTATTTTATGAATGAAACTTTCTAAAAAA
>JABLTO010085315.1_pt1 | contig 12631 bp, 8 predicted proteins | sample 7160091 | NCBI WGS metagenome assembly JABLTO01 (sample SAMN14651225, study PRJNA627086) | human gut metagenome | isolation source: feces | host: Homo sapiens
ATTCATCACAAAATCAATATCGGACATCAGCTTGAACTTCCAGCTGTCGCCCTTTGCCGCGGCGCGGTATTCGCGGCTTGAAATGTTTGCGCCGTTTTTTTTATACGGTTCGAGAACACTCAGCCCATGCTGCTGACAGATACCGTCGCTGAGTGAGCGCAACTTTGTCAGCGTTCCGGGATTTTGGCGCAGCTTCATTCCGTTTTCGTAATGCACGGAGTTGATGACAAAGTGGTTGTGCAGATGCGCGGTGTCGGTGTGCGTGGTCACCAGCACCTCATGCCCCGGCCATGCCTTTTTCGCAAACGCCAAACCGATTTCGTGCACCTGCTCGGCGGTCACACTTTCCGCCGGCGAAAAGGACTGCACATAATGATAAAAATTCATTCCGCCTTTTTTGTGATGTGCGGTCTTGGTTGCCATAAATTCCGTGAAAGCATTTTCGCCGCTGCAGTTTACGCCGCTCACCAATCGGCGGCCGCTGTCCTCGTCCGCAACCTTTTTCTGCTGCAAACAGTAGTCGATCACCGCTTTCATTGCGCTGATGCTTTGCCTCGATTCGGGAATAAAACTTACCGTTGCCATTATCCTTTCCTCGCAATGTCCAGCAGCTGCTTGTAGATTTTCTTCTGCCCGTCGATCATATCTTCGAAGTTGTATGACCGAAACGCGCCCGCATTGACCTTTGCCGTGATTTGATTCAGGTTATGGAGTCGGTCTACACGCTGCTTAACATCGACCGCGGTGTGCCGGAGGTCTGGGGCAGCAAGTACGATGTGCGTGAGATACTGCGTGCCTGCTACTACGCCATCGACAAGAAGCCGATCAGCGAGGCGCCGCTGTCCTTCAAAGAGAAGGAAATGCTTAAAGTGCTCCTGAAAAAGGTCAGGGGTACGGATATCGAGATTCTGCTGAAGGAAAGCGGACTCGTCGAGTAAAGCCGAAGTAAAACCTTTTGAAATGTCCGCAGAAACGGTCGAAAGATCGTTTCTGCGGACATTATTTTTTCGGCGGGACATCGGTACGTTTTTTTGCAAGGGTCTTTCGCAATCGAGACCCGGTGAGAGAGAAAAGCTGCACGAGATTTCCCGGCAAAATGCGCCGCAGGCGGAGAATCCCCCTGCCCTTTTTCTCTCCGTGATGTAATTTGTCGTGCAAGCACTTGCAATAATCCGCGAGGTATGATATAATACTTGCCAAAAGTCTTACTTCGTAAGCTTTTGCAGTTTCGCCGCGCGCCGCAAGGCAGCGTTACCGACGGAATGGCAAAAACGGGCATTTTGCCCCCAAAAACGCCCTTGCGGGCATTTCGCCACGGGGAGCAATACAACCGAATAATGTTAAAAAGATACGGTTTTGAAAAGTTGTACGCTGAGTAGATGAAAAGGAAATCCGGTTCGAATCCGGAACAACCGCCATTACTGTATTTGACGAGATCGGAGCACGCATAAACGATGGGAGAACCATGCCCGCGAGAAAGCGTGTCCGTGTGGATTTTCCACTGCATCATAAGTCAGGATACCTGCCGTATCTTTTGGTTCAACACAGCTTTGGTGAGAAGAGTGCAGCCGATCGATCGCGCGAAAACGGTTTCGGCGCGGATTCTTCTACCGAAAGGCAGGCATGAATCACGCCGCTTCTGCGATTTATGATCCGTTGTACTCTTTTGACCGAAAGGTCGAAGGAGTACTTTTTGTTTTACGGGCAAAGCGCGTCTTTGCGGTCGAAGCCAAGGCAAAAATCTTTTGCGAAAGAATATAAACAATGAAGAATACGAAGAAAAATATTATTCTGCTTATCGCCGTCGCTGCGGTGCTGATCGCCGCAGTATTCGGACTGAACATCCAATCTGTTGACGAATATTACAGCGGCGGCACCGACGGCAGCAGCTCGGAGATTCAGTCCCGGACGGTGACTCTCGAAATACGCTGCGATACGGTGCTGAAAAACTATGAAAATCTGGACGACCGGCTCAAATCGGACGAATATGTTCCGCCGGACGGCGTGATCCTTCCCGCGACGGAATACGAGCTTTTTGAAGGCGATACCGTTTTTTCGGTCTTAAGCCGCGCCGTCCGCGAGAAAAAAATTCAGATGGAATATCAGGGAGCCGACGGAAACGGGTACAAAACCGTTTATGTGCAGGGGATACACCATCTTTACGAATTTTCCTGCGGACCGCTGTCCGGCTGGATGTACCGCGTCAACGGCGAATTTCCGAACAAAGGCTGCTCGGATTACGAATTGAATGACGGCGATGTCATCGAATGGGTTTACACCTGTGATCTCGGACAGGATATCGGCTGCGAGATCGACGGAACATATGAGACCGAAATCGTCACCTGCTCCAACGCTGCCGATATCACGGTGAATCGGAAGCCGCCTATGTCGGAGGAATCGTCGACTGCGCCTTTTATTTCTTAATCTTTACAATACCAAAAGCGGAGAAAAGCTGCCGGTCATAATTCGGAGACGGGGCTTTACCAAAGCGCCGCGGCAAAGCTTTTCCCTCCGTAATATACCGAAAAAGCTCACACGTCGTGTGAGCTTTTTCGGTATGGCGTATTAACGCTTTATTTTCCCGAGTTCAGATACTCCTCGAGGCACTTGCAGAGTCTCTCGTAATCCTTCGGATAAAGGTCGCCGATCGTGCCGATGCGGAAGGTGTTCTTATCCGTCAGCTTGCCGGGGTAGATGACAAATCCGTCCGCCTTGAGCTGCGCATACATATCCGCAAAGCTGATATCCCCGAGATCGAAAGTGGTGATGATGTAGGACTGCCACTTCTCCGGAACGATCGAGGTGATCCCGAGGCGGCGCATTCCTTCCGTAAGCGCGTCGTGGTTTGCCTGATAACGCGCTTTGCGCGCCTCAAGCCCTCCCTCAAGCTTATACAGATCAAGTGCACTGCGCAGTGCAAGCAAAACGGTGGTCGGCGAGGTGAAGCGGAATTTTCCGTCGGGATAGAGATACCGATACTGATCGCAGAGGTCAAGGCAAAGAGACTTTGAACAGCTCTCTCCTTCAAGAAGCTTTTTTGCCGCAACAACGAACGCAAGTCCCGGAAGTCCCTCGAGGCACTTGTTCGCGCTTGATGCAAGCGCATCGATGCCGAAGGCTTTCATATCGGTCTCGTATGCGGCAAAGCTCGACATGGTATCGACAAGCACGGTCTTTCCCGCCGCCTTGGCAATCCCGGCGATCTCCTTCAGCGGATTTATAAGTCCGCTTGTCGTTTCGCTGTGTACGAACATGACCGTTTTGATGTCGGGCTCCTCATCAAGCTTTTTCTGCACCGCCTTCGGGTCGATCGCCGTACACATGTCAAAGGACAGAACCGTATATTTCTTTCCAGCCATTTCAGCCTGCCTGATCATTCGCTTGCCGTATGCGCCGTTTTCGACGATCAGCAGCTTTTCATCGTCGCGGCAGAAGGTCTGTATCATCGCTTCGACCGCATATGAGCCGCTGCCCTGAAGCAATACGGTGGCATATTCGTCGGTGTCTGCGCAGATCTTCGTAATATCGTTCATGACGCCGACGGTGAGCTTTTTGTATGAGTCGTCCCATGTGCAGTGATCCGCAAGCTGTGCAAGCTTGACCGAGCGGCGTGTGGTCAGCGGACCGGGAGTCAGCAGCTTATGAGGCTCCATCTCGCGCAGCTGATCGTTGATCTGCTCGATAACGCCGGGCAGCTCCCGCATATCGTCGATGACGTAATCTGCACCCGCCTCATAGAAGCGCTCGAAGGTCTCATTTTTACGCGTAAGAAGCTCTTCGTCGGAGATTTCCCGCACCTCGTCCTCATTAAGTCCGAGCTCGCTTGAACCCATAACAACGCCGACCGTCCATGCGTCTGCCGAAACGCCCTCCCTGATGTCGGAAACGGTATCTCCGACCTTTACGACGCGGCGGGGATCGGCAATGTCAAGCTCGCTCATGTTTTTCCACATCATGTAGGGATACGGACGGCCGCGACTCACCTCATCGGCGCAGACGCAGCAATCGGGCTCATAACCCTGCTTTGCAACGTGAGAGGTGATCCTGTCCATCATGGCGCGGGTGTAACCGCTTGTCGAACCTATGCAAATCCCCTGACTGCGGAGTGCATCGACAGTTTCCGTGACATAGGGCTTGACCGTGCTGTATGCAACAAGATTTTCAAGAAGCGTGCTTTCGAAAACGTTATATAATTCGTTGATATCGCCATCGGTTACGGCGTGACCGAGATTTTGCTCAAGCTCCGCCTTTATGTGCGGGATCGCGGCGAGCGCGCGGATATGGTCTATTTTAAGAAGTCCCATCGGGCCTCTTGCCTCGGCGGGTGTGATCTTCACGCCCTTGGATGCAAACGCATCGATAAATCCTTTCAGCGGCGCAAAGCAGCCGTAATCCACCGTAGTGCCCGCCCAATCGAAAATAACAGCCTCAATATGTTTCATATGACCTTTATCCTTTCTGATCGTTTATCATCATTGAGTATAAGGCCGTTATGTAAAATTCAAAAGTCGGCTGATGAACAATTCATGTAAAATCGCCGCCGGGCGCTCTCCGGAGAGATTTTTCCGAAATTACGGTTTTATCGCCCGGGCAGACCAAAATATCGGTTTATGACGCCGTTTTCTTTTTTTCGTGCGCCGACGCTTCTTCGCGGGAAGATGCCGGAAATCCTTCAACACCCCGCGAAATCGCGCTGCCGCGAAAAACCATCACAGACCGATCCGCGGTCTCAAATTTTATGATATAATAATGATAAAACGACTTAACCGTATTATCATTCCGACAACTATATATATGCAGGTACCTAAAAACGGAAACGGAGGAATCTTAATTGGACAAAGCAAAGCTTGAGCAGTATATTACGGAGAATATGAAGTCTGTATTCGGCTACGCTCTCACCAGGCTCGGAAATACACATGAAGCCGAAGAGCTTGCAAGCGATATTATCTATGAGATTATAAAATCGGCTGATAATCTTAAAAATGAGGAACGCTTTTACGGCTTCATGTGGAAGATAGCCGGAAATGTGTACGCCGCTTACCTTCGCAAAAAATCGAGAAGCACAAATCATTCGGCATATCTCGACCCGAATATGCCCGATGATTCTTCATCCGTTCCGGATAAAATTATAGACGACGATGAAAAGAATCTGCTTCACCGCGAGTTGTCATTTCTCTCAAATCAATACCGCGAAGCTATGGTTTTGTACTATTTTGAAAATCTCTCCTGTTCCGAAATAGCAGTCAGGCAAAAAATCAGCACGGAAATGGTTAAATACTATTTGTTCCGCGCAAGAAAAATCGTCATGGAGGGCATGCATATGGAAAGAATATACGGTGAAAAAAGCTATAATCCCAATTATGTGAAAATTGATTTTTGGGGAACGCTGGGCGGTCAGGACAATGAATACCGGGAATTCAGCAAAAGAAAGATCAAAGGAAACATACTGCTTGCGGCGTACTACACTCCCGTAACCGTTCAGGAGATCAGCATGGAACTCGGAGTATCGGTTCCGTTCCTGGAGGATGAGATTGAGATTCTCTGCAGCCGTCAGTATCTCATACAGAAAAACGGGAAGTATCTGACCAATATTCCGATCTTTTCGCTTGAAAGCAAAAACATAATAGAAGAAAAGCTGAAATGCGTGACAAAAGCCGCCGCAGAGCGCTTCGGCGTGATCACAGATGATTTTGAACGCCGCTTCGGAAATAGATTCGCCGATAAAAATCTGATGCATTGGCAAAAGCTGCTTCTGTGTTCCGTTTTCGCTTTGGATATTAACGAAGAATACCTTACAAAGAAGTACGGAGAATTGCCCGAAACCGGTCCGTATTCCATTGTCAACGAAGGCGGCGGTCGGGGGCTGGTATGGGCATATGAAGACATCACGCCCGAATATAATGTATCCGACAAAGAAACGATTCGCGGCATCTATGAAAGCGTAGTCTCAAGTGACAAAAGAGGATTCGTAATTGCCGTAAATTTCGGTCAGACTCTGAATGCTCAGCACTTTCAGACGCATATGACCGACTCTTTGGTTGCTGTTGCGGAAGATTGCTTTGATTTCCTGCCGTCGGGATGTCGGGAAACTCTTCAAAAGCTCGGATACGTTAATGACGGTAAAGCTAATTTTGCCGTATGGACAAAGGAAGAGTATGACGAGCTCCGGGATATACTGCATAAATGCACGGAAGCAATAAAAGAACTCGACAGGCAGACTATAGACATCGCAGCGGAAGTAACCGCAGATCTTGCGCCGACGGGCATCCGCAAGACGGCAGAATACGCAGGAGCTATTAGGTACCGTTCTGAATCTCTCAAAAATTTGGTGAACACCCTGCTTGAAGCAAATTGGATAAAAGCAGTCAAAGACACCGAAAAGCCTTCAATTTGTGTTGTGAAAAACGGGTGAGTATTTACATAATGTCCTGGTAAAAAAATCCCCGCATCGCAAGTTTTACACTTGCGATGCGGGGACTAATTATTATAGATATCACAAATCTGATATCGTATAATTATAATATACGGATATTTACAGAGATTAATTGTCGAAATCCGAATCAGGTATTATTTGAACAACAACTCTTGAACGGCGACCATACACAACTCTCCCTGTATAATTACCCCTATCCAATCCGGTAGTTCCGGTATGCAATTTAATCTCCTTGCCTGACTCATCATATATAACAATGGTTTTTAGTTCTTTTTGACCTCCGCCCCGGTTAATAAATTCACCTTGATATGAAATAAATGATTCTTCCTTTATATCGCAGTGCAAATCTACAGTACCTTTTATTGTGAAATACGCTATGATTATTGTTGCCGCAGCCCAGATTACAAACAACCATTTAGGCCTTTTGCCGAACTTGACCTCCATTCTTACATAAAAGAACATTGCTGCGCATAATAACAACACAAAAATTGTAGAAATCAACTGATAGTAAAATACCCCTGTTATTGATGAATTCACTGTGCATCACTCCTTCTGCAAGCCAAGTTATTCTGAAATAAACTGTATCTGCGAATGGCAGTACGGTTTTCTTTATCTACCGAAGAAGTCTCTCCCATTTGGTAATAGACCACGCCTTCGCTATCTTCATAAATAACATAAGAACCATTAATTTGTAGTTGTTATAATAATGTCCGCCATTTTTTATATGCATTATTTATACGCTCTACTGACAATAATTCCGGATTAGTTATGATTTCACTTATCAATGTATCAATTGATAGATCAGCCAATTGAGCACGAATTTTTTCCTGCCAACATGTAGAATATGAGCTGTATAATTCATTAAATCCACCCGCTGATTTCAAATAATCTTTTTTCGCCATTGCTTGTTCAAAGCGTTCGACTTCTTCCAAGTTTTTTTCCACACACAACAACTCATAACATTTTTTCGAACTCCGAAATGATTCCGTCATAAGAATAAATGCATATTCCCAACCAATAGACTCCATAATATATGAATTATAATCGAAAAATTCAGATCGTATGTGCGTCAAAAAGCCACACTGTTTTAATGTATCGATCGTAGGCTTATTTATATTTTCGTAATCATACCAAACATAAACACTATACTCATCAAATACATCATTTAAATAATCCGAATGTCTGACTTTCTCTTTTCCGATACATAACAATGCCATATATTTCCCATGAGCATCATGTGCTGATATGTCTTCGTATTTGCTATTAAAAAGTTTTTCAGACTTAAAGATAAACGGTGGAGTCAGATTATCTATTACCCAAAGATTTTGATATTCATCGTCTGATATCTGACATGTTTTAAAAACAACAATATCTCCGGGATTATGTTTAGCCTTTTTTAATTTGACTTGTGGAATATTTTTGTCGGATTGTTCGGACTCCAATTTTGATTTGAGCGAATCCATCACCGATTTGCGTTTGCAAACATCTTTAACATTTCCGCTTTCTATCCACTCCGAAAGACCCGCATACTCATTTAAAAGAGATATAGCACGGTTCTTGACGGTTGCTGACAAAATACCGTGATTCCATTGCCAATCAGCTAGTGCATACCAAAATGATGCGGTCTCATTATCAACATCGAAACTCATATTTGAATTGCAAACATATTCACTGAATATATCGAAGATTTTCTCAGTACCGCTATCTATATTCAAAAAGGCATATATATCTTTGCACGCCTCTCGAACATCTTCTGCAACATCATTCGAATACAAACCGGTTCCCCATGTTCCCATAAACCAAATCTTACCTCCAATCCAAATCATCAATCAACCATGGGAATTTTCAAATTTTAGCTACTTTAAGTTTGATAATACTGAGCTTGCGCATTCCACAGCTCGCAGTATCTTCCTTTGGAGTGCAGAAGCAGTTTGTCATGAGTTCCCTCTTGAATAATGCTTCCGCCTTCCATAACCAATACCCTGTCACAAAACTTACACGAAGACAGTCTGTGAGATATAAAAACCACCGTTTTGTCCTTATATTCCGAGTGTATTCTCTCATAAACCATCGCTTCGGATATGGGATCCAATGATGATGTCGGCTCGTCCATTATAATAATATCCGTATCCTTATAAAAAGCCCTGGCGATAGCAATCTTCTGTCCCTCGCCTCCTGACACTTCAATGCCTTCCGGATCCAACTGCCGATATAAATATGCATCCCGTTCACCGATCAGCCGTTCCGATACCCCCGCACTTCTCATTGCACTTACCACCTTGCATACATTCGGCTCACAGGAAACACCGATATTCTCTTTGATTGGAAGTGCGAACAAATTATAATCCTGAAAAACAGCCGAAAACATCATAGGATCCGGTTCATTGCCAAACACGGATATTTCGCCCTGCGACGGTTTAAGTAATCCGCACATCAGCATAACAAGAGTGCTTTTCCCACTGCCGTTCTTGCCGACAATCGCAATATGCTCTCCCTTTTTGACCGACACACTCAGGTCATCAATTGAAAACCTGCCCAAATCACTGTATTTGAATTCGACATTGCGGAATGAAATCAAATTTTCGTCTCTTTTGCAATCACTGCCCGACGCCTTTTCTGATAAACTCACCCCTGCATCATAGTTCTGCCAAAAAGCTCTCAGCCACTTTCTATTACGACGATAGTCTGAAACAATCAATGAAAGCCCGATTATATTATCATACATAGCTCGGGTAGTTTGTGCCAATTCATTAAATTGACCGACAGTAATATTGCCAAGCAGCGCCATGACAGCAAATGTAATGTAAAGGGATAAATCAGATAACTGTTTCGTCCCATATATAATTATATTCTGACGTAAAACAGTTTTGTCGAAATCATCTTTGACAGTATTGATTTGGCTGTCAGCCTTCTCAAACAGCTTGAGCACTTTTGGCTCTTGATTAAAAATCCTTATTTCTTTTGCGGTTTTTTTGAATCTTAAATATTCTCGATCTAAATACCACTTGATTTTATAATTGGGTAAGATCCGATCTTCCGCATGATTTTTGCTTGTTTGGATGCGCCAAGACGAAATCATCGATACAATAACAAATAATGCGTTTGCCGCCGACAGCCAAATCAAAGCCTTCATGTCTGACGCCTCTTCATTATGCAATACAGTCGATAAAGCACTTAAGATTGCAATGCTTGCGGCGATGAAAGAAACACTAAATCCGACAATCCTTTTTATAAGGTCAATGATGCTGAACAGGCTTGCGCCTGTTTCATCAGATAATTCGTCCAGCTCACGCCGTCTGTTCTGGTATTCATTACTGCAGAATATCTCGTATGGGATACTCGCCGCTCGTACAGCCAACAAACCCGTCTGAAATGTCAAAAAGCATTCAGATTCCCTCGCAGTCTTTTTCTGTAGCCATGACAGTATCACGCCAATCATAAAATCAGAAATAACAAGTATCCCTGCATATAATAATAATACATGAAATCGTGAATGAATAAGTTCATCTATCAATTTAGACGACAAAATAATGTTCACATAAGGAAAAACTGCTGTGATCACGGTCAAAGCAACACTATAAATAATCATTTTGGGGGCTTTTCGAATTAAAAGAGGCAGAGTTCTGATATATAAACTCTTAACCTTACTCACAAGCAATCCTCCTCCATTGATTTCTTCTTATAGTAATCACGCTGCGTTTCAAACAAATCTCTGTATTTTCCTTTCTTGTCCATTAACTGCAAATGGCTGCCGCTCTCAATTATCTCTCCGTTCTCCAACATAATGATACGATCACAAAAGGCGGTGGACGCCAATCTGTGTGATATAAATATGCTGATTTTTCCGTCGCTGAACCTTCCGTAATTCAGGTACAATTGCTGTTCCGATAATGGATCCAATGACGCTGTAGGTTCATCTAATATTAAAACCGAAGCCGATTTATATATGGCTCTGGCTAAAGCTAATTTCTGCATTTCACCGCCGGACAAACATATCGCATCATCAAATATTTCTCTGATAAGATTATCATTTAATTCAATGTTTTGAAGTCCGCACTCGCAAGTGATGTTTTTTATTCGTTCGAACTGCTCGTCCGAATATGATTCTTGCAAACCAATATTGTTTAAAACATTATCCGGCAATACGCTGATTTCCTGAAAGAGAGCAGAAAAAAGACTGATATATTGATTCCTATTATAATTCGCTATATTAACACCATTCAGCGGTATTGTGCCTCCTGTCGGCTGAAGCAAACCGCACATCAATAACACTAAAGTAGTTTTTCCTGCACCGTTCAGACCCACAAGACCGACTTTTTCGTTTTTACGAAGCATCAGATTAATGTGATTTAAGATTACATGTTCGCTTCCCGGATATTTATAGGTTACATCAACGAATTCAATCGTCATAATATCCTGAGGCAACTCTCTGCACTCTTTAACGAAAGCCGATTGATTAGATAAATTCTCAAAATCAATATAATCATTCACCTCAAGATAATTATTATAAATAGTCTGTATATTTCCCTGAAGCCCTGATAAAACCGCAGAAAACGTTGTCACAACGCTGATATAAAAAACAAAATCAGATATGGCAATTTTATTTCCGCAAAACATCAACAACAGAACGATATAAGAAGCAGTGCTTCTAAAGAGAGCTAAAAATTGATTTATGACCCTGTTGCGATGATGTATCGTCTCTCGCCGGTTGATTGTCTCCGCTTTTTCGTAATTAAAATTATCATATTTCTGCGAAAACCATTTAGACATGTCATAAATACGAATGTCTTTTGCTGATCGGATATCCCCTGATCTGCCTGCAAGGTATGCTGTTTTTCGTTGGAGCGGAAGGAGTTTGTCCCTGAATTTTCGGGAATAATTAATGTGTTTTAAATTTATCAGCAATTCCGTTATGTATAAGCCCAAATACAACACAAGAATTGACCAATGTAATTTCAAAATAATGGACAGATATATGCCGATGCTTATTATGTTTGAAAACAGAGTAATCGTTGCATCCTGTATACCGACAACACAAGGGACACTCCTGTCCATAACCGACCGTGCTATTGACAATTTATTCTGATAATTATGATCAAGCGTAATTTCATATGGAACACTCATGCGCAGATGATTGATTCTCTGCGCGACATCGCATCGAAGATATCTGTTTTCTTTTGAATAATAGTATTGCGCAATTCCCGACATGACTTTCAGGCACAATATAATTGCAATCCACAGTATCAGCGTTTTTATAAAATGCTCCGCTTCTACGCTGCGAGTGATGCAGTCTATAATATATTTTGATAAGTAATTCAGCATTAAAGGAAGGCACAGCGAAACAATTGCAATTACAACCATTTCGGGGATGAACAATTTCTTATTCTTTCTGCACATATTCAGTGAATAGCGTACCGCGTAAACATAATCTTTGAATTTTTTCACATTTGACCCCATATATTTCCTATGTTGCAATCGAAACTCGTTTCTATTTTTGGAAATGCTGAAAGCAATTTGCGTTTACGCCTCTTATCAATCAAACACCAGATAAATCAGATAAACATTGCCCCGAATAAATGTTATGGAAAATTAACTCTTTAACTGATTCACTGATTTTGACAAGCTTCGTGAAGAGCGGCAAAAAGAAACGGCAACTTCCTAACGAAAATTGCCGTTTCTTTTATTTTGGAGGCGCCACCCGGAATCGAACCGGGGATAAAGGTTTTGCAGACCTCTGCCTTACCGCTTGGCTATGGCGCCGATAAATAACGGACACGGCTTTTTTGTAACCGAGTTACAACGCTGTGTCCGTTGGAGCGGATTACGGGGCTCGAACCCGCCACCTCGACCTTGGCAAGGTCGCGCTCTACCAAATGAGCTAAATCCGCATCGGGTGGAAACTATTCTGTTTTCATCCGTCGGAACGTTCGTTCCGGAATTGGTGCCTCCGGTCGGAATCGAACCAACGACACGGGGATTTTCAGTCCCCTGCTCTACCAACTGAGCTACAGAGGCGTAGCCGCTTCTGCGGCAAAAAAAGGGCGACCCGAAGGGGACTCGAACCCCTGACCTCTAGCGTGACAGGCTAGCGTTCTAACCAACTGAACTACCGAACCGTATTGGAGGCGCCACCCGGAATCGGACCGGGGAATAAAGGTTATGCAGACCTCTGCCTTACCGCTTGGCTATGGCGCCATA
>JABLTO010063917.1_pt1 | contig 12630 bp, 10 predicted proteins | sample 7160091 | NCBI WGS metagenome assembly JABLTO01 (sample SAMN14651225, study PRJNA627086) | human gut metagenome | isolation source: feces | host: Homo sapiens
GGGGCATGCGGTGAGCCGGGATCTGGTGCACTGGACACATGAGAAAATTGCCCTTTTTCCGACGAAAAGCTATGACCGGAACGGTGTGTTTTCCGGAAGTGCCATTGAGAAAGATGGGAAAATGTACCTTTATTACACTGCCAACCGCTATCTGAAAGAACAGGACGAAAACGTCCATCTGGCAGATGGGGAATGTGAAGAAAGCCAGGCTATGATCCTATCAGAGGATGGTTTTCACTTTGATAACTGGAACGGAAAAAGGCAGATTATTCCAGTGATTCATGATGATGAAATTGCGGATTCCATGGACACCAGAGACCCGAAGGTGTGGGAAGAAAACGGTGTTTATTATATGATTCTGGGAAGTACATATAAGCATGAAATCGGCAGGGTGATCCTGTATTCCAGCAAAGATAGAGAAAACTGGAGCTATCTTTCCCAGTGCAGAATGAAGAATTATGGCTACATGATCGAGTGTCCGGATATGTTTGAGGTGGACGGACACCGCATCTTTACAGGCTGCCCGGTTACCCCTTTGACGTGTGACGGAACGGTAGAATACGAGGCTGTTTCTGGTTATTGTTTTGCGGACTTCGATGCAAAAACTGGTAAGCTGAAGCTGGCGGATGACTATTCCCTGATTGATTACGGCGGTGATTTCTACGCCCAGCAGAGCAATCTGGATGAAGCTGGCAGACGGGTAATGATCGGCTGGATCCGAATGCCAGAGGCTGTGGTGGAGAAGGAGAATTGCGGAGACGTTTCAAATTTCCTGGTTGAAAATAGTGGAACAGAAGTAACTGAAAGAGGTAAAGAAATAAGATCAGCTGCTAAAAGGAGTACTGAAAGGTTATCCTTGACGAAGGAGAACCGAGTTTGGAACGGCATGATGAGCCTGCCCCGTGTGGTGGAAATCCACGATGGCAAGGTTTATTTCGCTGTTCATCCAAATGTACGAAAAGGTCTTTCCAAGCCTGTTTCCAGCCAGGAAGCCCTGCGCAGCGGTCAGCCATTTTGGATAAAAACAACCTTCCAGAATGGTGACAGCCTGAACATTGGCGGTTATCAAATTTCCATAAAAAATGGAACGATCTGTACTGACAGAACCAAAGTATTTCCTCATACGGACAGTAAAAAACTGCATTGCCAAATCCCAAATGTAGGTGAAAATACCATCTTGGAAATCTTCGTAGAACCCAATTTAATCGAGATTTTTGTCAATGATGGCGAGTACGTATTAAGCAATGCCGTCTATCATTTAGGTACAGAAATCAAAGGGAAAGCAGAAGAAATACTAACCTGGATTGATGATAAAATAAAGGAAAATTAAATGTTTACAGAACTTGTTCTGAAGAAAATAATGGGAAAACCAGAAAATTTCTATGAATTAAAAGCTGTAAATGAAAAGAAAGTTATGAAATAAATAGAAAGCTGTAAAACAAAAAATGAAACGAATTGACTTTGAAAACGGAACCGTAACCAGAAATATATTCAGTGCTGCTATCCCCATGCTGGTAGCGCAGATCCTTAGTCTTTTGTACAACATTGTGGACCGGATCTACATCGCCAGAATCCCCAATGTGGGAACAACGGCCCTTGGCGCAGTAGGAATCTGCTTCCCGCTGATCATGATCATAACCGCATTTGCCAACCTGTTTGGAAGCGGCGGTGCCCCTCTTTTTTCCATAAACAGAGGTATGAAGGAGAACAAGAAAGCCCAGACCATCATGAACACTTCGTTCACGATGGTGTGTGCCAGTGGAGCCATTCTGATGGTGATCGGATTCCTTTTTGCCAGACCTTTGCTGGCGCTTTTTGGTGCATCTGAGGATGCACTGGGTTATGCTTATCCCTACATGATGATCTACCTGATCGGAACCGTTCCGTCCATGATCGCCACTGGCATGAACCCCTTTATCAACGCCCAGGGTTATGCCACAACTGGTATGCTATCTGTGGCAATCGGCGCTGTTGCCAACCTGATTCTGGATCCAATATTCATTTTTGTGATAGGATTTGGTATTCGCGGAGCTGCCATTGCGACCATACTTTCCCAGTTTTTATCTGCTGGCTACGTGCTCCTTTTCCTGGAAAAAAGAGCAGAAGTAAAAGCCCGGCTTCTGAAGAGAAAAGAACTGAAAAGCTGCAGAGAGCATGCGAAAAATATTATCAGTCTGGGCACTGCTGGCTTTATCATGCAGCTGACAAACAGCCTTGTAACTATTTGCTGCAACAACGTTCTGGGAGTCACCGGAGGGGATGTATACATATCCGTTATGACCATTGTATCCAGTGTCCGTCAGATGGTCGAGACTCCAATTTACGCTATAAATGAGGGAACCTCCCCCATCCTCAGTTACAATTACGGAGCCAGAAGACCGAAGCTTGTGCGTAAGGCAATGGTCACTCTGGCGGTGATGATCCTGGTTTATACAGCAGTGATGTGGAGCGTGATCATCTTTATCCCGGACTACCTGATCGCTGTTTTCAGCTCTGATAAACTCCTGATAAAAGATGCCGTTCCAGCACTGAAAACCTACTTTGCGGCCTTCATTTTCATGGATCTGCAATACATGGGACAGACCGTTTTCAAGTCTCTGAACAAGAAAAAACAGGCGATTTTCTTTTCCCTTTTGCGCAAGGTTTTCATTGTAATTCCACTGACTTATCTGTTCCCATATGTGTTTCAAATGGGAACCCACGGCGTATTCCTGGCAGAGCCGGTTTCCAACGTGATCGGCGGAAGCTTATGCTTTGTTACCATGCTGCTGACAATTTTGCCAGAGCTGAAAAGGATGGAACAATAACAGCAACAAAAAAGCTGTAAATCCCACTTTTCAAATGGGAAAAACAATAGTAAAATAGAAGTTATAAACGGAACGTGAAGAAAGGGTATGTCTGGTGTAGGTGAAATGGTATCTGGGGGGAATCGTGAATTGGGCCAGACTTTGAGTGGAGAACGATGACGATAAAGGTGAAAGTTATGGAAACGGATTCAGTGACAGGAGCGCTGAACCGGACGGGATTTTTTCATAAGGTACAGGAGATCCTGGAGAGTGAACCGGAGCAGGATTTTGCCATTGCTTATTTCAATATTCAGAGATTTAAGACGGTGAATGACCTGTTCGGATATGAGTCAGGGGACGAACTTTTGAAGAAGGTGGCAGAGATCCTTGCTGGATGTTTTCTGAATCCGCTGGCTGTGGGAAGGCTGGAAGCTGACCGTTTTGTGGCACTTACGAAGAAAGAAGATATGGATCTGGAGAGGCTGCCGGAGCTTTTGCACAGGACCTATACCAAGGGGGAGCTGAATCTGGACCTCTATGGAAAGTGCGGTGTTTATTTTATTCCGCGTCATACCAGGCTGAGCGTGTCTGAGATGTGCGACCGGGCCAAGATCGCCAAGTCTAATATTTCCAATCAGTTTGTGCAGCCTTACGCGGTTTTTAATGAGCAGATGCGGGTAGACTATGAGCAGAGGAGTATCGCCCTTTTTCATCTGGACGACGGAATCAAGAATGGGGAAATACAGGTCTACTATCAGCCAATCTATGATGCCTGGACAGGGAAAATCGCGTTGGCAGAGGCTTTGGCCAGATGGTTCAGCAGTGAGTTCGGAAGTATTTCTCCGGCGAAATTTATTCCTACTCTGGAGGAGAGCGGATATATCACCAAACTGGATTATCATGTTTACCAGACTGTATACAATTTGATCGAAAAGCGCCAGAAAGCGGGCAAAAGGGTTGTAGACATTGGCGTGAACCTTTCCCGGATGGATTTGATGGACAAGCATATTATGGATACAATTCTGGGGGATGTGAAGAATTCGGATCTGCCCAGCGGAAGTATCAGCTATGAGCTTACAGAGTCCGCATATGCCGGTGTGTCTGAGGATGGAAACAGCTTTCTGACCAAAATGCACGAAGAGGGAACCAAGCTTCTGGTGGATGATTTCGGAAGCGGGGTGTCTTCTTTTAGTACCATTCGTGATTTTGATTTTGATATTTTGAAGCTGGATATGGGATTTGTCCAGAAAATAGGACTGAATAGAAAGAATAACAATATTATTATTTCGTTGATCGAGCTGGCGCACCGCCTGGATCTGAAGGTGATCGCCGAGGGTGTGGAGACGAAGGAACAGGCGGATTTCCTGAGAAATTATGGATGTGACTATTTTCAGGGATTTTATTTCGCCAAGCCAATGCCCCAGGAAGAGTTTGAGGCGTTGCTGGATAAACAAAGTTGATAAGAGTATAAGAAACGAGCGGACTGTTTAGGCAATTATTGAATGGATGGAAAACTCGTTTTTTGTTTTTATAAGGCAGACATGAGGTGACAGAAGATGGTTAAAGTGGATTTAATTACAGGTTTTCTTGGTTCAGGTAAAACGACTTTCATAAAGAAATACGCGGCATGGCTGATGAGCCAGGGACAGAATATTGGAATCCTGGAGAACGATTTCGGGGCTGTGAATGTGGACATGATGCTGCTTCACGACCTGGAAGGGGAGAACTGCGAGCTGGAAATGGTTTCTGGCGGATGTGATGCAGACTGCCATAGAAGACGTTTTAAGACCAAGCTGATCGCAATGGGAATGTGCGGATATGACAGGGTGCTCATTGAACCTTCTGGAATTTTCGATGTGGATGAGTTCTTCGATGCTCTTTATGAGGAGCCGCTGGATAAGTGGTATCAGATCGGGAACGTGATCACCATTCTGGATGCCAGACTGGAAGAGAAGCTGCAGCCACAGGCGGAATACCTGCTGGCTTCGGAGGCTGCTGACGCAGGATGTGTTGTTCTCAGTAAGAGCCAGGAGGCGTCTGCCGAGGAGATCAAGGGTACTGTAGAGCATTTGAACCTGGCATTGGAGAATGTGAAGTGTAAACGCCGCTTTACGGAAAAAGAAGTGCTGAATAAGGACTGGGAGCAGTTTACAGACGACGATTTCCAGAAGATTTTTAACAGTGGATATGTAATGGAGGACTTTGAAAAACAGTGCTTCGATGAGAAGGAAGGCTTTCAGTCCCTGTATTTTATGGAACTGAAAATTTCGGAGAAACAGCTGGAACGCGCTGCGCACCAGATCCTGGATGATCCGGAGTGTGGGGATGTTTTCCGGATTAAGGGATTTGTGAAATTAGAAGACAGCGCTGCGGAGGAAGGAAATGGAACCACGGGTGCGGACTCCGTTCCTGTAGTGGCTGCCGATAATACCTGGCTGGAACTAAACGCCACCCGCAAAGAATTTTCCCTGAAGCCCATTTCCGTAGGGCAGGAAGTGGTGATCGTGATCGGGGAAAATATGAACGAGGCGCGGATACGGGAGTATCTGGGCGCGGAATGAGCAGTAACGCGAACCGTTGTGGAGCAGGAAACTGCAGGGATAGAGACTGGATTACAGGCTTGAGTTTTAAGGATTTCATAAGGAGTGAAACCATATGGGAAGTTATCTAAATCCAGGAGGCGGATTATTTAGTACTTGTCGGCGCTCCAAGATATACGTGGATAAAAGCGGACTGATTGTAAAAACAAATGAGCTGCTTGGAACGGAACAGCGTTTCATTTGTGTAAGCCGTCCCAGACGGTTTGGTAAATCTATGGCGGCAAATATGCTGGCAGCCTATTATGGCCGCGGTGAAAGTACAGAGGAACTGTTTTCTGATTTATGTATCAGCCAGGATAAAAGCTTTCGGGAACACCTAAATCAATATGATGTAATCCGGATCAATATGCAGGAGTTTTTGAGCTATGCGTCTGATATGGATGAAATGCTGTCGGTTTTGCAGAAGCGTTTGATTCGTGAACTAAAAATGCAGTATCCGGAATATATTGACGGGGATTATCTGATGTTTGCCATGAAGGATGTTTTTTCCTATACGAAGCACCCTTTTGTGATTTTAATTGATGAATGGGACTGCGTTTTCCGGGAATATACCCATGATGTCCCGGCCCAGAAAAAATATCTTGATTTTTTACGGGCCTGGTTAAAGGATCAGGAGTATGTGGCGCTGGCTTATATGACAGGGATTCTTCCGGTAAAAAAGTATGGTTCGCATTCTGCTTTGAATATGTTTTCAGAGTATTCCATGATAAATTCTCGTGAAATGGCACCGTTTTTTGGCTTTACAGAGGACGAGGTAAAAAAACTTTGTAAAGAATATAAAAGAAGCTTTCAGGAGGCGCAGGCCTGGTATGATGGCTATGAATTGGTGACAATGGAGGGGGAAAAAAGAAGGACATATTCCATGTATAGCCCGAAATCTGTAGTTGATGCCATGCTTAGCGGCGAGTTTGATAATTACTGGAATCAGACGGAAACGTATGAGGCATTGAAAGTATATATCCGGCTGAATTTTGATGGCTTGAAGGATACTGTGATCAGGATGCTGGCTGGAGATAAGGTTCGGGTTAATACAGGAACCTTTTCCAACGATATGACAAGTTTCCAGGGGAAGGATGATGTTTTAACGTTACTGGTACATCTTGGATATCTTAGTTATCATTTGACTGATAAAACAGTGTCTATTCCCAATAAGGAAGTTTCACAGGAGTATGTAAATGCAATCAGTACAATGGATTGGCATGAAGTGATTGATTCAGTGGAGGCTTCAAGAAATCTGCTGCAGGCCCTTTGGAATTTGGATGAGGAGGCTGTGGCAAAGGGAATTGACCAGGCACACAAGGAGATCTCAATTCTTCAGTATAATGATGAAAATGCACTAAGCTGTACCATTAACCTGGCGTTCTATTTTGCCAGAGAATATTACACAATTATCCGGGAACTTCCCACAGGAAAGGGATTTGCAGATATTTGTTTTATTCCAAGAAAATTATATGCAGACAAACCTGCTGCGGTAATTGAACTGAAATGGGATAAGGATGCTCACGGTGCGATCGAGCAGATTAAAAACAAGCAGTATGTGGAAGCGCTGAAAGATTATCAGGGGAATTTGCTGCTGGCAGGGATTAATTATGATAAGAAGACGAAGAAGCATAGCTGTGTAATCGAAAAATTTTATAAACAATAAATTTAAAGGCCAGAAACTGATAGTATGATATGTGATATCAGATTCTGGCTTTCGAAATTTCTTAAAAGTGGTTAATAAATTTGTTTTCCGTATTTTCGTATGTCGTCCAATAAATATTCGTTTCTTATGCTATCAAAATCAAGAATATCAATTTTCCTTAGTGTTTCAACCTGCAGCAGATCATCTTCCAATTGCAGCAGGTTATCACAGCCGTATACTACAAAATCAATATCACTGGTAGGGGTAGCGGTGCCTGTGGCAAAAGAGCCGAATAGATCAAGGCGTTTGACACCATTCTTTTTGCAAATTTCTGTAACTTTTTCAATAATTTCTGGAATGGGCATTACGTTCATGCAGCAATTGCAGCCTCCCTTATCTGAAATATCCTGATGAAAATATGATAGCAGTTTCTGCAAGGCAATTCAACTCTAAAACAGCTTTTCGGTTTAGGATTAATTGGTGTTTCGTTGTGTCGTAATTTGTCGAACGAATTTGCTTGGAAAGTGATTTATACTGTGCTATTCTAATTACATCTTATAAGATGTGTCTGAAAACTTTTTGACTATCGTTGTTCCGAGTCAGGAACGGTAATATCCACGTTTATTTTTGTAATTACAATTGTTTAGAGGGTTTACACAGACTGAAAATACCATTACAATGATTGTATCATCAATCAATAATTATAAAGGACGGTGGAAATATGGAGGATAATTACATGCCAACAGATATTCAGTTCAAATATGAGTTGCGCAAGCGTTTAACTGAGTTAAATCAGAAGCTGGAGTTGCTGGATCAGCAGGAATATGAGAAGCTGAAATCAGTACTGAAGCAGGAAATTGCAGATATAGAGGCGAGTTTGCAGGATTGATAAAAGCAACGAAAATTTACAATGTAGAATTGTAAATATTTAATAAAAATAAAATATATTATAGAAATATATTGTAATTATACAAATACAATGATAAAATAAACATAAAGCATATTTCTTTTTAGTTTCAAGGCGTTTTGCCATCTGTTTTCTAAACACATTTCAGAAATCCATGCTTTTAATCCAAATCAAAATAAAAAGCAGGAGGTTTGAAATTATAGAAACAGTAGGGCTGTTTTATCTCCTGCGGAATAGGAGGTTTTGCCTATGGCAAATCGAAACTATAAAGATACCGTGTTTCGATTGCTTTTTTCAGATAAAGAGAATTTATTATCCCTTTATAATGCTGTTAATGGTTCTGCATACATAGATTCTTCGAAATTGCAAATTGTTACAATAGAAAATGCAATTTATATAGGAATGAAGAATGATCTGGCGTTTATTATTGATGTAAATTTATTTTTGTATGAACATCAGTCAACCTACAATCCTAATATGCCGTTGAGGGATTTGTTTTATGTTTCCAGTAAGTATCAGAAATTGGTGGATAAGAGTTCCTTATATTCTTCTACATTGCAGAAGATTCCGGCTCCGAGTTTTATAGTATTTTATAATGGTACAGAGCGAAAGGAAGAAAGATGGATTGATTATCTATCAACTGCCTACCAGAATCAACAAGAGCCCAACCTGGAACTGAAGGTTGTAACTTTGAATATTAATGAGGGCTATAATAGGAAACTGATGAAGGAATGCTTGATCTTAAAAGAATATGCAAGGTATGTAGCCAAAGTACGTAAGAACAAAGAGACAATGAATTTGACTGCCGCAGTAGAATATGCAGTAGACGAATGCATTCGCGAAGGAATACTGGAAGATTTTCTGCGGAGCAGGAGAGCGGAGGTAGTTACAGTGAGTATATTTGAATACAACAAAGAGGAAGAAGAACGTAAATTACGAAAAGCTGAATTTCAAGCAGGTGTAGATCATGAAAGAGAGTCTGGTATTCAGATCTTGATTCAGTTGGCACAGGAAGATGGCATTTCACAGGAGAAAATGCGTCAGCGTTTGGAGGACTATTATAAACTGGAAAGCTACGAAATTAATTACTATATGGAAAAATATTGGGAATAGTTTTATAGAAATACGGGATGTTGAATATTATAACAGAAAAACAAGATAACGTGGAAATGTATGTTCTTTATCGCAAGTTATTGCTTGCATAAAGTTGAAAAGCCGGGAACTATCATATGGTTGACGATAATTCCTGGCTTTTGTCCTATAGATTAAATGCATTATTTATAGTGAAGCTGTGTGTGTGCCTGGTTTTACCAGAGCTTAGATCACTTTCCGTCCCTGCACATACTTTCCAACCAGATTTCGGTCATCAGACAGGTAAACCAGGCGTTCCAGGCGGTCGCGGGTGGAGATTTCCTGGGGGTGGCGGATACCTGCGTCGTCCAGGATCATGGCGTCGAACTCATAGCCTTTTTCGAAGCTGCCTACTTTTCCGAAGAAGGAACCGCCGCCGATAGTAGCCATATAGAAGGCTTCTTCCAGCGTAACCGGAGCCTGTGACTGGTCCATCAGGCGCCAGCGGAGCTTGGAAACCTGGATGGTGTCTGCGATAGCGCGGAACATGGAGAGGGAAAATCCTCCGGCAACGTCGGTACCAAGTCCTACGTGAAGTCCCAGGTCAAGGTAGCGGCGGATCGGTGCGATCCCGGAAGCAATGTCGGTATTGGATTCCGGACAGTGGGCGACGTAAACACCCTGGTCCTTGATCATCTGGATCTCTTCATCGGTGGAGTGGACACAGTGTGCCATGATGGTGGGGCAAACGCTGGCTCTATCAGTAGAAACATCAGAATCTGAAGAAACAGTAACTGTTTCGGAAGCTGTCCCCGGAATAGTGGTTGGCTGTTTTGCTCCGAACAGCCCGAACATATCATACGCATCTCCATAAAACCTGCTAGTCGGGCAGAGCTCCTTCACCCATGCGATTTCCCCGAAATTCTCAGACAGATGAGACTGAACAGGAACATGGTATTCCCGCTGGATTTTTCCCAGCTCCGTCATAAGTTCATCAGTGCAGGACGGGGTAAAACGTGGGGTAAGGATTGGGTAAGTGTGGTCGTAGCGTCCCTTAATATCTTCCAGCCACTGGCGCGTATCCTGTGCGGAAGCCTGTGCGCTTTCCTCCTGAAGCTCTGGGGCTCCATTGCGGTCCATATTTACCTTTCCAACCATAGTTGCCAGTCCGCTCTCTTCCAGCATGTCCATAAGGAGTTCCGTTGCCGGGCGGTGTAAGGTGGCGAAAATGCAGGCTCTGGTAGTAAAGCTGTGCTTCAGGTCATCTACAAAAATGGAGTATGCCTTTTTCGCGTAATCCAGGTCTGCGTACCGGGCTTCCTGTGGGAAGGTAATGGTATTCAGCCAGTCAAGCAGCTCCAGATCCATGCCGGTTCCGCGGTAGGCATACTGGGGGGCATGAAGATGCAGGTCGGTAAATCCTGGAATGATCAGACGGTCGCCCATTTCTTCTACAGGAATGCTCTTATATTCCTCTGGAAGCTGGGAAAAAACGCCGACACAGAGGCCGTTTTCACAGACTACATAAGAATCTTCATGGAAAACAAGCTCTTTCTGGTTCTTGCTGTAACAGATCGTACCCTTTAAGGCAAACAAATCTTTCTTCATATCAAACCATCCTTTCTGCGAGATGTGAGAAGAAGCGTAAATCCGGGAAACTGGGGCAGAGAAAGTGCTGCCGGAAAAACCGGGAACAGATTTTCGGGGAATTCAGCAATAAAAAAACCACCCGAAAATGCTACACCTGCACACCTCGTCGTATGCAGCTTATAGACAACTATTAGGGTAGTTGGTAGAAACGTCCAACCGGATTATGGACATATATAAGCGTTCGCTGTTTTGTTTTTATGCCTTTATTGTACATGATTTAAGGCGTGGAATCAAGTAAAATCTTACAAAAAATTTCTACATTTTCATACCATTATTGACTGATTTGTTATATAATGAAGTAAAAATTGCGGTTCCCGTCGCGGAAACATTTTCGCGCTGTGCGAATGCAGGAAGTGAAGATATCAGACGGTAAAAAGAAGCCCGCATAGGGCGCAATTTACGCGGAGCAATAGAAATAAAAGTAAGCACGAAGGAGATTGACATAACATGAGTTACAGCTTTAAAGGCCGTGTAAGATACAGTGAAATAGGAGAAAATGGCTGCCTGACTTTGCCTGGGATCCAGGATTATTATCAGGATTGCTGCACCTTCCAGTCTGAGGAAATCGGGCAGGGAATGGAAGTGCTGGAAGCGCGTCAGAGAGCCTGGGTGCTGTCCGCCTGGCAGATTGTAGTGAACCGGTACCCGAAGATGGGCGAGACCATTGTGGCAACCACTGCTCCATATGGATTTAAGGGCTTTCTGGGAATGCGTAATTTTACCTTGACCACAGAAGCTGGGGGGCTTTTGTCCTATGCCAATAGTATCTGGACAAATATTGACACCAAGACCGGCCTTCCGGCAAGACTCACAGACGAAGATACCAGAGGGTATGTACTGGATGAAAAGCTGGATATGGATTACGCCCCCCGCAAGATCGCATTGCCAGTGGGAATGCATGCAGAAGAACCTTTTGCTATCCAGAAGCACCATCTGGACACCCATCATCATGTCAATAATTGTCAGTATATCCGTATGGCAGCAGATTATCTGCCGGAGAGATTTGTGATCTGCCAGATGAGGGCGGAATATAAGAAGCAGGCACTGCTGGGAGATGTTTTTTATCCGGCGGTGAAACAGGAAGAAGGGAAGGTTACAGTGGCGCTTTCTACGGAAAGCGGCGAGCCTTACGCAATTGTAGAGTTTACGGCTGCGTGCAGATTGCAGAAATGATTTTTCAAACAGGCTCTGGCGTTGTATATTGAAGAAAGTTTTTAGAAAGGTGGTTTACATAAATGAAAATAGGAATTCTTGGAGCTGGCGGTATTGCGGTTCAGATGGCGAAAACAGTAGCTGGAATGAAGGATGTGGAGAATTATGCGGTGGCAGCCAGAAGCCTGGAACGGGCACAGGTTTTTGCCCAGAAGCATGGCATTTCCAAGGCTTATGGTTCTTATAAGGAAATGCTTGCAGATCCCCAGGTGGATCTGGTTTACATTGCAACCCCTCATTCCCATCATTACCTTCATGCAAAAATGTGCCTGAAAGCTGGGAAAAATGTGCTCTGTGAGAAGGCTTTTACGGTAAATGCAGACCAGGCGAGAAAGCTTTTTGCCTTGGCAAAGGAGAAGAACCTTCTGATCACAGAGGCAATCTGGACCAGATATATGCCGTCACGGAAGATGATAGGCGAAATTATTGAAAGCGGTGTAATCGGTGAAGTGACTTCCGTTACTGCCAATCTGAATTATACCATCAGTGAGGTGGAACGTATCCGCAAGCCGGAGCTGGCTGGTGGCGCACTGTTGGATGTGGGCGTTTATACCATTAATTTTGCCAGCATGGTCCTTGGGGACAAGTTAAAGGATGTGCAGGCAACTGCTATTTTCCGTGAGGGCGTGGATATTCTGGATACCATCGCCATGGTCTTCGAGGGAGAGCGGATGGCAACTTTGCAGTGCGGAGCCCGGGAGGTTTCCGACAGAGTGGGAAGCATTTTTGGAACAAAAGGGTATATTCAGGTATTGAATATCAATAATCCGGAGAAGATTA
>JABLTO010116282.1_pt1 | contig 12627 bp, 13 predicted proteins | sample 7160091 | NCBI WGS metagenome assembly JABLTO01 (sample SAMN14651225, study PRJNA627086) | human gut metagenome | isolation source: feces | host: Homo sapiens
ATACAAGTTTCTTTCTTAAATCTGTTATATTCTATTTCTTTGATAAATCTAATTAGTTTTAAATATTATCTGTTATTTTAGAATTTTAATGAAAATGTGAGGTGTAAATATTATTATTTAGTACATCTAGTATAAGAAAAGTATTATCACAAAAACTTCAATATAATTTTGAATCGATATAATTTGACAACTCTACTTTATCAATATTTTCATATTCTTGAAAACATTTATAGATAAACTGATAGTCTGGTATTGGAATTTAACAATCCTTTTTCATCTACAATAACATAATCATATGATGGATCTTTAAATAAGATATTAGCTTGTAAACTTGGGAGTTGACAAAGATTTAAACTCCCATTTTTAATTCGTAATTAGATTTTTATTTAACAAGAAAAACAAAATTTGTCGTATTTTAGAAAAAGATTTATTGAATCACATTATATTACAAAAGAAGAAAGTTATACTTTAAAAAATATTATAAATGCGCTTATTAATTGCTTTAATAATGTAGTACCCTAATTATTTTATTCTTTGTATTTTCTAGTAATGTTGAAACAGTGAATATTTCTATATTTTAATTAAGTATATAAGAATATCTCTAATTCCTAACTATTGTAAAGTAATTAATCATAATCATAAAAAATAATATTTTTAAAATGCATCACAAAAAATACTAAATCTTAGACAAGAATAAGATTTGTTGTAAAATATAATTCCTTCATTGTTTATAATATCCACCGAATCTTCTCCATGAACATCAATAATACGATAATAATTATCAAGAGTACGAATCATTCTACCAATTAATTTTTTATTTGCCTTAAAAGGCCAATAAATAGTTTTTTTGTTGAATGCTTTAAACTTCTTTGAAAAAAGGCAGCAAAACGGACATGTTCAACTAATACACCATCTTCAAATAATACATCAATATCATTTGCGTTTCGATAGTCAACAATTGTCATTATCAAATTATTATGATTTACCATTCTTTCTCCAATCCTCTTTTGAATACGTTTTTTCATATTAAATGGTTTATTAGTATGAGTAACTTTTCCATTTATAAAGTCATAATAAGAAGCACGCTTCTTTATAAATCCATCTTCAAATTCAACTGTCATACTATTAGCTTGAATATGCTCCTTCACCCACTCTATACTTTTTTAATTTCTCATAACTCATTTTCCATCCTCCTCTATCCAGAATTTTTTTAACAAAACAAAAATCTACTTATTTATAATTATAAAGCATATAATTTAGCTAATACAATTCTTATCTATAAACCTAAAAAAATATCTTTTTTAAATATTTAGTAATCTATCATAAATATGTTAAAATAGTATTGGTGATGAAAATGAGAATATTATTATTTGGTATATCTAACATAGGAAAAACATCTATTGGGAAATCATTAGCTCAAAAGTTATCATATGATTTTTATGATTTAGATGAAGAAATTAAAAAAATCTATGATGTAACTTTGGAAGGTTTTCAAGATTTATTTCCTAATGATTATAAACGCCATCAGATAAGATGTGATATAGTCCAACAATTAATTGATCGATCAAAAAACAGTGTTATTTCAGTTTCTGTATTAAATTATAAAGAACAGTTAGATCCTGTTTTAAAAAGTAAAGATATATTACCTATTGAACTTAGAGATAAACCTGAAAATGTCTTTGATAGATTAGTATTTAGTGATGAATTTGATGTAATATATAAAGATGATGATTATAAAAATGAACATAAAGATCATTATATATATGAGATTATATCTGATTTATATTACTATAGTCATATATATAAAGATATTACTGCTAAGTATTTTATTAATAACAAATCTATAGATACAGCTGCTGATGATTTATATACGTTAATTAAAAACAATCAACCAATAACTATTAAATTTCATTATGATGAAATGATTGAAGATATCAAAAAATGTAAAGATGATATTGTTTGTTATTATAATATTATTACCCATGAAAAGTTTTTTCTAGATCGAAGTAATCCAGATAAAGAAATTGAAACTGATGTAGCGATTAACTATATGATTTATGTACAGCTGCCAACATTAAAAGATTTTAATTCAGCTAAAACTTTTAAAAAGTTTATTAAAACAATTGATAATCAATCATATGTAAACAAATTAAAGAAACATCTTAACACTGATTTTTTAGATGTCGTTAAAGAACTTGATTTACTAGATAAATGGAATAATTTTAAAGAAAAATATCAAAGAAAATTTATTGAAACATGGTGTGATAAAAATCATGTTGAAGTTGATTAGATCAAAGAAGCAGGGTTGTTACGATACACTACATAACAGTCCTGCTTTTATAATACCAATACTTTTTTCTTTAAATTTTTATATCAAATATAATATGAATATCTGCCTCCTGGCATTAGAGTTGGATCATAGATTTTTTCTACAATCTATACCTAATGAGATGAAAGATACTTTTGGGGAAAAGAAAGTGACTAATTAAAACTATGAAAAATTAATAAAGCTTAATCTTAATAAAATAGCTGAACTCTATAAAAGTAGTCTACAAATAAAATGTATATGGAAATGTCATTTGATGAAAGATTGGTTTTACTTATTGATGGAGAAATTGATGACAAATACAATAAACTGATTTATAGCATTTAAAGAAGATCAATCATCAAAATGAGAAACACTAAAACAAGTGATATAAAATTTTATTCAAATAGATAAAACATTAACAACAAAATTATCAACATGCGATTACATTCAAGATCATCTTAATGTCACTATAATAGGTGCTACTGATACAGGTAAAACATTTTATATTTCAGCATTAAGTAATGAAGCGTGCAAAAAAGAAATCAATGTTATATATATGATTGCCTAATTTGTTTTATGAATTAGACTCGGCAGGAAAAAGAGATACTTATAAAAAAATAAGAGCATTATCACGAATAAAGTTGCTTATCATCAATGAATTTCTATTAACACCGACAACACAGCAACATTCATATATTCTAAAACTTTTATTTTAAAATATAATGCTCATTCAACTATCTTTGCTTCTCAATTTTACCAAAATAATGATATCAGAATTTAGGAAGCGTGGCAGTTGCAGATGCCATACTAGATAGAATAATAGCTAATTCATACCTAGTACACATCAAAGGTGAAAATCAATAAGAGCAAGAGAAACTGAAAAAATAAATATATTAATAACAAGAAGATTGCCTTGTAAACAAACTTCTTGTTTTAAAATAACGTCGTCATTTTTAACGTTCAAACCATTGAAATATTCATATATCTATAATCATGATATAAAGCCATCAAATATCAAAGAAAATTAAATTGAAATACTTGATTATCATTCCTAAAATTTAAATTTAAATCAAATTTACATTATATAAGTATTCCTAAAAAGAAAATAATTATTGTACGTTAAAGACGGTCATCAAAATGTAACCTTAATTGCGTTTCATCTCCTAAAAACATTCGATTTACAACTCTACAAAAATAAATTTTCATGAGTAATTTGGATTTTTTTAAGGATTGATACTATGGTAAAATCCAAAATAATCCCATGTTTCATTATTTTCATACATTTCATTTAATAGTTCATATAAAGATTTTTTTCATAATTCATTGTACTTTTTACTACTTCCTTTAGCTTTTTCAACTGGATACTTTTTTTCACTTACTTTAAGTTTATCTAATATAATTTCTTCGATATTTACATCTAATTTTTCAGCTAATAATATGCAATAATTCATAACATCAGCTAATTCACTACATACATCATCTTTATTAAAATCATTATTCCATTGAAAGCATTCTAATAATTCCCCCGCTTCAATAGCAATACTTTTTGCTAAATTTTCAGGTGAATGAAATTGGTCCCAGTCTCTATCTTGATTAAATTTTAATATTTTTTTCTTTACTTCATTCATGATATTTAACCTCTTTTTATATTACTTCTTAGATAATCTCTTAATTGACTATCTACACAATAAACATAACAACCTTTCATACCTCTTGTCATTAAAGTACGATATGTATTTTTAATAATTTCATCAGCTACTTTGTTAGCTTTTTGACTATCTTGCTTAGCCAATTTTTTGATTCCTTTTAATGATTGATCAGTTTTGGCACGTTTTGTAAAATCAGTAATAATGTGTTTATTTTCATATCTCATGTCTTCTCCTATAATAACACCAACATAATCAAATTCTAATCCTTGGCAAGTATGTATACATCCCACTTCATTAATAGATGTATCCTCTATTGCAAAGATAGAATTTTCTAAATTCCAACTCATTTTAAAATCATCAATAACAATATCATATATATGTGTATCTTTTTTACCTTCCTTTATCCAATTCCAACAATAACCTGCTACTATTCTTGAGTTACCATTGATTTTATTCTTTTCTATAATTTTGTTTTTCATTTCCATAGCTGAATCACAGATTTGAAAATCAAAATCAATATCTTTTAAATCAATATTAGCAGTCTCTCTTATTTCTAATGTATTATCTAGCCATGCTAAATATCCATCAGAACCATTACATCTAAATTGTGATTCCAATCTCAAATTTGTAACAATTGCATTTTGTTGAAACGCCCATTTTTCTATCTCTTTTATACTTCCAATATCAGATAAAGTCACTCGTTGATGTTCATCAATAAAAAATACACTACACTTACTAGAATAAATAATTTCTTTAATTTGATTTTCTCCTTTATTTTTAAACATACCCGATTTTTCATTTAATCTGTGTGCCTCATCAACTATTAAAGTATCTACAACATTTTCTAACGTTTCTGTATAACATCCAGAACCTTTAAAAAGATTATCAACACTTGATTTTTTCATATAGCCTTTTAACTTTTCAAGATAAACGGTTCTAGGTGCCTGATTTTTTGAAACATACTGACAGAATTGTTCTTCATTAGTTAATTTTGCTAATAAATTAACAGCTAATACTGATTTACCTGTCCCAGGTCCACCTTCTACAATAACAACATTCTTTTCGTTATTTTTTATTGAGCTTCTAGATATATCTAAAATTTCTTCATATATAACTTTTTGGTCATCTATAAGTACAAATTCTTGATTACCTTTTATCATACTAGCAATTTCATTTTGTAAACTTTTAGAAGGCTTTATTTTCCCATTATCTATTTTATAAAGAATAGACTCATTATCACCTTTAACAATATTTTTCTTTATAAACTCTCTTAATTTTTCAACTTGTCCTCTTGTAAAAGCAGGTGCATCTTCTAAATATATTTGATATTGAATATCATCAAGGGGATCATTATCTTTTCTCCAATAGTTATGTAAATACGTACAAGGATGTAAATCAATTTCATCTTGTTGAACGGTATAATTATAGTCATTAATAAGTTGGGCATACGACCACGCTTGATATGAAGGATGTACAACCTTTCTTTTAGCATGACCTGTATATGTTTCTACAACCGCTTCTTTTCCATCAACAGCATCTAATTGATCCCATTGTTTAAGTTCAATAATAATAACATTTTCTTTTTGTGTTTCACTATAACCACTAATAAGAAAATCAACTCTTTTAGATGTTTGTGGTATATTATACTCAATAGCAATACCTGAATCTATTGGTATTTCCTTATCGTTTAATACTTTATACATGTATTGTAGTGAATTCTCCCATGACATAAATTCATTTCTTGCTGTATGTCTATTCATTGATTCTATTAGTTTTTGTTGTATTTCATAAGCAATGGTATCATTTTCAACACTATTCATAAAATCATTCTTTGTTCCATTATAAACTAGCATTTTTTCACTTCCTTAATCTATATTAAATTATATAGGAAAATGACATATTTAAAAAGAGATTAATTTCATAAGTGATTAATCTCCTTATTGTTATTTAAGAAATTAAATTGGTACTACTCGAATTCCAGACCGACAGTACGGAGTATTAGCAAAAATCATTGATTTTAAACCATTTTAAGGCAATATAAAAAGCTATGAAGCAATATAAAAAAACGAAAAAATGCAATTATAATACAATGAAGTCATTCAATTTTTCTTAATCAAAGACCTCAATATCTTTATAATTTATCTTTATAATAAACTCCATTTGATGTAAAATATATAGTATATCATAAATAATATGAAGTGACCTCCTAGATTGCCCAAACGTGGATTACGATTCATAATAAAATTTGTAAAAAAAAACAATTATGAAAGTCGATACTATAACGACAATAGGAGGTTACAATGAAAAGTATAATCTATATTGGGATGGATGTCCACAAAAATACGTACAGTTTATGTGCTGTCAATTCATCAACAGGAGAAGTCATTGCACAAACAAAATGTGCAGCAGGAATAAAGATCATTCTTAAGTTTATTGCATCAATTAAGAAAAAATCAGGAAATGAAAATGAATTAGAATTTATAACCAGATATGAAGCAGGATGTTTAGGATTTTCCTTATATCATGAGCTTGCATATCATGATATTCCATGTATTATATTGGCACCATCAACAATGCATGGCTCAGTGAAGAATAAAAAAGTAAAGAATGACAAGATGGATGCATTTAATATTGCCACTAATCTTATGAATGGTTCATACAAAGCAGTTCATATACCAACAGATCAGTGCACTTGTTTTAAGAAGAGGATCAATATGTCGATAAAGCAGTAGAAAGACTGCAAAAGAGATTTAGAAAAATGATTTTAAGAGGAAAACCATATAATGTAGCCATAATGGCAATAGCAAAAGAATTAGCAGGATTTATATGGGAAATGTGGTACTATGTCAAGAAAAAGTACCAGTTCTTTTGCATCATCACTGGAATAATTACCAGAACCTCTAAACACCTTACTTTCATCATCATTGTTTGATGAATATTCTTTTATCCAGCGATGAATAGAACTTAATGAAATCCCAAGATTATTTGCTGCTTCAGCCATAGTAAGCTCAGGATGGTTCTTCTTGTAATTAACAGCATCAATTTTAAATTGTTTATCGATTTGTTTCTTTTTACTCATATAACTTTACCTCTTATTTATTTATAATTTGATTATTGATTAATATAGATTACATCTATTATCTGTATTAATCAATACCGTTGTTACTCTAATGACATTTCTCTATTTAACTGGACCTAAATATATACTAGTATCACAAGCTCAATTTCATCAAAAAGAGAAATCTGATCAGGTAGAACAGTTTTTTCTGCTGAAGTTTGATCTGCTGACTGTACCAGTTTAACTGTTCAGTTAAAACTTCAATTTTTCTGTCTTTTTCATTTATCATTTTGATAAGTTCTTCCTGACTTAGATTTCTCAAATCCATTGCTTAGCTCACTCCAATCCGACGAGATGAATTATAACATATTTTTAGATGAGAAGCTGCTTTTCTTTAAAGTTTTGTTCAAATTCCAGACCTTCCAGAAGCCAGTTGAGCTGAGTGGAAGTTATGGATCTTGTATTGGAATTATCATATTTTTCCATGTTCAAGCCTTCTTAAAAAAAGCCAGAAGCCATTGTTTTCATAATAGAGAATCTTGATACGATTTCTTGCTCTGTTGGTAAAGATAAAGAGACTGTGATCGAGGACATTCATTTTGAAATGACTGTTGACTATCAGTGTCAGCCCATCAATCGATTTTCTCATATCGACATAATGATTGGAAACATAGATGTTTTTGATTTCATCAGTATTGATGATCATTTGAGAGCAGCAATAATCCTGTCAAGAAGCTGAGGATTGAACTGAAGGGTATGACCATCTATACAGATGGAAATCTCATCAGAAAAAGCATGGTCAACAATAGTAACAGGTGTAAATCCAATATCTTCAGGATGTTCATCATTGAGTCTTTTTTTAAACTTGTAGAAAGAAGAAACGCAGACACCCTGATCTCTGCAGTATTCTTCGACAGTCATGCCACTATGGGAATAGTTTTCAATAATTGGTTTCCATTCTTCAATACTCATATAGTAAGTACCTCCTTTTATAAATATACTTACATTTTATTCAAACTCTTCCTGCTTTTATAGTGCTTTTTCTTTTGACGCTTACTTAATGATCACTTTTCTCCATGTTTTTAATTCATTCTATTCCTTTGATAAATAAATAGTATCAAATTGATATAATCATTATGATATTGACAACCATCCATAATACTATGATAACAATTTTTCATACATAAAAAAATAATACTTTTATCCAAAGATTTCACTACAAATCTAAAAAACCTGCTCAAGCGAGAGTTCAATCCAGATAGACCTAATGCTTTTTGGTGTACAGACATAACCTATATCTGGACCTATGATGAAGGTTTTGTTTATTTAACAAGTGTGATGGATCTATATTCAAGGAAAATCATATCATGGGTATTAACTAAAGATATGAAAGCTGAATCAGTAGTAGAAGCAATAAATATTGCAAAAGCGAGAAGAAATATTGAAAAACCACTTGTGATACATTCAGACAGAGGAGTGCCATTTACGAGTGAAGAATATCAAAAAATAACGATGAAAATGGAAAGAAGTTATTCAAAAAAGGGAACACCATGGGATAATGCATGTATCGAATCATTTCATGCACTGATAAAAAGGGAATGGTTGGAAAGATTCAAAATAATGGATTATAGGCAAGCATATCAATTAATATTTGAATATATTGAGACATTTTATAACACAGTAAGAATTCATAATCATTGCGGTTATATGAGTCCAAATAATTATGAATCTGCATTTTTCAAATGTAGAAGTTAAATAGAAAAAATTTCTATTTAACTGGTACTTTTTCTTGACATAGTACCAATGCCTTGTTTTTATCTCTATTACATAATTTCCATTGACTTTCTAATGAACTGTTGCTACGGAGTTATTATAGCAAAAATCACCAAAGTTAAGAGGCTTATTTCTCTCAAACATCATTCTTTTATCTAGTCTTGGTCAAATCGTAACCCGACGCATCATTTTCACTCTTATCATAAGCATTATTGATATATTTGAACGGGTTTGCTAAAAAAGTTTCCTCATCAACATATGCAATATAAGATCCTGTTAATGAATTTACTGTTTTACATACATCACAACTATATTTTTTTGGATTTTGATTAAAACGATTGTTATTTATAATATCATATACTTTCGATTCATCATATGTAATCGATGAACAACCATCTGCATTCCTATGTGTCGTTTTGAACCAATCATATCCTCCATTGTATTTCATAATAACTCCCACAATACCATTATTATGAGATGTTCTTCCTTTTCGGGTTTCATCTTTCAAACAATATTCTATTTCCCAATCTATCCATTTACTTTCTTTCATGTGTGGAGAAATAATAACAATTGTAACAGATGTATAATACATCATATTTCTCAAATTTTTCTTAATATTATCCGTTGTTGTATCAGTCAAATCAGGCGAGTCACTTGTTTCTCCTTTATAATAAGATGCATCCTCCCCAAGTGCATCAATAATATCATCTCTAAGTTGCTGAGCTTCGCTCCATTTGTATGAAATAAAAGTTTTATGTGCCATAATATCTCCTTTTTTCTATGTTACACTGGACTATGTTTTCCATTTTTAAACAATTCGATAAACGAAATAATATTGTTAACCAAATCATGGTTATTACATTTTAGATTTAATTTGGCAAATGCATCTTTTAATGAATCATCGATATTCGTATAGTAAGCAGATAAATCCTTATTGATTTCATTCCAAATTTCCTGTGCAATGTATCCTGTGCAACCTACCGGAACTATCAAATTTTGCATATCTACAGCAATTTCATATTCTGATCTCATACCATTAGCTAATTCCACTTTACCATCTACTAATTTATTTCCAAACAAAAAAACGGATACACCTGCACGTGAAATCATGTCTTCTCTATATTTTTTCCACAAAGTTTGTCGAGTGCTATCGTCCATAATTCCTTGAGGGAATGGACGTAACAGAAGTCTATCTTCATTTACACGTTTTTTATTCATATATATTTCTTGCAAGGCTCCGGTTATCACAGCACTTCCCACTCCCAACCCAAAGCCAGAAATAATATTAAAATCTTGTGCTATTAACTGTTGGCTCAATATTTTAATTAATTCTATTGCATCCTTTTCAGTATAGTCTCCATATTCCTCTGCACTTCCAGAGATAAAAATATTATTCTGATTCAATCTCTTGCTAATTTCATTTAATATATCCGTAATCTCACTGTATTCGTCTATTAGCAAAGCACGAATATTATAACGTTTAAGATCCTCAACAAAAAACTCATGCTTGCGATTCGCATATTCATATTCCGCTCGATCCTCATAATCATTTGTATTCACTTTGCGCATAATTGCATAATGTTGTCTGTTGTTTTGGTTTCCATAATCAATCCTGACTCTACTCAATATATAATCGATATTAGGATCAGAAAAGCTAAAACCAACAAACAAAAAAGTTTTCGATATCAGATCTCCACTCAGCGCAGTGATAAATTGGGCATGATCTCTATAATATTTTTCATAATCATCTTTTATCAAGATTGCTTCATCGGGATTACTCTTATCACCATGCATTTTATACACAATCGCATCTCTGTGTGGCTTGGTGAGGGACAGTTGTTTATTATTATACTTTACATCCACAACTCTTTTTGCTTCACTCAAAGCATCTTCAATCAATGAATCATAATTTGTTGTCCAATATGTCGAAATAGGTAGACGAGCAATAATTCGATGATTTTCATCCACATCTTTCTCTTTAGTGAATTCATCAAAAATCACATCATTTATAATGCTTCTGTTTCCGTTTTTGTTATAGCAATACTGTGCTAAAGAAACCAAATCATATTCCTTATCAACATCAAGTTCTAAATCTTCTGCTACGTTCCTGAGTAAATTTTTCCAATCTACATATCCTGCACTTTTAGAAAAGCCAGCTCCAATAAACATAGCCGCACTGTTGTCTTTAATTTCTTTTACATATTTATCAATAAATGACGAAATATCTCTATTCAAATTCGGGCCTCCTTTTGTGCCTATTTCAAAGGAAGACTTTTCTTCCTTAATCACATGTTCTATTTACATTATAGTTAGTCATTTTTTATCATTCTATCTTCCAATAAATAAAACTTTATGTCATAGTAATCTTAAACTGATTTAACTATTTTATAGGAAGGTGTACTATCTTTGTGGTCAAATGCATTGTTCATATCGACCTGAGGATAACTTAAAAAGTCATCCCACGTAACTACATAAGCATAACCATTTTCAATATTACTCTTCAATATAGGGAAAAGATTATTTTTATTATAATAATCATACGATCCACTTTTATCAGGTAAAATAACAGCAAGCAATGCATTTCTATGACTTGTTCGATTATTTCGTGTCGTCTCTCTCACTGAAAAACTGATTTCCCACGGAATCCACTGCGAACGCTGCCACTTTCCAGTTTCTTTCATATTGGGAGATATCAAAACAATTGTAATTGTACTGTCATAAATTTTATTCTTTAAGTGATTCCAAATGGCATCCTCGCTCCACGAAGAAATATCTTCATCACTTTTTTCACCTTTATAAATATCATCATCACACAACACTTTATTTTTTATGTAATCAACATAATCACATGGCCAAGTCGGTTGTGTAACGTTAGGCATCATCTTCACATCATTGTCTTTATATTTATAAGATACAAATATTTTTTTCCCCAATTCATTCACCTATCTTTCCTTATTCCGATCACCAAAAGGTTTAATGTAGTTTCCTGTATAATCTTAACTCCGCACACAATCCTCTCAATAAATCAGCCTTCTATTAACATTTTTTAATTTCAGGACTTGTTTTCGTATAAATCCACACACTTGTGTATTCGTTATGTTACTTTATTTTCTAGACATATTCTATGATACACTCTTTAGCTTATACATATCTTAACACTTTGTGGTACTATGTCAAGAAAAAGTACCAGTATTTCAAGTTTGGCGAATCACATACATCTTTATCATGTGTATGAAGACATGGTTTATCCAGATGATTGAGATAATATGTTTCAATAAGCTGAAATTCATCGGCTGACAGAAGATTATTGAAATTAATGACACGAGAATTAAAAATATGCTTGATTAAAATGGAAAATGACTGTAACATAGTTTTTGGGTTACTTTATCTAAGATGAAGCCAAAGAGAAAAGTTGTTGATTAGAGCCTCGGAAACTGTAATCGCTTTTCTCTTTTTTTGTCCTTTCTAAGATTGATTAACAATATTATAAATCCAATCATAAGAAAAAGGTATGAAAAATGCACTCTGTAACGGCAAATATCATACCTTTTGATATGTTTTAATTGGCGGTTTTAATTGAAAATGTGGTGTGTAGAAATTTCGGATTAACACTGCAAATATAGATCTGGAAGGTCATACAATCACGATTAATAAGACATTTCAGCGCATCAACGGCAGGGATGTAATCTGGCCGCCAAAGACGCCAAAAAGCAACCGAGTTGTTACCATTCCACAGACCCTTGCCAACTGTCTGAAAGAGTATATGGATAAGTGCTATGAGATCCAGCCGGATGACAGACTGTTCCCTTATACCAAAAGTTTTCTGAATAATGAAATAC
>JABLTO010200332.1_pt1 | contig 12620 bp, 10 predicted proteins | sample 7160091 | NCBI WGS metagenome assembly JABLTO01 (sample SAMN14651225, study PRJNA627086) | human gut metagenome | isolation source: feces | host: Homo sapiens
TCGTTGCAAAAATCTTTGATCAGCAGGGCTGCCTTGCCTACCTCTGCAAGACGCCCAACGAGGCCCGCTGCCTTCCCGGAACGCTGGAGGCACTGAGGGCAGACGGGGTGCAGATCGTTATTCTGGATTCCCCTGAGATATATTCTGAGTATGCGCCCTATACCTATATTGAGGATTTGAAAGAGTTCATCGATAAGGTCGCACAAATGAACCGAGTCGCGTGACCCGCAAGGCGTGCGGACTACTATTTGACTACTATCGCGAAAAACCTCAGAAGCCTTGTGGCACAAGGCTTCTGAGGTTTTCTCATAAAATGCCGGAAATTTGTGCAATACCCATCAAATACCTGCGCCGCAGCAGTTTCCGGTTTGACGGCCTGATAACTCCGACTCTGAAGGCCGCTGGTTCGAATCCAGTCGGGCATACCAAAATGTGTTGATGAAAGATGCAGCACAGAAAGCACCGCGCTTTTGCGCGGTGTTTTCACATATTTATCATCTTTTTCGCCGCAAAAAGTTTTAAAAACGGTTTTTTCAAAAAGCAGTTTTTCCCCGCGACAGGCGACATTTTCGAGATGCAGCCGGTTGATTTTATGAACTGGTGTGACTCGAACACCGAGGCATGGGTGCTTCACTTTTGCTGCTACCTGGCGCATCTCACTTCTCTCTCACATTTGGGCAAAGAAAAGCCAGAGGAAGCGAATGCACGCCTCTGGCGTGCGTCCGCTTCCTCTGGCACCGCGGCCCCGCTGGGCTGCGTGGTCTTATTATTCGTCTGCCAATATTGCGCTCCCTTGGCATTGTTCGTCGCTTTGGCAGGGTATCAGTCCCTTTCACCAACGAACAATGCCGTATTCAGGAAAGAAAGGTGAAGAATCGCAAGAGTCCCTATCTTGAAGTGATCAGCAGCTTACAATGACACTTTATAAATTCAGGGAATATTTTAAAAATCAATTCAGCGCTGGATGCGGCCGGAACCATCGCCGTCGGCCAACTTTTCCACCTCGGCCGCTGTAACCATGTTATAATCGCCCTCGACGGTATGCTTGAGCGCGGAGGCCGCCACGGCAAATTCCACAGCCCGCTGATTGCCCTTACCGGCGAGCAGTGCGTAAATCAGATCGCCGCCGAAGCTGTCGCCGCCACCCACGCGGTCAACGATATGCAAGTCATATTTTTTGGAGAAATGGTATTCATTGCCGACAGCGTCAAACAGCATGGCGCTCCAACCGTTGTCGGACGCCGAGCGGGACTCGCGCAGCGTGATAGCGACCTTTTCAAAGCCAAACCGATCAGCAAGCTGTCTTGCAACGGACTTGTAGCCCTTGCGGTTGATCTCGCCGGCATAGATATCGGTCGCCTCCGCCTCAATGCCGAACACATCCTTGGCATCCTCCTCGTTGGAAATGCATACGTCCACGTACTGACACAGATCAGTCATGGCCTCCCGTGCCTGCTGACGGCTCCACAGCTTGCCGCGGTAGTTGAGATCACAGCTAATCCTGACCCCGTGTGCCTTCGCCACCTTGCAGGCGTCACGGCAGGCATCTACCATGTTGGGGCCGAGCGCAGGCGTGATGCCGGTAAAGTGGAACCAGTCCGCGCCTTTAAAAATCACATCCCAGTCGAAGTCGGAGGGAGTGGACTCCTGAATGGCAGAATGCGCCCGGTCATAAATGCAAACGGAACCGCGCTGAGACGCGCCTTTCCATTATAGTAGATACCGATACGGTCGCCTCCACGCACGATCATAGAGGTATCCACGCCGTAGCGGCGCAGAGAGTTGACCGCAGCCTGTCCGATGGCATGCGCGGGCAGTTTGGTGACGTAGACGGCGTCAAGGCCGTAGTTAGCCAGCGAAACAGCTACGTTAGCTTCCTCGCCACCGAAAGAAAACTCCAAGTGGTCCGCCTGAACAAAGCGCTCGTAATTGTATGGCTGGAGACGAACCATTCAACCGCGCAATATCCGACCGCCATACAGCTTTCCACCTTGATAAAAAGGGAGGGCCTGAGGAGATTTTCCTCAGGCCCCAAAACAGGCGCTTACAGCTTATCCTCACGCATAAAATGAGCATTGGTCCCATCAATGGAGAAGAACTCATCTGCTGCACGCCGACCGATGTCATCTGGGTACTTAGATATCTCATTCAAGTACTCTTTTTCATCTACATTGGTAAACGCGCCGTCTCGCATTATGACCTTGCCGTCCACTGCAACCAGCGAAACCTCGGATCCCCTGGCACTGTAAACCAGATTAGGTACCATGTTGCGCATTGGGTAGGTGTACACCGGCAACATGGAGGGACAACTGAGATCTATAGCAATATAGTCCGCGCATTTTCCAGGCTCAAGAGAGCCTACGGTATCGCCCAAGCCAATCGCTTGGGCACCCTCAATGGTGGCCATACGCAGGGCCTTCCAGGCGGGCATAACTTCCGGATTCTGATACTTGATCTTGTTGAAGAGGCAAACATTTTTCATCTCATTGATGATGTTATGGCAGTTGTTGCCCGGAGCCTGATCGGAACCCAAGGCCACCACACCGCCCGCCTGCTGGAAAACAACACTTGGGCAGACAATGCCATCAATGATGCCGATCGAACCCGGATTAACGATCATTGAGGCACCTCGTTTGGCAATAAGGGCAGCTTCCTCATCTGTACAGTCAGTAAGATGGACTGCAATAAGAGATTCATCCAGATAGCCCAACTCATCCAGAAAAGCTGTAGGACGCTTGCCATAGCGCTGGACGATCTGATAGGTCTCTCGATCTCCTTGCTGCACATGCATATGGATTTTGGTACCCCGCTCCTTGACCGCCTTTTGGATACGCAACAGCATCTCCGGGCTGACAAAGTCAGCGCCTTGCGGGCCAAACAGGATCTTAATCCGTCCCCCTGCCTTGTTGTTCCATTTATTATACAGATCAATGTTTCGATTCAGGCTCTCCTCTCCCATGGCATCATCAAACTCATAGAGTTCGCCCGGTTGATAAACCCGTCGTTTAGCCGCTCGAATCGTCTGTGCAATATTCCCTCGGGCGCCCACCTTATCGATGAAAGCACACACATTTTCCATTTTGGATTCATAGTCGCCCAGTGTGGTAGTGCCTGCCCGGACGGCCTCCAGAATGGCCACTCGGCTGCCCACATCCCGTTCCTCGTCATTAACCGCGTTGTCAAAGGGCTGGAGGCCGAACATCATCCAACTGTTGGTGTCTTGGGCCAATCCGCGCATAATATTGCATGCAGTATGCATATGGCCGTCGATAAAACCAGGCAGCACCATATGATGATCCAAGGTGATCATTTCCTCAGCTGTATATTCCGCTAAAATCTCAGGCCGGTTGCCCACCTTCAAGATTTTGCCTCCGTCTACAGCCATAGCGGCATCACTATGATAGCCTACGCCGGCACCCCCCATCGTATAGAAATGCGGGGCCACCACAATGGTATCAATCTTTTTCATAAATGTCTCCTATTCCAACGGCAAAGCAGTTAGTGGACCTTCTCAGGGTAACGCCGTTTGGTAAGCTGAGTCAGAGTAATCAGGCTCACTGTCAGAATAGCAGCAGTAACCGCAATACTCAAGACATACTGTCCGGTCAGTCCGCCAAAAAGGAATCCCACGAAAGCCGAAATACCAACCGTAATTCCGTAGGGGATCTGCGTCATAACATGGACGATATGGTTGCAGGAAGCACCGGTAGAAGAGAGCACAGTCGTATCGGAGATAGGGGAGCACTGGTCGCCGAACAGGCCACCGCCAATCACAGCGCCAACAACAAACGGAATGGAAATATCAAAGGCGACGGCCATCGGGAAAGCAATGGGCATCATAATAGACCACACGCCCCAAGAGGAACCGGTCGCAAACGAAATGAGTGCGCCAAACAGGAATACCAAAGCCGGAACCATGCCGGGAGTCAGGTAATGCTCCACAATATGGATCAGAAACTCGCTGGTCCCCATACCCTTAACGATAGAGCCCAAGGACCATGCGCACACCAGAATAAAGGGAACCGAGATCAGTTCGGCCATACCGTTGATAAAGGTATCGAACGCCTTGGTCACGCTGAAGAGCTTGGTGCTTACACCCATGATGCCCGCACCCAGCGCGCCACCCATAAAGGCGATGCAAATAGCAAGTGTAATGTTGGCATTGCGGAAGCATCCCACCAACCCGTTGTTAACCACATCGCCGGACCAAAAAATGGTGGCAAAGAGAGAACCAAACAGGCAAACAATAGGGATAATAAAGTTCCACATAGTAAGCTTATAATCTGCGGGCAGTTCATTTTTCACCTCTGGAACCAAGGGCTGAACCCCGTCGTCCAGCAGCTTTCCGGTCTCTCTGGCCCGCTTTTCTTCCTTGTACATAGGGCCAAAGTTCAAGCCGAAAGCAGCAACGACCAAAACAGAAATCATGGCAAATACGCCATACAGATTGAACGGAAGCATATTCAACCAGATGCCCCATGCGTTGCCCTCAACGCCGCTTGCCAACAGCTCTGCGGCAATCAGTCCCGTGATAAAGGGACCATAGCTGCTAATGGGAGAAAGCGCAGCTAAATTGCATCCCATGGAATCCAAGATATAAGCCAATTTTGCCCGAGAGATGCGCACCATGTCAGTAACGGGCCGCATGATAGTACCAAGCATGAGGCAGGGCTCCGTATAGCTGAAAATGAAGGCGCTTAGGCAAGTAACGATCTGCCCCTTCTTGGCAGTATTGATAACCTTTGTCACCCTGGTAGCAAAGGCCTCTGCAGCACCAGTGGTACGGAGCATGGCGATCATACCGCCGGAGAGTGTAACCAAAATGATCAAAGATGCATTTCCGCTGAGAGAGGGGATCATATAGTCCGAGATAATTTTGACAAAACCAACCAAAGGGTTAAAGCCGTTCATCATTGTGGACCCCAACCAAACCGCGATGAATAAAGAGAAAATCGTCTGTTTGGTCCACAGGGCCAATCCGATTGCCACGATGGGGGGAATGAGACACAACACTCCATATGTAGTATCCATATAACAAGCCTCCTGTTATAAATTATCTGTGGTTTTTTTCATGGAATCTCTGCTTCCGCAACTACAGGCCCTATCCGAATCTGCAAATCACACCTCCTCACTTTCTCGGTCCAGGGATGCGCAAAACGTAAGTCTTGCAAAATCAAGACACGGCATATCAGCTTTGAACAAGACTGATCATACGATATACCGTATATTTTCATGAACAGACCAAACGTTTTGCGCACTCCGGGTTCCAGCCTCCCACCGCTCCCAACATCTTCGGTTTTGGCAGCGCGAGTAACTACGGATCACACTTGGTTAATTTCGGTTTTCGTAACCGGATGCATACATATTTGCAGGGATGAATTTTCCCTGGCCGTAGCGGCCCACAAACTTGGCGTTCTCCACTACAACCTGGCCTCGCAGCAGAACCGTCTCCACCCGACCAGACTGACGACGGCCCTCATAGAGGTTGTAGTCCACGCCGTTAGGGTTATCTGCCAGATGAACTGTCCCCTCATAATTGGGATCGAAAATGACAACATCTGCGTCAGAACCTACCGCCAGCGTTCCCTTTCTCGGATAGATACCGTTGATTTTTGCCGGCTGAGTGGCAATAACATCTACAAATTTCTGGCGGGTCAGCTTTCCCGTGCATACACCTTCGGTCCACACCATATGCAGTCGATCGCCGGCGCCGGGGGAACCGTTTGGAATCTGAGTAAAATCATTCCTGCCGGCCTGCTTGAGCTCTGCCACATCTATACCGCAGTGGTCGGATGAGACCGCCGTCAGCAGTCCGTCGGATAATGCCTGCCAAAGAGCCTCGCAGTCCTCACGGTCCCGCAAAGCGGGGGAGCAAACGAACTTAGCCGCTTCATTGAAATCCGGATTATCCAGAACTTCCTTAGTGGTGGTCAGATAGTGAGTGCAAGTCTCGCCGGAAACCCGCTGACCAGTTCCCTTGGCCTTTTGTAATTCGGCAATGGCCTCCCGACAGGTCATATGAGCAATATAAAGAGGCGTATCGGTCTGACCAGCCAGATAAATAGCCCGGCGCACCGCCTCCGCCTCAGTAAAAGGCGGACGGGAAACATAATGGTAATGCGGCGTCAGTTGGCCCTTCTTTACACACTCGCTGCGGAGGAAATTCAGGATCTCTCCATTCTCTGCGTGCACAAATACCGTAGCGCCAACCTGTCGGCTCTTCTCCAGAATACGGAAGAAAGTACCGTCATCTACATGAAGCGGAGAGCCGTTGTAGGCCATAAAAATCTTGATGCTGGAAATGCCTCTCCGAGGAAATTCTTCGATCTCATCAAAGATACTGTCCATAATATATGTCACCATGGAATGCAGTGCAAAATCCACACAAGACTTATCCTTCGCCCGCACATTGATTCGATAATCAATGGAATCCAGCAGTCCGCGATCTGGATCCTGCGGAGCAAAGTCCACAATGGTGGTCGTGCCGCCTACAATAGCAGAGTCGGTCGTCTCATATCCGGCGGTGTCACGGTTGCCGACATTACACAGGGCGGAAAAGTGGGTGTGCTGGTCTACGCCTCCCGGAAACACATATTTACCTTTGGCGTCTATCACAAGATCTGCAGCTTCATCCAAATGTGTCCCCATTGCGCGGATCACATCGCCCTCCACCAGGATATCCCCCACATACTCTTGTTCTGCGGTTACAATTGTGCCTCCTTTAATCAAGGTACGCATACTGTCATCTCCTAAAATATCAATTCTTGTTTGGTAAACATGGGAAAGCCTACGATATTCTTCTGCTCTGGGAAGCCCCAAGTAGACACCTTGCTGGTACGCAGCCCCATATCTACCATGGCTTCCGCAAATTTAACTGCTGGCATTACCCCATCCAACACGGGAACGCCCAGCTGGGCGGACAGGTCCTCAACAAAGTCCACGAAACCAGCGCACCCCAGCAAAATACATTCGGCGCCGTCCTGCTGCACGGCTAACTTTCCCTGATAGGCTAACGCTTCCAATCCCTTCTTGGGGTCCCTGCCAAATTCCAGCACGCTCAAACCTGTGGATCGGATAGAACGGCAAAACTTTTCCGCTCCATAGTTGGACACCACATCCTCTGTGACCTTGCGGGACCGATCCAACACCGATACGATAGAAAAGTACGGCGCTATAAATTTGGCAGCAGCAATGGCCGACTCACAGATACCCAGCACAGGCTTGGAGGTGACCTCTCTGGCTGCCTGAAGCCCAGGGTCACCAAAGCAGGCGATGATAAATGCATCGGCGCCTTCCTCTCGGTCTCCCCGGATCACTTCTTTCAGGACCCCCGGAACAGCCAAATACTCATCCACATAACATTCGATGCTGTCCGGCCCGGATGCCGGAGTAACCGCCCAAACCTGAGTGTCGCTGCGTGCCACTCGACGTGCTAAATTTTCTATACTTTCAGTCATGGATTGCGTCGTATTGGGATTGATGATTTTGATCTTCACAATTTTCCCTCCTCTTGGTCCAAAGCCTGAACCATCTCCATCAGCAGCTCAGCTCCCTGGTACAAGTCCTCAGGAGCGCTGTATTCTCGGATAGAGTGGCTAATCCCGTCTTTGCTGGGAATGAACAGAAGCATGGAGGGAACCGCTTTTCCCCAATTCATCAGATCGTGTCCTGCACCGCTGAACATTCTGTGAAAACGGATACCGCGGTTGCGGCACAGTGTCTCGCTCAGCTTTATCAGCTTAGAACTGCACTGGGTAGGCGACTGGCGAATATATTCTTCGCCTACCAGCTCCGGGTGCTCTTTCAGCACGGAGTCAATGACCTGATCCATGGGCTCCATCGTTGGGTTGCGCAGTTCCACAATAAACTCCACCTTGCCCGGAATCACATTGACCGCTCCTGGGAACACCTGAAGGGTTCCTACAGTGCAGACCATATCCGGCGAAGCGGCCTCAGTCCGTTCCATAAGCTGGGCAATGATCCGGCAGGCTTTCACCAGCGCGTCATCCCGCAGATGCATGGGTGTGCTGCCTGCATGATTGGCACAGCCGGAAACCGTCATGCGATAGCGCACGATGCCCACAATACCATCAACCACGCCTATTTGCATTCTTTCAGCTTCTAATACCCCGCCCTGCTCAATATGTAACTCCAAGTAACACTGATATTGGGTCAGATCTCTTCGGCAGGCGCCGACCTGCTCCATTGTAAGTCCGTGGAGGGCCAGATTTGGCCGCATAGCTTCATCGATCTCTCCGCCGGTAAATGCCTTACTTCCAAAAGTTCCGCCAATGACATTGCCCTCCTCCTCGGTAAATGCAATCACCTGGATGGGATGCCGATTTTGATATCCCAACTCCTTAAGGCGCTGCACACACTCGATTCCGGACAACACACCATAGGTTCCGTCGTAAATCCCGCCCCCCGGCACCGTATCGATGTGGGATCCAATGCAAATGATCTCTCCCTGACCGGGAAGCGTACCGATCAGATTCCCTACAGGATCGACGGATGTCTGAAGTCCTGCCTGTTCCATGCACTGTTGAACATAGATTCGTCCTTCGTCATAGGCAGGGGTATACGGCAATCGTGTGGTTCCTTCTTTCGGCACAAAACCGATTCGCCCAAGTTGGGTCAAATGATCATATAAGCGGGTGCCGTTGATCATACTCATGCGGGGTCCCCCTCAGTCTCATGGGATCTGACAAACTCCTCCAGCTCCTGCAGCCCCTGCTCCAGGCACTGCATGGATGTCGCATAGGACAGACGGATATATCCCTCGCCAAATTCGCCAAAGGCCGTACCGGGTACCACTACCACCTGCCGTTCTTCCAGCAGTTTCATGGCAAATTCTTCACAAGGCATACCCAGTTGACTGATGTCAATAAATGCGTAGAAAGTCCCGGCCGGAGCATGGCAGGACAAACCAGGGATCTCAGATATCCGCTTCATCACATAGTCACGGCGCAGGCGGTACTGCTCCACCATATACTTCAAGTGGTCTTGTGGACCTTCCAAAGCTTCAATAGCCGCGACCTGGCAGGGAGTGGCCGCACAAGCACTGACATTTTCCTGCAGCTTGACCATATTCCGGATCACATTTTCCGGTCCGGCAGCATAACCGATACGCCAACCGGTCATCGCATAGGTTTTGGAAAGGCTATCAATAACCAGGGTCCGTTCTTTCATTCCAGGCAGAGCAGCAAAGCTTGTATAAGTCCTTCCATCAAAGAGGATGTGCTTATACACCTCATCAGCCAAGATCACCAAGTCCTGCTTCTGGGCCAATTCAGCCAGTTGGAGCAGCGTTTCAGTGCTGGCTACAGCTCCTGTGGGGTTGCATGGGCTGTTTAGAATAATGGCCTTTGTCTTATCGGTAACAGCTTCGGCAATAGCGGATACATCCAAATCAAATCCCCGTTGTGCGTTGGTTTTCACCGACACCGGCACGCCGCCGCACATCCGGATCTGTTGGACATAATTAGTCCAGCAGGGTTCGTTGACGATAACCTCATCCCCAGGATTCAGCAGCACTTTCAGCGCCAAAAACAAGGCTCCCATGGCTCCAGGCGTCACAACAATTTGGCTTGCGGGATCGTAAGAGAGTCCCTCTGTGCGATGGAGATACGCTGCAATCGCCTGGCGCAGAGCCAGCAGCCCTGCATTTTCTGAATACTTGGTCTTTCCTTCCCGAATGGCCCTGCACCCAGCCTCCACTACGTTCGGCGAGGCAGTAAAATCCGGCTCTCCCAGTGTAAAACTAATTACATGATCGTACTCCAGCGCCTTATTGAACATTTTTCGAATCTTGGAGGGTTGGATCTGCTGAGTGTTATCTGAAATTTGAATCATATAGGTAACTCCTTTCTACTCCGATTCTTCCGTTCCCTTAATTTGAGAACAGTCATCAATATTCCAAATGCCAAGGAAAGCACCGCTGCAAATACGATACGATATTCTTGCGGAAGAAGAAATCCCACGGTATTGACTGGGATCCAAAAGAGAGGAATCGTTTTAAACAGAGTAAAATCGATCAATTCTCCCCAATCTACAGAGTCCACCGCTTGGCGTGGAGTGATATGCTGCCCCGCCAAAAAGCGGATTTCAGCATAATTTCCACATACTCGCATCAGAGCGGAATGAATAGGAGCAAAAAACAGATTATTGGTAACGCTGGTAAAAAAGGCCTCTGCCAGAGCATTTCCATATCCCGGAAGAAGACCTGCTGCCATGGCTTGCCGGGTACCTTGGCTGAACACGGTAAAGGCCAGCGTGACAAGGACGCCTCCTATTCCCCAACTCAGGCTTTTGAACCAAGTCGCCCGGTTGATCTGCCAAGTTCCCTCCAACAGACGTCCGGAGAGCAACTCACCCGCCGTAGCATAGACAGCGAATTGTGCAAAACCTGCCAGATAAGGATACGCTGTATTGACCTTGGCAAAGCCTCCTGTGACGCAAAAGAGTACCGTAAACACAGCCAACAACCCATAAGCAACTGCCCACCAAATATCGCTTCGTTTCATATGCATCCCCTAACTTTTGTACCCCAAATATAGCAAAATGGAACCGGCGTTAAAATTCAGCGCCAGTTCCATTTTATGTAGTCTGTATATTATTTGGACAAGCCTTGTGTGTCCCGATGTAAGACCAACGAATCTTTATATACTACCAAAGGATAATGCAGTTTAGCCAATGCAGGCGGTACATTTTTCCCGAGTTTTATTTATAGCGCATCAAAATCGATCTTGTTGGTTGATACAGGAAGACTCTGGATCATCTGTACCCGGTTACGCACATTCATTTTGGTATATATGCTGTGGAAATGTTTTTTTACCGTATGGATACTGATATTCATTTTTTGAGCGATATCTTCATTGGACAGCCCGTGTACGGCCAAATCTAACATTTCCCCTTCTCGACTGGTCAAGCCGTACTGGCTGCACAACTTTTCATGATATCCTTTTGCGTAAAAATAGCGGGTGTCTCCCTTTTTTGCTTCATATACTAAACGGTATGCAAAGTGCTTGTGCAACTGCTCCAATACAAACATATCCCGTTCGCTAAACGGAGGCTTATCAGCTTGCCGGTACAATTTCAATAAGCCGACCGGTTCTTCTCGAAAGGAGATGGAAAGGCCGACGGAATATGCCAAGTGATTGGGCAGATAGAAGTTCCGGTAGATTCCGCTGCTATTCACCTGTTCATCCGAAGATGCCATAGATTCCCGAAAAGCACCGCCTTTACAGGTATACAGCGCCCAGCGAAAAGCATCTGAATTCAGGCTTTCCTGCATCCAGACATCGACAGCCTGCTGAGGCAGATGAAAAGCCGCTGGGGCCTGAAACTGATAGGATCCATTCTCCGCAGTAGAGATTCGGGCAAAAATTGCGCTATCATACGAAATCAAAAAAGGAAGCCATCGGTTGAGAATTTCATGCTGCATTTCCTCTACTGTATAGATAAATGAAATATTGTATGCGATCTCATTGAGGCGTATCCATTCGTTTTCATTTAAAAATGCCATATCAATATCTCCCTTAACATTTGTATCCAGCCATAAGCAAAGCTCAAAAAGATAACAGTATCAATGCATTCCGACCACAATTGCAATGAAAGCGTTCCCATCGTAGAAAGCATTCTAACTCGGTCACGGGTGTAGATGCTCGAAATGCAGATGTGCCACATTATCTCTGACATAACATTCTCCCCACCCTTTCTTTGTCCGATCAGGTCTTGGCGTTCCCATAAATACACCCGATCCTATCAATAAGCTTCTCGCGTTATGCTACCATTATTATATCAGGCAGAAGGTTGAAAAGCAATTCCAAACAGAAAGCTAAAAAGCAAAGTAATAGGGCTGCATCTCCACGATCACGATGTCGGGACATTAAAAATCTCAATTTTGAAACCATTCTTGACAGCAGGCATTTTCTTCACCTTTTCAGAGGCGAACGAAGCATAAACTTCCGTACGTGATCTACCTCTGCGCGGGCGGTATCATCGCGTTTTCGCCGCTGCTCATCCGCCTGCTTGCAGCGGAGAACTATCGTGTGATTGTATCCATACCGCCGATAAGATTTCAAATTTCATATTGCTGAATGCTCCTTGTATCTCTTTTACTATGTCCTTTGCAGTTGTGAAATAGATGTTTTTTACAAGTGTAGGGTCATCATACAACTGCCTTCTTACTAGTGTAGCTGCGATTCCAGAAGTGGCGAAGCCATATATCTGATTGTCTATTATGTGTTGCCTTCTCTTCTGTTCTTCTGGAAATGCCTGTTATGGCTTGGAACCTGTCAAATAAATCTTCCATAGGAACACCATCCTCAAAATCTTATTTTCTTCTGAATATCAGTAAGCTTGGTTTTAAGACAGCAGGCAAAGGAAAGAGGATACCCTAAAAATAGGTATCCTCTCGGAGATTAGGTATCTGGGGCACGCTTTTGGTGAGATCGACGGAGTTTTTACCATCAACACAAAAGGTAAAAGGGACGCCGCGCTTTCCTCATTGACAATTCGACGGGGAATGCTATAATCTGCTATGTCTGAAAAAATGTAAAATTGTATCGCAGAGGTGCCGCCGCGAGGCGGAGAATAGAGAATCCGGTGCGAATCCGGAA
>JABLTO010215672.1_pt1 | contig 12618 bp, 11 predicted proteins | sample 7160091 | NCBI WGS metagenome assembly JABLTO01 (sample SAMN14651225, study PRJNA627086) | human gut metagenome | isolation source: feces | host: Homo sapiens
ATTTCACAATATAATATAAATATATTAAATTTGCATCACAACCTTTTATTTGGTTAACCGAAATTCAAAATAGAAAAAACATAGATAATTCTCATAAACTAATTCTACTAAATTTTTCAAATGAAAAGAGTTTACACGTTTGGAGATGGAAAAGCCGAAGGAAATGCTTCGATGCGCAATCTCCTTGGCGGTAAAGGTGCGAACCTCGCCGAAATGAATCTCTTAGGCATGCCCGTGCCTCCCGGTTTCACAATTACGACGGAAGTCTGCACCGAATATACGCAATACGGCCGTGATGAAGTGGTAAAACGCCTTGACGCTGATGTCAAAGCTGCCATAGCACACGTTGAGAGTCTGACCGGCTGCAAATTCGACGATCCCAAGAATCCCCTTCTCGTTTCTGTTCGTTCAGGAGCCCGCGCTTCAATGCCCGGCATGATGGACACAGTCCTTAACCTCGGTATGAACGACGCCACCGTTGCCTCGCTTGCTGAAAAAAGCGGCAATCCCCGTTTTGCATGGGACAGCTACCGCCGTTTCGTGCAGATGTATGGTGACGTGGTTCTCGGCATGAAGCCCAAGAGCAAGGAAGACATTGATCCGTTTGAGGAAATAATGGACAAAGTCAAGGAAGAAAAAGGTGTCAAACTTGATACTGAACTCGATGTAGAGGATCTCAAGAACCTCGTGAAGCTTTTCAAGGCCGCCGTCAAGGAATATACCGGCAAAGATTTCCCCGACAGCGCATGGGAACAGCTCTGGGGTGGTATCTGCGCCGTATTTGACAGCTGGATGAACGAACGCGCCATCATCTATCGTCGAATGAACCAGATTCCCGAAGAATGGGGAACTGCCGTCAACGTTCAGGCTATGGTATATGGCAACATGGGTAACAACTCCGCAACTGGTGTCGCTTTCAGCCGCGATGCAGCCACCGGTGAAAACATTTTCAACGGTGAATATCTGATCAACGCTCAGGGTGAGGATGTCGTAGCCGGTATCCGCACACCCCAGCAGATCACTGTTGAAGGTTCTCGCCGCTGGGCAGCCCTTCAGGGCATCAGCGAAGAGGAACGTGCTTCAAAATATCCTTCACTTGAAGAATCTATGCCTGTATGCGCTGCCGAGCTGATCGCCATCGCCAACCGCCTTGAAGACTACTACAAGGATATGCAGGATATGGAGTTCACCATTCAGGATGGCAAACTCTGGATGCTTCAGACCCGTAACGGCAAGCGTACCGGCGCCGCTATGGTAAAAATCGCCATGGATCTTCTTCGTGCAGGTGAAATCGACGAGAAGACTGCCCTCCTCCGCATGGAGCCTCAGAAACTCGACGAACTTCTCCACCCGGTATTTGACAAAGCTGCCCTCAAGCGCGCCCATGTAGTAGCTAAAGGTCTTCCTGCTTCTCCCGGTGCCGCAACAGGTCAGATCGTGTTTGATGCTGAAGAAGCTGAAGCTTGGGCTGAAAAGAAGAAAAAAGTTGTCCTTGTCCGCATCGAGACCTCTCCCGAGGACCTTCGCGGTATGGCCGTGGCTCAGGGTATCCTGACCATGCGTGGCGGTATGACCTCACACGCTGCTGTGGTTGCACGCGGTATGGGTAAATGCTGTGTATCCGGTGCCGGTGAAATCCGCATCGACTACAAGGAAAAGACCCTCTCATGCGGTGGCAAGACTTTCAAGGAAGGTGACTGGATCTCCCTCAACGGTTCTACCGGTGATGTTTATGAAGGCCAGGTTCCGACAACCGAACCCGAACTCGACGGTGACTTCGGCGCAATCATGAACCTCGCTGCCAAATATACCCACACTCTCGTGCGTACTAACGCTGACTCACCCCGCGACGCCAAGCAGGCACGCCATTTCGGCGCTCAGGGTATCGGTCTCTGCCGCACAGAGCACATGTTCTTCGAAGGTGACCGTATCAAGGCCGTTCGCGAAATGATTCTTTCAAGCGATGTCGAAGGCCGTCGCGTGGCTCTCGCCAAGCTTCTCCCGATGCAGCGCGGAGACTTCGAGGGCATCTTTGAAGCAATGGACGGTTACGGAGTGACCATCCGTCTGCTCGATCCTCCTTTGCATGAATTCGTTCCTCACCAGACTGCAACACAGAAAGAACTTGCTTCTGAAATGGGTCTTTCCCTCGAAGAAGTTAAGGCTAAGGTTGACAGCCTCGAGGAATTCAACCCGATGCTCGGTCACCGTGGATGCCGTCTCGGTATCACCTACCCCGAAATCACCGAAATGCAGACCCGCGCAATCATCGAGGCCGCTATCGCCTGCAAGAACCGCGGAATCGACGTTCATCCTGAAATCATGATACCTCTTGTTGGTTCACTCAAAGAAATCCAGCATCAGGCCAACGTGATCAACATCACTGCAGCCAAGGTATTCGAGGAAAAAGGCACAAGCGTTAACTACAAGGTCGGCACCATGATCGAGGTTCCCCGTGCTGCCCTTTGCGCCGATCAGATCGCAACTGTAGCCGATTTCTTCTCGTTCGGTACCAACGACCTTACCCAGATGACCTTCGGTTTCTCTCGCGACGACGCTCCCAAGTTCCTCAAGTTCTATAAGGAACACGGCATCATCAAGACCGATCCCTTCGAAGTTCTCGATCAGGAAGGCGTTGGCCAGCTCGTCAAGATGGGCGTTGAAAAAGGCCGTGCAACCAAGCCTGAACTCAAAGTCGGCATCTGCGGCGAACATGGCGGTGAACCATCTTCCGTTAAGTTCTGCGCTAAACTCGGCATGAACTACGTGAGCTGCTCACCCTTCCGTGTGCCCATCGCCCGTGTAGCTGCGGCGCAGGCTGCTATCGAGGACTAATCTCGAAAAATTCCGAGTAATCGGATAATCAATAAGTTAGGCTTTAATTTACCTGAGAATTAGGTAGTTAAAGCCTAATTTTTTGCACTCTGGCGAGCACACTTGACATCAGAAAATGAGCCATCTGAACGAGAATGTTTACAAATAGTTTACAAATTTCGGAGAAGCATGTTTACAAAATGTTTACTAAAATGTTTACAAATGATTTTTCGATTGAAGTAATTGTCTGTCAACGCATTATTAACCTCAAAATTCAACCGTTTTTATGGCGAATTTTAAAGCAGTCGTGCGTAACCAACGACAAGACGGATTCTGGCAGGTAAATATACGTGTCACGCACAACCGGACGCTTGGTTACATCAAGACCGACAAGATGGTCGGTCCGAAGGGTGTCTCCCGAAGCAAAGACATCAAAGACCCTGTGGTCTTAAAGTATTGTTCAGAGGTAATACTGGAATACCAGCAGCTTCTGAACGAGAAAGACATCTCAAATTGGGATGCCAAGCAAATCATCCAATTCCTTACTCAGGAAGGACAGGAAATCAACTTCACGCGCTACGCCCTGAGGCACATCTTCAAGATGGAGGACATGGGTCAGGCCCGCAATGCCCGAAACTACAAGATGGCTCTTGCCAGCTTGCAACTGTTCCTTGGAACAACCAACATCATGTTCTCTCAACTCACATCCGGCAATGTGAACCGCTGGATCAAGGAACTGTCGGAAACGACCAAACGCGCTAAAGAGATGTACCCCATCTGCATCCGTCAAATCTTCAAGGCCGCTATGCTTGACTACAACGACTACGATGCCGGTATCATCCGCATCAAGTCAAATCCTTGGCCAAAGGTCAAAATACCCAAAGGTGACCGTGCAGCCAAAAGAGCCATCTCGGCAGAAGCTTGCAGAGATTTCTTCTCAGCACCACTCCCCGCCTCGAAGATGGTTGACCCTCAGCCGGAGTTTGGTAGAGACATCGCCAAATTGGTGCTCTGCCTCGCCGGCATCAACGCAGTCGATCTCTACAACATGCAGAAATCTGACTACAAAGACGGAGTACTCTGCTACAAGCGTGCGAAGACTAAGAAGTTTCGTACCGATGAGGCGTATATCGAAATGCGAGTCGAGCCCATCCTCTATCCCCTCTTCGAGAAGTATGCAGCTCCTGAAGACGACCCTTATCTGTTTAACTTCCATAACAGATACAGCACATCCGACCGTCTCAACTCAAATGCCAATGGAGGCATTAAGAAGATATGCGACCATCTTGGCATTCCCAAGGCTGACCAATACTGCGTCTATACCTTCCGCCACACATGGGGGACGGTAGCCCAAAACGATTGCGACGCTACCATCGATGAAGTCGCATTCGCCATGAACCATAGCCATGGGCACAAAGTAACCCGTGGCTACATCAAGCTGGACTTCTCTCCGGCCTGGGTGCTGAATCAAAAAGTCATTGACTTCATCTTCTTCAGCGACAAGAAAAGTAAGCAGGGGAAAGCCCGTGGCGTTGACGAGCCCCAGGGTAAACTGTTCAGAATCTCTCCAAAGATGATGGTGTACGCACGCGCATACTATAAAGGAGAAGTAGTGGCAGAAGTACAGGACATCGGTTTCAGCACAGTAAACGAAGTAGTAAAGGTTCTCGTGCCACTTCTCCCCAGGGAAATTCCCGAAAGGGCTACCGTATCCTTCAGAATCAAGAATGTTGATTCCGGAAGCGAAGCTGTCTACGAACATACGAAAGGGAAAGGCTTTTAGTTCGCCATAAAATATGATGGCAAGAGCATCGAATAGGTCGAGTCGAGACCAGTTCGATGCTCTTTCTATTTTTGGTATCTTGCCTCTTTTCAGTAGGGAAATTTGATGATTGTAGTTGGGAAAAGTTAGGAGATGATGGGAGAAGTTAGGACTAGTTGGGAGAAGATAGGAGGTTGTGAATCAAGTCCAAATTTCTGCGTTACTTTGGTGTCAAATATTAAATATCAATAAAATCCAAAGCGATGGCAACACTAAAAGCAATAGTCAGATATATGCGTGAAGACGGCTTCGGCCAGGTCTATATACGCATCATTCATCGTCGTCAACTTGGTCATATCAATACTGGTCAAATGATATGCTCCAGACAACTTTCAAAAAATATGGAAATCACAGATCCATATATTTTGAAATATTGCTCTGATGCCATTATCAAGTATCAGGAAATGCTTAACGCTAAAAACATATCCAATTGGGATGTTGACCAAGTGATTCGTTATCTCTTGACAGAGAGCGATGATATCTGTTTCAGCGATTATGCGCATGAACATATTAAGCGAATGATCAACCGAGGTCAAGAACGCAATGCCAGAAATTATTCTATGGCATTATCACATCTTGAATTGTTCTTGGGAACAAACAAAGTTATGTTCGCTGATTTAACTTCAACCATTGTAAATAAATGGATTGGAAGTCTTGAATCCACCAAACGGGCGAAAGAAATGTATCCGGTATGTATTCGGCAGATATATCGTGCCGCATTAACCGATTTCAACGATTACGATAGCGGCGTTCTCAGAATCAAAGCGAATCCGTGGGTTAAAGTCTCTATCCCCCAAGCTGACCGTTCGGAAAAACGAGCAATTTCGCCAGAAGCTTGCAGGAAATTCTTCTCTGCACCGCTTCCGGAAACTCAAATGCTCAATTCTACGGCGGAACTTGGCAGAGATGTGGCGAAACTCGTTCTGTGTCTCGCCGGAATAAACACAGTAGACCTATATAATCTTAAAAAAGAGGACTATATAGACGGCAAGATTTGCTATAAACGAGCCAAAACAATGCGTAGCCGTCGTGACAGCGCGTATATCGAGATGCGCGTAGAGCCCATAATTCAACAGATAGTTGAAAAATACCTCTCTGACAAGGATGACCCATATCTATTCTCGTTCCATTCAAGATATGCAACATCCGAGAGTTTTGGCTCAGGAGTCAATTCCGGTATCAAGGCTATATGTAAAAGCATGAAAATGCCTCAAAAAGACTGGTATTGCGTATACACATTCCGGCACACATGGGGAACTGTTGCACAGAATGACTGCGCTGCCTCCATTTCCGAAGTGGCGTTTGCGATGAACCATAGTAATGGGCATACGATAACAAGAGGTTACCTGAAACTTGACTTTACTCCAGCCTGGGAACTTAACTCTAAGGTTATCGACTTTATATTCTTTAGCAACGGAGTTAGCAAACAATCTGAAAAAGAAGGGAAAGACGAAAAGCAATCTCCATTCAGGGTCTCACCGCGAAAGTTGATATCTGCGACTGCATATTACCAGGGCAAAGATATTGCCAACATAACTGATACTGGTTTCAAAAACATCACAGAGGTCATTGATAGACTTTCAAGTATGATACCTGAGACAATCCCTAAGCGAGCAGTAATTTCTTACAGAATTTCAAATCTTGATTCTGGCAAGGAATTGATAATAGACAAGATTAAATGATGTTCGTTTCTGATTGAATATCATCAACATAGATTAGCAAGACGGAATCTTCGGTACACTCAAATCAACAGCAAAGAATTGTAATTGTTTTTACGAATACGAAACTCTCTGCTCAAACGGCCAGAAGTTTGCCGCTCTAGTCTCAAAAAAGTAGACAATTAAAAACCCTATAAATAAGAGAATTATGGACACACAAGCCACAAAAATGAGGCCTGCAATAGAGGCCATGATGGTGAGGGACAGTTTAGAGTTCCCCATCATCAAACTCAAGAGCGTACGAACTATAGCTTCAGAACTTGGTGCCATCTTGGACCGAAAATACATAACCCGAGCAGACCGGGAGCACAAAACAATTACCGTAATAAGAATCTCGTAATTACTCCACACTCGTTATGACGCGAATCATAGACATAAATGGTCTACAAATTCCTTATGACTCATTCATCAATGATGTTGCGTCACGAGTGGTTGCGCTGTTGAATGAAGCCATTGATGATCCAGAATATATAAGCCAACGTACTGCGTTTAAGATGTTTGGACGTCGAAATGTAGAACGCTGGCGAGAACAGGGTAAAGTCACACCGTGCAGACGACCCGGAAAAGTTGAGTACAGGACAGCCGACCTAAGGCTCCTGCAACGAACCCAGGAAGATCTGCCGATAGTCGGCAGCTAAATAATTCAAATACAAAATTATGAAAGCAACTCGACCCGAGTGTGACCCTCAAGGTTACTACAACGCACAGGAAGCCGCAAACTTCCTTGGAATCACCAACAAGCCATTCATGCAGCTGCGCAAGAAAGGCTTAATCTCCCCGACTAACCCTCACGCCCCCAACCGTCCTCTTTTCCTTGGACAACACATAATCCGCTGTTGGGAAATCGTCGTAGGTTGTGTTACAGCTTCTTTTTAAATCTAGAGTGGGCATTTGCCCGCGCACTCTTAGGTTAGCACGAGTTTTCGTGCTCGTGCTCACCTATTCTATTCAACAAAGTATCTCCCAATGAAATATCAGGATTACATAAAAAAGCAAGATGCATCTTTCTATGAGATGTATGAGCAACTGGCAGCTTTGCCTTCACCAAGGAAGCAATTCCTATGGTGGCTGGTAAAGATTACCGGGTGTAGTCCTATCACTGTGAAGATGTGGCTTATGTGTGGGCAAAGACCGAATCATATTGCACGCAGGGCGATTGCACTTGAACTTGACGCGAATGAGGAAAACTTGTTTCCGAATGATGTGAGATACACAAATGAATCACTTGCTGGACGATACAGGATGCTTAGCACACATAATGAAATAACAGAGAAATTCCTGATTACGGTGGCTTCTGCATCATCAGTAAGCATTTATTGTGTCAAGCGATGGATACGTAATCATAAAGTTCCACAGAAATGGCGACGGAGACATATCGCAAAGGCATTGGGAATAAGTGAATCAATCTTGTTCCCTGGAGAATAACAAACATGATTAAACTCATTAACAAAATATTATGAGTAAATGGCTTAAAGAATACGATGACGAGGTTTTTCTTGATGTATTCAACCACCCACATTACTTCAGGTGGTGGTCTATAATCAAGATGAAAGCCGCCTTGCGTCCTCGCTTTGTTCAACCGGGGAAACTGTCCATCAGAGTCAGAATCACCTACGGAGAATGGGCTGTTACTCTCTTGTCATTGAAAAAAGATTGGGATGCAGATGAAAAGACGATTTCCCGTTTCCTTCAGGCATTGGAAGATGAAGGATTGATAACCCTTAGAAAGCAAGGATTGGCTACAATCATATCCATAGTCAACTTTGAGCGCTACTATTCTGCTATGCCAGCAGGCGGCGAAGGAGAAGCATTCATACAATCTCTTTCAGAGAACATGAATGAAATCGGTAATGGAATGGCTAATAGAATCGGTAGTGAAATCGGTAATCAAATAGCCAATGGAATCCCGAACGAAATGGCTATAGAAATGGATGATGAAGTCGGCAATCCTATAATATCAAGAACAAGAGAAAAAAATAAGACTTTTGAAATTGATATCAACGCTCGCGAAAAAGAATTTTTTGAAGAATTAAAAAAATCTGATTTGACGATTGAACAGATGTTGATGAGTCTTAGGGTGGAAAAGGATGTTCTCCTTTCCCTTCTCGAAGAATTTTACAACTACAGCATTTCGACTGACCAGTTTCATCAAGACTTCTCCAGATTCAAGAGTCATTTCTTGAATTGGGCAAGAATACAAAATCGAGAAAACAATTCACAAACAATAAAATCAACCAACTATGGCAAAAAATCAAACACCAACAGTTCCGCTGGCTCCCGATCAGCTGAACGACGCGGTTCTGAAGGCTCTGGAGTCACCGTTGACGATTATTCCAAGCCACTTCCGGATTAATCTGGAAGAAGAGACAATCAAAAAAGTCCTTCTTAAATTTTTCAAGGAAAACCTTGAAAAACGCGGCTGTGAACTTAGAGACGAAGACATCATCGAAAAAGAGCTCAAGAAAACAGCTTATTTTCTGAGTGCCAAAGCGCACGAATCACTTCTCTTCGTAACCGGAGAGACAGGGGTCGGTAAGACAATGCTGCTTCGTACTATTACCGCAGCTTTCCGCTTCTTTGACAAGATTCAACAGGATCTTGATTCAGCAATCATACTTTGCGAGCCAAAGGAGGAGGTAAAAGATTATATGCTATTGGATTACAGTCTTCTAAGACAAAATTCCAGAATGGAACTGGCTCGCGAAACGCCATGTCTAATCATCGATGATTGCTTTGAAGTAAGCAAGTTCGACCGTTACGTCTTTGGTTATGAAAACATAGAACTGCTGCGGAATCGTCTTGAATGCCTGTTGAAAGAGAGGGCTGATAAGAACTTAGTTACTATTCTCTCAGGGAACTCCAACTCAAAGTTTGACGTCAAGTCGTTGTGTTCTACTTATAAATGGTCAAGAGTAACCGTTGACATAGACATGTTTCGAGCAGACAAGCACAACCCTACACATGTTCCGAGATGAGTGACACTTCCAACATTGGTGATTTTCTGCGAGGCATGAACATCACCCCCGAGGACATGCAAAAGGCAATGCAATCAAATCGGAATTACCGTCCATTCAAGATGGTTCATCTTGAAATGTCGATGAAGGAAGCATTCCTTCGGCTTCTTGCCAAATACCAAAGAAAGGTACAGCAACGTGGCCGGCAGCTCCTGCTTGATGATAACGTAAAGAGCGTTATAGCTCAAGTAGCACAGGAGATGACAAAACCGTACCCTAAACAAGGATTCTGGTTCATAGGCATGAGAGGCAACGGCAAAACGACCATTGCCAAAGCACTCTATGAACTGATAGTTGAAGAATCTTCCAAAACAGAATACGGCTATGATTTGCAATACTTTAAGCATGACTCCATGCAAGTTACAGCGACAGAACTAAGCAACATATACCGTTGTGATGACTTGAAGAAGCTTAACGCTTATGTCAATGCTCCGATGCTGCTTATCGACGACCTTGGAGAAGAGCCAAAGGAAATCCTGGTCTATGGAACTCCGGTTTATCCTCTTCGTGAAATCCTCGAATCTCGTTACAGTGCATTGAACTTCACAATTCTGACAAGCAACCTTACTCCAGAGGATTTGAAAAATCACTATGGGCCACGTATAGTTGACAGAATCAACGAAATGTTTGTCAGAGTAGTACATAAGGGCAATTCATATAGAAGAATCGAAGACAATGGATGAACTGAGCCTGAAAGAATGTACTAAATGCGGTCAGGTCTATCCTCTGGATAGTTTCGCCAAGCGCAAAAGCGCCAAGGATGGCCACTCAAACATCTGCAAGTCATGCGTGAAGGCTTCCAGACAAAGGAATAAGGCAGAAAAGCCTCAACCTAAATGGAAGCCGTATGGGTGGCTTGGCGAATATCTCGGCTATTCCAAATTGGCTGAATGTATAATCGTGACTGAAAAGAAAGGGAAAAATAAATGAAGTTCTTTAATCTCAAACAGTTCCGCAAAGAGAGAAACATTACCCAGCGCGAGTTTGCCATCGCGTTGGGCATCTCTCAGAGCGTCGCCTCTTACATGGAAAACGGGACGATGGAAATCACTGATTACCAGATTGACAAAGTCTCACAGCTTTATCAAGTTGATAACATAGAACCTTATGTCTATGAACGTGACACCTACGTTTCACCCGAAATTAAATCGGCAAGAAATGCAAAAGACAAACCTCGTCTACGAACCGAGGATTGGAATAACCCTACTCCAGTCCGCATCTTTGGAAATAAAGTTTCAATATGCCAGCATCAACATATTCATGTAACAATGGATGGTACACTTATTCTTGACCCAAACAATGGCCTGGGATTTGGTCTCCCTCCATATATTATTGAAGCAAAAAAGCTGTCTTGTTCTGAACTGATAAAAACTCTCTCAAATAAAGAATGGTTCGATGATGAAATGTTTGAAGGCTTCAAGCGAATGTATGTCATAGCTTGCGCCCTGGCAAATGTTGAACCAACTATTCAACTGTCATAATGAAAATAACATTAGATACATCTATTAATGAGCTATGCGATTTGGGCATTATCGGAATCAGAGCAAATAATGTTTGCCGGAATGCTGAAATAGATACTCTCAGAGATTTACTGAACTTTCCACTTGCGGAGTTCAAATCATATCGCGGTTGCGGAAAAATGACCCTAAGAGAAATAGAACAGGTTGTTCTTGACTATTCCTGTCTACTTGGATCCCAGCAATCTAAGACCTACAACATAGATCTAAAGATGCTCAAATATGCCAATACTATCATAGATTCTGTATTTGATAGTGATGAAATACTCAGCGATGAATGCTTCATGCGATACAAGATGGCTAATATGAGAAATATAGCGCCATCCCTTTCAGATGAAGAGATTGAGCAAGCGGTATATTTGGAAGTCAAGACCGGACGTATACCACTATTCTATCTCTTGACTAAATTGCTGGAGAAAAGCGATAACATTAGAATGAAATGTGTATGCGCTTTTCTGGGCATAAATAAAGAGCGCAAGAAATACACGGTAAAGGAAATTGCCACCCTTCTCGATAGAACACCTACTACTGTTTCTAATAAGATAAACCGGTTCTATCTTTACAATAAACTGTATGGACAATTCATCCCCGAGATTATTGACTATTTCGATGAAATAGTTTGGGAGGGCGATGAAGTATTACAAAAAATACTGGAGGATAATCAATTGGATTTCGACAATCAAACCATCATGGATCTTGTTTCAATGACCACTGGAAAGTTTGTTGTCGTTGATATTGATTGTCTCGAACGTAAGTACCTTGTCAGCGTCGATATTGAGTCTCGATTCTCAATAGTTGAAGCTGCTCGTGAATTTATGTGGGAATATAAAATCAAGCGAACTGAAGATAAGGAAGTTCCTCTTACCCAGTTAATGAAATATGGCCATATACGTCCACGTTATAGTTGGTCTGAACCGAAGAAGAAAGTAGAGCCTTCTGAAATACGACGAATCTTTGAAGACCTGTGTTCGGTTTATAAATACGCAGAACTTAAAGAGGATTCTATCGTGTTTAAGGCTAACGATATAGATCGCGAGGCGGCGATGATTGAAATCTTATCAGAGATTGGTCAACCTACTCCTGCGCAGATGCTTCTAACATCATTCAATGACAAGTATCCCGAATATTCTCTTACTGATAACCAGTTTAATACGATAACTCGTAAAAGTGAGAGAATCATTCATAGAGGATTGACTGGCACCCTAATCCTCGATACTTGGTCATTCTTCCCGGGCACGATTACGGAATACATAATAAAAGTTTTATCCGATGAAGATAAGCTTCTTTCATTAGACGAGGTCGTGGATAAAGTGATAACAGAGTTCCCTAAGACTAATTGGAAAAGTGTTCAAAGGTTAATTGCCCTACAGACTGAAAAGTTAGACATCTATGAAAAGAACTATATAGGTCTCAAAGAGAAGAGATATAAAAATAATCGCCGTAAGTTGAAGACAATCTATCCTCGTAAGTGACGGATTAAGACTGGACACCTGCTTGACACACTCCTGCCCATACTGGGTGGGAGTTTTTTTATAGTTATCGGTTGGTTTTGCTATATACTGTTCAAAAAATTTGTTCAGATTTTCTGATTTGGATAAATGAAGTTAAGAATAAAGCCCTGAATGAGAGACGATAATGAAAAATTTACGCCGATGGATTTCCTTTGCAGTGTCAATTGAAAATCGCATTAATAAACCAATCTCAAAATGGGAACATTTGCAATATTTGCTTTA
>JABLTO010077868.1_pt1 | contig 12607 bp, 6 predicted proteins | sample 7160091 | NCBI WGS metagenome assembly JABLTO01 (sample SAMN14651225, study PRJNA627086) | human gut metagenome | isolation source: feces | host: Homo sapiens
AAATCTTACGCTAAAAACAACGCATACAGTATCACAAGAATACCAAGCACGATTCTGTAATATCCAAATACTTTGAAATCATGTTTCTTAATATATCCCATCAGGAATTGAATAACGATAATAGAAGAAACAAATGCTGTTACCATACCAATCAGAAGAATTATTGTTTCTGTTCCGGTAAAGTTCAGGCCAAACTTCACAAGCTTCAGAAGACTTGCACCGAACATAACCGGAATCGCAAGTACGAAAGTGAATTCAGCAGCAACGGTTCTGGATACTCCAAGGATCAAAGCACCGACAATTGTTGCACCGGATCTGGATGTTCCAGGGAAGATTGCAGCGATCAGCTGGAAAAGTCCAATCAAAAATGCAGTCTTATAAGTAAGTTCATCCATACTGTTGATCTTCGCAGGTTTGCCCTTGTGATTATTCTCAACAATGATAAAGGCGATACCGAAGACAATCAGAGCAATCGCAACGCAAGGGTAATTGTAAAACCATTTCTCAAACAGATCATTGAACGGCATTCCGATCACGATCGCAGGGATACATGCAACAAGGACTTTCAGCCAGAGGATAATGATATCCATCTTCACATAACTTAAAATTCCGTTTCCGGATTTCTTTTTTCTATGTGCATGCTTTGCCTGGCGGCGTCTGACCGTGTGACTTCCTTCCGGTGCACCAAACGGGAAGATCTGGTTCCAGAATAAGATGACAACGGCAAGAATCGCACCTAACTGGATCACAACTTCAAACATGCTGTAGAATTCTTCGGAAACATCTAATTTCACAAATTGATTCAAAAGAATCAGATGTCCCGTGCTGCTGATCGGCAGCCATTCTGTGATTCCTTCCACAATTCCAAAGAGGAAGGATTTCAAAAATTCAATCATTCTTAATTTATACTCCTTTTTATTGATGGATTGCAGCTATACTAAGAGATTCTAGCACCAAATGCAATCATTTTTGTGCAGCTACACTTATGTTCTAAAGTGGCTCACGGTTTCTTATTATAAAACGTTGGCAAAAGATGTGCAAGAAATAGAAAGTATTTAAATTGTTAAATCGTCGATTTAAGAAATTCCTAATATTTTTCCAATCTATCTCTTAAAAACCATCAAGTATCATGTATACTATAGTTAGAACTTGATCATGTGATAATTATGTTGCTGCGCTGTTATCGGTGTCAGCAATTATCGAGGGGTATGTAAAATGTATAAAATATTAGTATGTGATGACGATAGAGAAATCGTAGAAGCAATCGAAATTTATCTTTCTCAGGAGGGATATCAGATTTTAAAAGCATATGACGGAATCGAAGCACTGGAGATTTTGGAGAAAGAGGAAGTGAATCTTCTGATTATCGATGTCATGATGCCGAGACTTGACGGAATCCGTGCAACATTGAAGATCCGCGAGAAGAACAGTCTGCCAATCATTATCTTGTCTGCGAAGTCAGAAGATACCGATAAGATTCTTGGACTCAATATCGGTGCGGATGATTATGTGACAAAGCCGTTCAATCCGCTGGAACTTGTGGCACGAGTGAAATCACAGCTGAGACGATTTAACGAGCTTGGCGGAACAGCACAGGAGCCAAAAGAGACGATTTATAAGGTAGGTGGCCTTCAGATCAATGATGATCTCAAGCAGGTAACAGTAGACGGAGAATTTGTGAAACTGACACCAATTGAATACAATATTCTTTTGCTTCTGATGAAGAATCAGGGAAAAGTATTTTCAATCAATCAGATTTACGAATCCATCTGGAATGAAGAGGCAATTGGTGCGGATAACACAGTTGCAGTTCACATTCGTCATATCAGAGAAAAAATAGAGATCAATCCGAAAGATCCACGTTACCTGAAAGTAGTCTGGGGTGTCGGATATAAAATCGAAAAAGCATAGTGCGAACAGTAACAAAAGCACATGTAAAAATGGATAGAAAAAGCATATAAGAGAACATAGAAAAATGCATAAGAAGGCATATAAGGAAGGGTTAACAATGAAGAAATGGTACAGGAAGACCGTGACAAGGACAATCGTTCTTGTTGTGGCGATTCTTAGCGGAGCATTGCTTGTGACAAATTTGCTTTCTCTCCTGACACTGGCGGGAGGAATGAGTTTGTCACAGATTCAAAAGATGAATACACAGTCTTTTGAAGAATCCGAAGAATTCAGCAAGATGGTCGAAAGTTACATGTACGATGTACAGGAGAAGCTTTATCTACAGAATCTTTTTGAAAGTGACGGTGCCTACAATCCGAAAAAACTGGTGGATGTAATGGAACTGTCAAAGAAGGGCAAGATTTCAGAAACAAATTTGTCAGGTGTCACGTACACCATGGAAGAACTGGTGAACTGGGGCGAGACTTACAGTGGGACAGATAACGACAATCTTTACAGACAGAATGGCGTGATCGTCTGTCAGAAACCGGACGGAAATTATTACTACTATTATACGAATGATTTCTTTTCTCTTATAAATGCAGGAAAACTTCAGTTCCAGATGGGCGAGCAGGACAGAGATCAGTTTCTGGCAGGATTGCAGGCGGGCGAATTTACGACTTCCGGTTATTATACATTTCAGATTACAGATGAAAACGGTGAGCTACTTTATACAGACTGCTGGAACTTTGGTCAGTCAATGATTGAAAAATATGCACCGGTCGGAGCGGATAATCTACTCCAGGTTGTAAATAATAATCCGCAGTTAAATGGAAGACTGACATTGGTTTATGATAATATTGCCACAGCATTGCAAACAATCTATGAAGACTGGCAGGATTATGAAGGCGGTTGGAATTATCTGGAAGAAGGGAATACCAATTTTACCTATCTGTATGCAGATGAATCGACAAAGAAGGTTACTACAAATAAAGCAGAATATGCAAATTATGCAGATGTAAAGAAAAGCATAGAAGACATGATAGAATCAGCGTCAAAGAACCCTGTGAAATATATGGTAATCTATCCTGAATTGAAAGATTTTAAGACGAATATGAACGTTTCTTATTCGGATCAATGGCTCAATACACGTTCTTATGGTTACTATTCCGGCGGAACAAAGTGGAAAGATGTTTTTGCAGTTGCAGTGGACACAAACTATCCGATCCAGGATCAGTTTTACCAGAGTAGCATCGAATATCAAAATAACATTCCGCATATGAAAGCGGCATTATATTTTATGATTTTCAGCAGCGTACTCTTTTTGATCACAGTAGTGTGGCTGACATTGGGTGCCGGAAGAAAACCGCAGGATGAAGAACTGCATTTGTTAAAGTTCGATTCCTGGAAGACAGAGATTGCTGCTGCAGTTGTTATTTTTGTCTGGGTGATTGGAAGTTATTTCTTTTTTGTAGCAGGAATCGATGGAATTCATATCTTATTTGATGGAATTGCAGGGTTGAGTAGTTCATACGGTGCTGTGGAAAGTAATACATTTATTCCATCATCCTATGTTCCGAATGTATATATGCAGACTTTAAGTCTCGGAGAATCAGTAGGTGCGTTTGCATATGGAACATTTACATTTACCTGCTTTTTTGCCGGCTATCTTAGTCTGGTAAGAAGAATTAAGGCAAAGAGTCTGTGGGAGAACAGTCTGCTTCGAAGCTTCGGTATATTTATCGGGAAAATATTACGAGACATGAAGCTTACAAAGAAAACAGCAGGACTTTTGATTCTTTATTTCCTGTTTCAGCTTTTCGTGCTCTGGGGTGGAGATTTCTTCCTGGTGATTCTGCTGCTGATTGCTGATGCAGTGCTATTCTATTACATGGTTGCAAATGTGATGGAGAAGAATCGATTGAGAAAAGGAATTCAGGAGATCGCTGCCGGAAATATGAGTTATCAGATTCCAATCGACGGACTGCATGGGGAGAACAAGAAACTTGCATTGATGATCAACGGGATCGGAACCGGACTTAACAAAGCAGTTGCCGAGGCAATGAAAAACGAACGTCTTAAGACAGATTTGATCACAAATGTTTCTCATGATATTAAGACACCACTGACTTCTATTTTGAACTATGTTGGCATCTTAAGACAAACAGATCCAGCAGATCCGAAAGTTCAGGATTATCTGAATATTCTGGAAGAGAAAGCACAGAGACTGAAGACATTGACAGAAGATGTAGTAGAAGCATCGAAAGTCAGCAGCGGGAATATTTCCCTGGAATATATGGATCTTGATCTGTCAGAAATGATCCAGCAGACGCAGGGTGAACTCGAAGAAAAATTCGAGGCGAGAAATCTGGCAATCGTCACAGATCTTCCGGCAGAACCGGCTGTTGTGCATGTCGATGGAAGAAGAATGTGGCGTGTTCTGGAAAATATTTACGGAAATGCAGCCAAGTACGCAATGCCTGGAACCAGAGTTTACGCGACTCTGAAAACAGATGATACAAAGGTAAGATTTTCATTGAAAAATGTTTCCGAGCATCAGTTGAATATTCAGGCGGACGAACTGACAGAACGTTTTATCCGTGGAGATATTTCCAGAAGTACGGAGGGAAGTGGATTAGGACTTTCTATAGCGAAGAGCCTTACAACAATGCAGGGCGGCACATTTGACTTGTATCTGGACGGAGATTTGTTCCGGGTAGATATTACATTTCCAAGAGTGAAAGCGAAAGGAAATGCTGCCGGGGTAACAGAGGAATTAGTAGAGAAATCATCAAGCGGTGTATCTTGACATTCTATTCGCGTTATGCTAACCTTTTTAAGGAATGAAAAGCAGTGATAAGCGAAACGCGATGAGGAAGAGAGTAGTCTGTAACAGATTCTACAGAAAAGTCCTGAAGGCCGTCAGGCCGGATGTTGAGAGGGATGGATGGAAGACAGATGAAGATGGCTTCTGAGCAGCGCAGATGAGCCTGAACAGAGTGATCAAGTGAGTTGTTTAAGCAGCGATCTTGAATAAAAAGATCCGGGTTAGTCTGTGAAGGGATTCGCCCTTTATAGCGAAGAGTATCAACAGTGAGAAATGCCGTAGTATTCAAAGTGATTTTGATTAACAAAGCAGTTTTTATTAACGAAAGTGCAGATACTCATAGAGGTTTCTTTCCGCGAGGAAGGAACGAAGAGAAGTGGTAACACGAAAGTAGGATTCGTCTTCTCAGGGATGCAAGTCTCTGGGAGGGCGTTTTTTAATATATTAGGTTCTTTCCTAATATATTAAAAACGCTCCGCTAGGGATATGCGCTGCGGCGTACAAAGTAGGTGTCGCAAGCGACCGCCGCAAGTGCAAGAATGTGCCTTGGCACATTCTTTTTTCGCGAAAGATCCAGCAGAAAGTCGTAATAGTAGTCACTGGAATTTGAGAAAAGAATCCCACATTGTGGGAAAAGGAGGCAGACAAATGTCAGAAAAACCAAAATATTATATAACAACAGCGATCGCCTATACATCAGGTAAACCGCATATCGGAAACACATACGAGGTCGTGCTTGCAGATGCAATCGCACGTTACAAGAGAAGCCAGGGATATGATGTATTCTTCCAGACAGGAACAGATGAGCACGGACAGAAGATCGAGCTCAAAGCCGAGGAGGCTGGAATCACACCAAAGGAATTCGTAGATAATGTATCAACAGAAATCAAAAGAATCTGGGATCTGATGGATACATCTTATGACAAATTCATCCGTACAACAGATGAAGATCATGAGAAACAGGTTAAGAAGATTTTCAAGAAACTTTACGACAAGGGAGATATTTACAAGGGACATTATGAAGGAATGTACTGTACACCATGTGAGTCTTTCTTCACAGAGTCTCAGCTTGTAGATGGAAAATGTCCTGACTGTGGACGCCCGGTTCAGCCGGCAAAGGAAGAGGCATATTTCTTCAAAATGAGCAAATATGCAGATCGTCTGATCGAGCATATCAATACACACCCGGAGTTCATTCAGCCGGTTGCCCGTAAGAACGAGATGATGAACAACTTCCTTCTTCCGGGACTTCAGGATCTGTGTGTATCCAGAACATCCTTCAAGTGGGGAATTCCGGTAGATTTCGATCCAAAGCACGTTGTATATGTATGGCTTGATGCTCTTACAAACTATATCACAGGAATCGGATATGATGCAGATGGAAACAGTACAGAGCAGTTCAACAAGCTGTGGCCGGCAGACCTTCATCTGATCGGAAAAGATATCATCCGTTTCCATACAATTTACTGGCCAATCTTCCTTATGGCACTTGATCTTCCACTTCCGAAACAGGTGTTTGGACATCCGTGGCTGCTTCAGGGAGACGGTAAGATGAGTAAGTCTAAAGGAAATGTTCTCTATGCAGATGAACTCGTTGATTTCTTTGGCGTAGATGCAGTTCGTTACTTTGTACTGCATGAAATGCCATTCGAGAATGACGGTGTTATTTCCTGGGAGCTGATGGTAGAGCGTTTGAACTCTGATCTTGCAAATACACTTGGAAACCTTGTAAACAGAACTGTTTCTATGACAAACAAATACTTCGGCGGAACAGTAGAAGATAAGGGTGTTGTAGAAGATGTAGATGCAGAACTGAAAGCAGTTGTAGAGAATGCTTCTAAAGCAGTTGATGCTAAGATGGCAGACCTCCGCGTTGCCGATGCGATTACAGAAATCTTCAATCTGTTCAAACGCTGCAATAAATATATTGATGAGACAACTCCTTGGGTACTCGGAAAAGATGAATCCAAGAAGGATCGCCTTTCTACAGTACTTTGGAATCTGATCCAGAGCATTTCTGAAGGTGCAAGACTTCTTGAATCCTTTATGCCTTCTACAAGTAAGAAGATCCTTGAGCAGCTTGGTAACGGACATGTAACAGAGAAACCGGAGATCCTGTTCCAGCGAATGGATCTCGAAGAGGTTATGAAGAAAGTTGAAGAACTTCATCCGAAGGTAGAAGAAAAGAAAGAGGAAGAAGCTGTTATCGACATTGAGCCGAAAGATGAGATCACATTTGAGCAGTTCGGAGCAATGCAGTTCCAGGTTGGAGAGATCATTGCATGTGAGGCTGTAAAGAAATCCAAAAAGCTTCTCTGCTCTCAGGTAAAAGTTGGAAGCCAGGTAAAACAGATCGTATCCGGAATCAAAGCACATTACACACCGGAAGAAATGGTTGGTAAGAAAGTTATGGTTCTTGTAAACCTGAAACCTGCGAAGCTGGCAGGCGTACTTTCAGAGGGGATGCTGCTTTGTGCAGAAGATGCAGAAGGTAACCTTGCACTGATGACACCGGAAAAAGAAATGCCGGCTGGAGCAGAAATCTGTTAATTGAAATGTTTGAAAATTCAGACAATTATAGCCAAAGCAGATAATAAATAAAAAATATAAAAAAATCAAATGAATATATTGACAAATTAGACGCCGAATGTTATTATATAACCATCAAAGAGAGAAAGAAATCTCCCAAAGATATTTAACTAAGAAGGCAAAAGTAACAGATGCCTGATTAGATTAAAAATACAAGTTCAACAGGAGGTCAGTCCCATGGACAGTATAGTTTCAGATTTTTATCAATATGTCAGTGGTATGATGAGTGAAGGTTCCTGTGAAGAAAGAGACCTTTGCCAAGCGTAAAAGTCCAGTAGAAAGAAAAGAAGATCAAAGATCGGAGAGTACGGAAACTGGAAGCAAAGAGAAAAAGATGAATCACTCATAGATGTATTGAATAAAAATACCGCATATAACATAGAATGAAAAATGTGTAAAGAAACATTGAAAGGACATGTTATAATCTCAGATTTGTTATAAAAGCAGGAATGACTTGACAGAAGATTTAATACATAAAGTATTGAATGGATATGAAAATCATTCAGGTGATAAAATAACAGACGACAAAGGTCTCACAGGAACGTAGAATCGCGAATAATCTCCGATACAAAATATAAAATTATAATAATAATACAATTAAATAACACTAAAAATGCACTTTCAAAAGGAATTGAAGGTGCATTTTTTTGACATTACAGACCTCATATGGTAGAATAATGAAAGAGTATCGGCTAGTGCCTAATGGACACATTCAGACCAAAACTAATATTTCAATGACAATGAGGTGAGTACAGTGGATAAGTATGAATATAAGTTAAAGACAGAAGAGATGCTGGAACTTATGGAAGATGGAGAATACAGAAAAGCAGCGGCAGCAGCAGATCTGATTGACTGGAAGCGTGTCCGTAACGCAGGGATGCTGATGAATGTCAGTGATATTTATGAAAAAACAAAAGAGTATCAGAAGAGCTATGATGTGATGAATCTTGCATATCGCCGTTCTGAAGGAAGCCGCAAGGTGATCTATAAGTTATGTTCTCTTGCAATTAAGACAAAGAATATAGATGAAGCAATCGACTATTATGACGAATTTATCCAGATTGCACCGAAAGATCCGAACAGGCATATCCTTAGATATCAGATCTTAAGAGCGCAGAGAGCGCCGATCGAACAGCAGATTGAGGCTCTGGAGGAATTTAAGAAGGCAGAATATATTGAAGAGTGGGCTTATGAACTGGCGAAGCTTTATCGCGAAGCAGGTATGATGACAGAATGTCTGGAAGAGTGTGATGATCTGATCCTCTGGTTCAGCGAGGGTAAGTATGTTTATAAGGCAATGGAACTGAAGATGCAGTATAAGCCATTGTCACCATCGCAGCAGCAGAAATATGATCACAGATATGAGAAGCTTTCTTCAGAGACAGAAGAAATACCGGATCTGACTTCCTATTTAGGAGAAGACGAGGAAAAAGATTCTGCGTCAGAAGGAGCTGAAGCACTTGGAGATACAAGATCAATCGGGCTGACAGAACAGCCGGTGATGGAGAACGACAGTACTTCCGATGTGATTGACACGGATGCGGTTACTTTGGAAGCGGCAGAAGAGCCGGATGCCGAAGTAGAAAATCCGGAAGAAGCAGGAGTAGAAACAGCAGAAGTTATAGAAGCTTCCGAGGATGAGTCAGAAGTTCAGCCGGCAACGGTAGAGACAAGTGGAGATAAGAGAACACTTAGCAAAGATACTGCTTCCATACCGATTGTCGGTAAGAATCCGGTAAAACCAGTCAAGAAGAAACTTGGAGATACGATGCGGTTAGATGAAGCTCTGCAGCAATTACTCAATCCGAAACCGGAAGTTCAGGCAGAACCGGGAGAAGAAGTCGAACCGGATATGACAGATCTGGAAGAGGATATTGCAGCAATTGAGGATGTAGAAGATCTTGAGATCGTGAATCAACTGACAGAAGAGAAGAAAGCTGAGGAAGCCAGTAAAGAACGAGTAGTTCCATCAGGGATGAAAGAACTGATACCGGAACCGGAGACAGAAGAAGAACTTATAGAACAGGCAGTGGAGGAGACTTCAGAAGATGTCCCAGAAGATGCAGTTACTATAGAAGCAGGAGAAGCAGAACCGGAAGAAGTTCTTGAAGTAGAAGAGGCAGAACCGGAAGAGGAAGAAATCCTTGAAGCAGGAGAAGCAGAACCAGAAGAGGAAGAAATCCTTGAAGTAGAAGAAGCAGAACCGGAAGAGGAAGAAATCCTTGAAGCAGGGGAAGCAGAACCGGAAGAGGAAGAAATTCTTGAAGCAGGGGAAGCAGAACCGGAAGAGGAAGAAATTCTTGAAATAGATGCAGCTGAGTCAGAAGATCTGACAGATGAATCAGAAGATTTGTCTGAGGTGGAGGAACTGATCTCAGAAACTGAAGTTGTCAATGATGAAGATGATTCAGAAGGAGCAGCAGTAAGAGAGACTATGGACAATAAAAATAATGAAGAACCAATTTTATCACCAGAGATACAGAAACTGATTGATGAGATTGAAGGTGTTATTCCGGAAGAGGAAGAAGTAGATGCAACAGTAAGTTCAGAAGAAGTTCTTGAGGTAGAAGAAGAACCACATGAAAATATGGGAGAGCTTGCGGATGATCTCAGACTCGGTGAGGACGAGTACGAAGATTATGATGCGTATGACTGGGATGATGCAGAAGAGTTTGACGAAGACGATATTTTAGATGATTATGAAGAGTCTGATGACGATCTGCCGGATGATTATGAAGACGCTGATGATGATCTGTTCGGTGAGGAAGAAGGATATGATGATCTGGATGCCTATGGTTATGAAGAAGACGATGAGGATGATGAAGTAATTAATCCAAGAGATCTTTTCACAGCAGAAGATAAGATTTCAGATGATGATCTTCTTGGTCTGAATTCTTATGAAGAAGTGCCAAATTTTGAAGATGAATTCAGCGTGAATCCAGCGCATAGTGAGGAACCGGATGACAGAGAGATTCCGGATGAAGATGACGGAATTGATATCATGTCTGCGACGACACCATTGAGCCGTAAAGAGACTGCAAAATTGATCGCAACAGGTAAGACATCACCATTACCGTTAGATGAGATTGCAGATGCAATGTCTGATACAGGATTTATTGTACATGGTCGTTATGATCTTGAAACACAGAGTGGAATCGGTACAAGAGCAGGACTTACAGAGGAACAGAAAAAACTCTTCTCTTATTTTGTACCTGTGCGTGGTATGAGTGAGCAGCTGGTAGATGTACTTGAGCAGGATAAGAACTGTACAAACCGCAAAGGAACTTCCAGAACAGGAAACCTTCTGATCATTGGAAATAAAGGAAATGGAAAGACAGTCCTCGCTGTTGATGTTGTAAAGGCAATTCAGAAGCAGCGTGATATCCGTCAGGGTAAGGTTGCAATTGTGACAGGTGAGTCACTGAATAAGAAGAGAATCGGAGACATTTTCCGTAAATTGTACGGCGGTGCATTGATCATTGAAAAAGCCGGACAGATGAACGAAAAAACACTCGCCAAGCTGAACAAAGCAATGGAGCAGGATACAGGAGAACTTTTGGTAGTTCTTGAAGAGCAGAGAAAACCACTGGACAGACTTCTTTCTTCCAACAGAGAATTCAGAAGAAAATTTACTTCCAGACTTGAAGTGCCGATCTTTATTAATGATGAGCTTGTAACATTTGGACAGACTTATGCTCAGGAGAATGGTTACAGAATCGATGAGATGGGAATTCTTGCACTGTACAGTAAGATTGATTCTTTACAGAGAGAAGATCATGCAGTAACAGTAGCAGAAGTGAAAGAAGTGATGGATGATGCGATCGCTCATTCACAGAAAGCTTCCGCAAAGAAGCTTGTAAAGAGAGTATTTGGAAAGAATACAGATTCTTCCGACAGAATTCTGCTTTCAGAGAAAGATTTCAACATTTAATGACATATATTTGTTAAGAATTAATAGACAGTCAGTAAAACGACTGTCTATTTTTGTGCAATAATACATTTTCTCTTTCTTTTTTATACAGTATCAAGTATAATAAAACTATAGTGTTCAAGGGGAGAATGAAACTTTGTTACCAATTGAAAGATTCGGTAATGTGCCTTGATCTATAAGAAATTGTATGGTTTTTAAATCATTACAATCAGGAATATATTTGAGCAGTGAGGTGGCTTTATGGTTAAGAAAAACAGCACGAAGACAAAAGTGCAGCCTTATGAGATCGGAGAACTTGACCATTATCTTTTTGGGCAGGGAAATCATTATGAGATTTATAAAAAGATGGGTGCCCATGAGGTGACAAAGAACGGAAAAAGAGGAGTATATTTTGCGGTATGGGCTCCTCATGCAGTAAACGTTTCTGTAATCGGAGAGTTTAATGACTGGGATGAGACGAAAGATAAGATGAAGAGAGGAGAGCCTCTCGGAATATACACATGCTTCGTTCCGGAGGCGAAGAAAGGGGATTTGTATAAGTTCTGTATAGAGACACAGGCGGGCGAGAAGATCTATAAAGCAGATCCATTTGCTAATTATGCAGAGCTCCGACCGGGAACAGCATCCAGAATTACAGACATTTCTAATCTGAACTGGTCAGACAGTAAGTGGATGACAGCTCGTGAGAAGTGGGATAACAAAGAAGAACCAGTGTCTATTTACGAAGTGCATATGGGTTCCTGGATGAGACATCCTGGAAGAGAAGATGAAGGATTCTATACATATCGTGAGTTTGCAGAAGCAATTACAAAGTATGTAAAAGAGATGGGATATACTCATGTTGAGTTGATGGGAATCGCAGAGCATCCGTTTGACGGTTCCTGGGGATATCAGGTGACCGGATATTATGCACCAACTGCACGCTATGGAACACCGGAAGATTTTGCATATATGGTAAATTATCTTCATAAGAATAATATCGGTGTCATTCTTGACTGGGTACCGGCGCATTTCCCGAAAGATGCACATGGTCTGGCAGATTTTGACGGAACACCGACATTCGAATATCCAGATCCGAGAAAGGGTGAGCATCCTGATTGGGGAACGAAGGTTTTCAATTATGAAAAACCGGAAGTTTCTAACTTCCTTCTGGCGAATGCATTGTTCTGGGTTGAACATTATCATGTAGACGGACTTCGTGTAGATGCAGTGGCATCTATGCTGTATTTGGACTACGGAAGAGAAGATGGACAGTGGATTCCGAATAAATTTGGTGGAAATGAGAATCTTGAGGCGATTGCATTCTTTAAACATCTGAATTCTGTAGTTTGCGGAAGAAATAAAGGCGTTATGATGATCGCAGAAGAGTC
>JABLTO010072184.1_pt1 | contig 12606 bp, 10 predicted proteins | sample 7160091 | NCBI WGS metagenome assembly JABLTO01 (sample SAMN14651225, study PRJNA627086) | human gut metagenome | isolation source: feces | host: Homo sapiens
ATGAAGTTACAACAGTTACAGATATTTCAGAACCTGACAGAAGAAGAACTGGAAAAAAGTCTTGTCTGTTCACAGGCTGTAGTAAAGAAATATCCAAAAGATACCTATATTTTCCGTCAGGGTGATGTGCCGTTAAAATTATACTTCATATTGGAAGGAATGGTTGAGCTTGGCAGTATCAACCTGAATGGCAAGATTACCCGAAGCAGTTATGTTACGGTGGGTGAGGAATTTGGCGAAGTAGAAATGTTTCTGCGCCAGTCTGCTTACTCAGGTTATGCAAAAGCAAAAAATGAAGTGTCGGTTCTGGAGGTTTCACAGAATTTCTTTGGTGGAAGATGCGAAAGAAACTGTGTACATCACAGTAAGGTTGTCTTCAATATGCTTCAGCTATTTGCAGAGAAAGCAGAGAAACATAACCGTCAGATAGAAGTTCTTACCAGTGGGAATCTGCGTCAGCGTGTAGCAGCATACCTGTTGGAAAACTGTGATCCGGATTACCGGGTCCGCCTGCATATGAACAGGGAAGATCTGGCAGTATATCTGAATACTACAAGACCATCTCTGTCCCGCATGCTGCTTACTTTGCAGGATGAAGGTATCATCCTGCTTGCGGGCCGTAAGGTAATCGAGATCACAGATTATGAAAGACTGCAGTCAGAAGAGTAATTAATCTTCTGCAACAAATACATCTTTTCCTAATCCGCAGATTGGACATACCCAGTCATCCGGAAGATCTTCAAAGGCTGTGCCCGGTGCGATTCCGTTATCCGGGTCTCCTACAGCTGGATCATATTCATAGCCACATGGTTCACATACATATTTTTTCATAGTTAAAATCTCCTTTTATTAGAATTTAATTGGTTGTTGATTGTTGCTGCACAACTTATGTTGTGATTGTAGTATAGCGCTTTTGTAGAAGATGGTTTGTAACAAATGTTACGAAAATGAGGAAAGTTGATAATTTAATATCAATTCAATTAGAAATTTCCAGATTAAAACGGAAAAATATCAGTTGAAGAGATTGTATTAAAAGTTGTACATTATCTATAGAAAATCTGGTCGGAAAAAGATGCATCTAAAAGACTACAAAAGAAAAATTATAAAAGATTTATCTATGGAGATGTGTGATTATTATGGAAAAAAAGATGACGATTAAAGAAAGTTTTAATCTGGGACAAGGATGGCATCTGATGATATTTGCGATTCTTGCTATGCTGGTTACAAATGCGGGGGTAAATGATGGACTTAATATTGCGTTGCCGGCAATTTCAGAAGGTGCGGGATTAAACTATGAATTATGTCTGAGTATGGGAACGGTTGCTGGTTTTGTTGGCGTAGCAATGATGCTTGTAATTGCAAAATTCAGAGATCGGTTTGGCGGTCGAAAAGTAAGTGCAGCATTATTTGTCATATTTGGACTGACATATTATTTTTTGTTTTTACGTGCGGCAAATATTGTAATGTATGCGTTGGCACAATGTATTATGGTTAGTTGTGGACAGGGATGTTTTTATCTGTGTACAGGACCAATGCAGTCAGACTGGTTCCCAAAGAAACGAGGCGTAGTTAATGGAATCAGCACGATTGGAGCTAATATTGGTACTGCAATTCTGGCACCGATGATGACAGCACTTTTAACATTTGCAGATTACAAAACAAGCTTATCAGTATTTGCAGTTGCGGCAGTAGTGCTTGGAATTTATGCATTTGTAAAATTACGCGATGATCCGAGAGAAGCGGGTATGTATCCGGATAATGTGTCTAAAGAAGTATATGAAAAAGAATATAAGCAGTTGTCTCAGCATGATGAATATGTCAGTGACTGGACAATTCCTAAAATGTTAAAATGCAAAGAAGTATGGCTTGCAGCTATTGTTCCGGGATTTATTACTCTTGGACTTCTGGGAATTATTACGCAGTTTGTAAAACGTAATACGGCACTTGGTCTTTCACAGGGAGCGGCAGTATCTGCGATGACAGTTGCTGGTTTGATAGGTATTATTGGAAGTTATGCAATAGGATATCTGGATACAAAGATAGGAACAAAGAAAGCATGTATGATCTATTGTGGAATCTTTGCACTTGGAATTGCCTGTAATTTACTTGCTACATTCTGGCTGCCATTGGTATATGTATCTATCTTCATTGTAGGTTTTTCGCTTGGAGGAAGTACAAATATGTCACTTTCATTTCCGGCTTCTATTTTTGGAGTATTGGATTATCCAAAGGTAAATGGAGTGATTTTCCCGATTAACTATTGTATCGGCTGCCTGAATTTTGTGGTAAATGCAGTGGTTATGAAACTGACAGGAAGTCTGACAGGAGCATATGTAGTTTATTTATGCCTCTTTATTATAAATATTATTATTGTTGCGAAGACAGAAGAGGGAAAATGGGATAAGTTAAAGCATCCAGAGTTAATGAATAAATAATTTAAATGAAGAATATGTTAAAAGGGACTGTAGAAATCAGTCCCTTTTATTATATGAAAACCATCTATTTTTCGTAAATTTCTGCATTGTCATAAAAATCAATAAATTCTGTTTTGGTCTTAATGAACCGCGTATCGTTCGGATTGATACGGTCGGAATATAATTCATTGATTAATTTGAAAATGAGTGTCTTATCTTCCGGGCGTATTGCAACCATAATGACGGTACGGATTTTATATGTATTCCAGCGGATCCGGTGTTCGTAAGTTGCAATGGACAGGCAGGAACGAGTGCTTGGTACAGTTGAATAGACGAGTACGACGCTTGGCTGGAAGACAAAAGTAAAGATAGATTCGCGCCGGAATACTTCTGTTAAATAATTGGAATCAACATAACCATTCTGAATAAAATCATTTGCTAAAAGTTCAAATACAGAAAAATAATCGTCATTTGTAACCTGTTCATGCCAGAAAGCGTTTGTAAGCAGATCATGCAGGGAAGGCAGTGATGGAGCATATAAATGCTGTAACTGTTCCTGTTGGATCAGTCGTTCCAGATTTTCCTGATCTTTGTAAGTTAAAAATGGAGAAATCAGGAGTGTCTTACAGTTTGGATTCTGTGTGATTTCTTTATTAGCAGTAGTTACAACCAAATCTACTTTGCTGAAATCATAAGAATCTTTTGTATACACAGGAAGTAAAGCTGTAATATCAATATAATCTCCAAAACGGCTGGCTATATGATGTTTCAATTCCCAGGAAGATGGAAGGTTTAAATGACACATAATAACGGTTTTTAATTTTGGAGAAGCTTGTTTGGCATGTGCCATTGCACCGGAAATACAGAATGCAAGATATAGAATTTCTGTATAATCCAGGTAAAAGCCATAATATTCCAGCGCAAAAGGCTGAAAAGCAAAAGCAATCTCAAATTCAATTAAAAATTTTGTCCGTGCTACATCAAAGTGTGTATCAATGCGGTTAAAGTAATGCAGCGGCAATGATAAATATCGGAAGTATTGAAGTATTGTGATATAAAAATCTTCATCTTTCGAAAAATCAATCTGATAATTAACATTAATATAATTAATATAGGCATCTGTTAATTGAATGATAGATGGCTCAAAAAAGTTGGTTACTGATGCAAAATTCAACAGGCTTGCATCCAGAAGCCGGCCGCAGGAAATAAGAAGATATATATCTTCGCGTTCAACTGCAGGAAAACGGCAATTCAGCTTTTCTTCAAGAGAATCCAGAAGTTCGTTTGCTGCATGGATGGCAGTCGCATCACGATAGTCATCGGTAATGAGTTCAGTCAGCTCATGACCGGCCGTAATGCGGTAGTACATGATAGCGATCGCCAGATCTAAAGTAACCATATTTACATCTTCCATCATAATATTGTATTTTGTCATATAAAAATTCACTTCGTGAATAATCTGATTCACGATACGTTCATCCATATACTGATATTGGAAGAAAGCATTTCCGCGTGCATTGTAATTCCAGTTCTCTGAAAACAGATGATTCAGGATAATTCTTCTTTTGCGTTCATTTTTTTCAAAGTGAATATGATTCCGGTGCCGGAAAAAAATAATATGCGGATCAGGCAAAATATATTTCCGACGAAGTGCATGTAGATCATGTTCAAGCGTTGTACGGCTGATATACATCTCATCTTCCAGATCATACAGATTAATTGGAGTATCAGAAAGACAAAGCCGGAAGGCAATATGTCTTACACGTTCATCTCTTGACAGGAAGGAGTTACTGGATTGACTTATTTTTTCTAAATGTTGTTCATCATCCGATTCCAGAAGGTAGCCGGAACTTCTTTTAGAAGTAATTTGAACTCCGGTATCTGTCAGTGATTGATTGAGCTCATTGATATCATTTCGTATAGTTCTCGCGGATACGTGAAGATGTCCGGCAAGTTCCTCGCCGGTAGTGTATACACTGTTTTTCTGTTGTAGATAGTGAATTAGTTTTCGCTGTCTTAAAGACAAAGATAAGTTGTTCATAATTTCCTCCTCTTATAGGAAAATGTAAAGTATATAACTTATCATATTTATAGGAACAGAAGATGTCAAGTGATTGGTAAATATAAAACGAAGAAAATTTTCCGCTTTGAAGAGGAAAAAACTTGTTTGATATGGAACGAAGAGAAGACTAAAATGAAGTCACAAAGTTAAGAAAAGTTCAGAGGAGGACACAGACTATGAAATATGAAAACATTAGAAAACAGGTATTAGATGCAATCTTAGAGGCGGTTGAGCAGGGACTGATCAAAGGAACGTCAGGAAACATCGCACTTCGTGATGATGTAGATGATGTAGTGGCAATTACACCAAGTGGAATCCCATATAAAGGAATGACACTGGAAGATATCGCAATTGTAGATCTCGATGGTAACTGGCTGGAAGGTAACTACAAACCTTCATCAGAAGTTCCAATGCATACGGCAGTTATGAGAGCAAGACCGGATGTAAAAGCTACTGTACATACACATGCAATGAATGCAACAATCCTTGCAATGGGTGATGCACCGGAATTAAAACCAATCACACCTCCGCAGTGTGAGTTTACACCGGTAAGAATTGTACCGTTTACAATGCCTGGAAGTGATGAGGTTGCAGATAAGGTTGTGGAAGCTCTTGGAGAAGACGGAAGAGCAGTTCTTATTAAAAATCATGGAATGTTCTGCTGTGGAAAGAACATGAAAGCAGCAATGGCAGCAACCGAGTATACAGAAGAGATGGCAGTTACAACATTGTATGCAAAACTTCTTGGAACATACGAACCAATGCCGGAAGAAGGCGTTAAGAAAATGAAAGAGCTGATTGCAGCAGACCAGGCAGTATAAAACCTATATTTTATATAGAAAAATAAAAGAAAACGCAAAAAGAGAAACGCAGGAAGTAGGGAGGAAGCAAAAAAATGGCAAGTGAATTTTTTGTAAGCAGTGATGTTACATTTGGAAAGAATGCGGCAAAAGAACTGCCGAGAATCTTAAAAGAATTTAAAGCAAAAAATGTTATGGTTGTATACGATGCCGGTGTAAAAATGGCAGGTATTGCTGAAAAGGTACTGGCAGAAGTAGAAAAAGCAGATGTAAAGGTTACAGTATTTGATGGAGTTATTCCAAATCCTACAAATGAAGTTGTAGAAGAAGCAGCAGAGATTGCGCAGAGAGAAAACATTGATGTGTTTGTTGCTGTAGGTGGTGGAAGCAGTATTGACCTTACAAAAGCAGTTAACATCTTGATGACAAATCCAGGTCCGATTGGACAGTACGGTGGAATTGGATTAGTAAAAGAACCGGTATTGCCATTAATTGCAATCCCAACTACTGCAGGAACATCCAGTGAGATTACTAATGTTGTAGCATTAACAGATACAAAGGCAGTATGTAAATATGTAATCATCGATAATAAAATCGTAGCAGACAAAGTAATTGCAGATCCGGAATTTACAAAGACAATGCCGGCTGGCGTTACGGCTGCAACAGGAATGGATGCGATTACACATGCAGTAGAAAGTTATATTTCAAATATGTCAACAGCGCTGACAGAATATCATTCTATTAAAGCATTGCAGATTTTCCATGAATATCTTCCAAAGGCAGTAGCAAACGGATCTGATATGGAAGCAAGAGAAAAAATGATGCTTGGCTGTCTGATCGCAGGATTTGGATTTTCTAATGCAAACCTTGGACTGGTACATGGAATCGCACATACATTGAGTGCACATTTCCATCTTGCACATGGCGTGGCAAATGCAACAGTTCTTCCTTATGTTATGGAATACAACGCTGACAGCTGTCCAGAAAAGATGGTAAATCTTGCAAAAGCAATTGATCTTCCGGTAAGCGGAGACCTTGCAAAAGATAAATACCTGTTGTCAAAAGAATTGCTTAAGATGACAAAGACAGTTGGAATCAAGACGTTATCAGAGCTTGGGGTAGAAGAAAAAGACTTTGAGATGATTGCAGAAAATGTATTAAAAGAACCTGTACTCGGATTCAATCCAAAACAGGGTGTAACAAAAGAAGATGTTATTTCAATTTTGAAAAAAGCATTATAAGAGGAAAAAGTTATGGAAAAGAAATCATGTGGTGGACACGGAAAATGTTATCCGCATTTGTTCTCGCCGCTTCGCATCGGAAATATTAAGATGAAAAACCGAATCATCTGTGCGCCGACAAGTCCAAGTATGATTGATCTGAATGGTCATTTTACTCCTGAGATGATTGCTTATTTGGAAGAAAAAGCAAAAGGCGGAGCAGGAGTTGTTACATATGGCGAGGCAATTGTGCATTCTGCAACAGGAAAGTCTCATAATAAGCAGCTTCAGTTGGATGCATTTGGTGTTAGACAGGGTATGACCGAAGCCGCAAGAGCAATTCACAATGCGGGAGCATATGCCAATATCCAGTTGTCTCATGGCGGTATGTATGGAGGCCTTGCAAGTGTTGGCGGTGATGTTGATACCTGTAATGTAGCATATGGACCAAGTGACATGCATATGCCTGCGGGTGATGTAAAGGAGATGCCAAATGAACTGGTCTATGAGATCATAGAGTCTTATGGAAAAGCAGCAAAGCTTTGTAAAGAAACCGGGTTTGATATGGTTCAAGTCCATGCGGCACATGGATGGTTGTTCTCACAGTTCCTTTCGCCGGTGTGGAACAAAAGAACAGATGAATTTGGTGGATCGCTGGAAAACAGAGCAAGATTTTTCCTGTTAGCATTAGACGCAGTAAGAAAAGCAGTAGGCCCACAGTTCCCGATAGAAGCCAGAATATCAGGAGATGATATGACAGACAAGGGACTGAATCTGGAAGATTGTATAAAAGTTGCTGAGATGATTGATGATAAAGTAGATCTTATCAATGTATCCTGTGGTAATCATGAAGATCCGGATATGTTCTGCAGAACCCATCCATCAGCATTTTATCCAAGAGGGGTGAATGTATATCTGGCAGCGGAAATAAAAAAACATGTCAAGACACCGGTTGCCTGTGTAGGATCGTTGAATGACCCGGCACAGATGGAAGAAATTATTGCGAGCGGCCAGGCAGATGCAGTAGAGCTTGGAAGAGCAAGTCTTGCAGATCCGTATCTTCCAAAGAAAGCTTACAACGATTGTGCAGAGGATATTACGCCATGCCTGAGATGTTATGAGTGTTTTGGAGCTACCGGAGAACTGGAGATGGTAAAATGTGCAGTTAACCCGACAATGGGTGAACAGCTTGCAGCAAAATATCCAAAGCCATTACCGGAAATAAAAAAGAAAGTTCTTGTCGTAGGCGGAGGACCGGCAGGTATGGAAGCTGCGATTACGGCAGCTAACAGAGGACACAATGTTACACTTGTAGAAAAGAGGAATAAATTAGGTGGCAATCTGCATCCGGCAGGAGCAGCATATTTTAAAGAAGATATTAGAAAATTAATCTGCGTTCTGGAACAGAGATGCAAAAAAGCAGGTGTAAATATATTCCTGAATACAGAGGTAACTCCGGAATATGTAAAAGATTTTGCACCAGATACATTGTTCATAGCAATTGGTTCGAATGAACTCAGACCGCCAATAAAAGGTCTGGACTCCGATAAAGTTGTAATGGCAATCGATGCAGAATTACATCCGGAAAAATTAGGACAAAAAGTTGTCATCATAGGCGGCGGACTGGTAGGAGCAGAAGCATCTATCGGGTTCCATCATGAAGGAAAAGAGTGTACGATTATCGAGATGAAACCAGTGATTGCAGAAGAAGTGAATTCCTTCTACCGCGGCGGACTGATGCCGGAAGTTGATAAATCAGCCACATGTCTGGTGAATACAAAAGTAAAAGAAATCATTACGACAGGTGTCCTTTGTGAAAAAGACGGAGAAGAGATGATTGTAGAAGCAGATACTGTTGTCTGTGCTCTTGGATTCAGATCCCCTTATGATAAGGTGGATGAACTTGCAGATCTGGTGGAAGAGTATTATGTAATTGGTGATTGTAAGAAAGTTGGAAAGATTTATGATGCCATGAATACAGGATATTATTCTGCATTACTTGTATAAGATTCCGGGAATACATTAAGGAATAAAGGAGATAGAAGATCATGAAAAAGAAACTTGTATTATGTACACAGCTTCCTGAAAAGAGAAAACAGGAAATCGAAGAATATTGTGATATTACAATTGCCGGAGAATTAAAACACGGTAAAGGAAATGTTACAGAGGAAATGGTCCGTGAGGAATGCAAAGGTTATGAAATTGTTGTCCTTGGAGATGAGAATGCAAAAGCAGATACAATCAACACATGGGTAGAATCTGGAATGAAATTCATTGGTGTTGCAAAAGGAACACCGGTTACAGTTGATAATGAAGCTATCAAAGCAGCCGGGCTTCAGTTATCTTACACACCAGGAAGAAACAGAGTAGCAGTTGCAGAATTCAATATCGGACTGATGATTGCAGTTGCAAGAAAGCTTACTTTAAGTTGTACAGGTCTTTCCAGGGGAGAACATACAGGTGATCCGGTAGAAGATATTTATAATGTTCCAGATGTAAAAAATGTGACATTTGGGCCATTGGATGAGAAGCATCCATTTACAGATTACGGTATTGGATTTGAATTATACGGAAAGAAATTAGGTATCGCAGGATATGGTGCAATCGGAAGAGAAGTTGCAGTACGTGCTAAAGCATTTGGAATGGAAATTCTGGCGTATGATCCATATATGCCGGCTGAAAAGATTGAAGCAGACGGGGCGAGAGCAGTTGATCTTGATACAATGCTTAGCGAGAGTGATATGGTTAGTATTCATCTTCCGGTTCTGGATTCAACAAAGGGAATGGTTAATAAAGACTGGTTCTCCAAGATGAAACCAACTGCAATTGTAATCAATACTGCGAGAGCAGCAGTTATTGATCAGAAAGATTTTGTAGAGGCGCTTCAGAATGGAACAATTGCAGGAGCAGCAATTGATGTATACTGGCAGGAACCAGTACCGGCTAACCATCCGTTATTAAAGATGAGAAATGTAGTATGTACACCACACATGGCAGGTCTTACCACGGATGTAGATAACTGGTCAGGTGAGATGATGTCCCAGGAAGTACTGGCTTACCTTAAAGGTGAAGACAGAAAATATATCTGGAGAAGATAACAGCTACAACTGCAGCCCCGATTATGCTCAGGGGCTGCGGTAGAAAATAAATGCTAAAGGAGATAAAAGATGGAAACAACAAAGAATAAAAAACTCATCGCAGCAGGTCTGCTCGTGATGTCGCTTACAATGGCATGTAACAGTGCGTTAGCCCCAATTCTTGCAGAAGTTGGTAAATTTTTCCCGGATGCAAGTGATTCGGCAATTCAGATTGTACTGACACTTATTAACCTTACAACACTTCCGATGATGCTGATCGAGCCGGCATTTGAGTCTAAAATTACAAAAAGAGATATCGCTCTTATCGGTACTGTTTTAATGTTGATCGGTGGTTTGATGCCACAGGTTCTGAATTCACAGTTATGGATGCTGTATGCTGCAAGTATTGTGATCGGAGCTGGTCTTTCACTGGTAGTTGTAGTTAGTTCATCATTGATTTCGGATTACTTTACAGGTATTGAAAAATCAAGAGTTATGGGATTTCAGTCAATTTTTGTAAGTATTGGTGGTACAATCATTGCAAAGGGATCTGGTATGTTTACTGCTATGGCAGGATGGAAACGTGGATATCTGGTATTCCTGATCTGTGTTCCTATCATTCTGATTGTTACTTTAACAGTACCGAAAGGAACAGTAGTACAAAAAGAAGAGAGTGGAGAAAAAGCGGGAATTTCAGGAAGCATGATTTATTTCGGAGCACTTTGCCTGATTACAGGTATCTTCGTTGCAACATTTAATACCAATATTGCTATGTACATTGACCGTAAAGGTATTGGTGATGCAAGTACGGCAGGAACGGTTGCTTCTATCATGCAGGTAATTGGTATTTTAGGAGGCCTCGTACTTGGTAATACTGTAAAATTATTCAAACGTTTTACAATTGGTGCATCTATTCTTATGATGGCAGCAGGAACTGCAATGGTAGGATTCTCTACGAGCCTTCCGGTTATCTGTATCGGAGCAGCGGTTGTAGGATTTGGTTTTGCGATCCGTAACCCTGGAGCTGTTACATTTGCTGCTAATATGGTACCGGCAGCACAGGCATCATTGGCAATTGCGATTGTATCTGCAACTTATAACGTAGGTAACTTCATATCCGCATACGTTGTAAACCCTGTTGCAAATATGCTTGGTGATGATATCGCAAACAGATTTATCATATCTGCTGTAGCATTAGTAGTAATCGGTATTGTAGCTTTGATTAAAGCACCTACGACAGATGCACAGGCACTGGATTCTCAGGGCTAAAAAGTAATAAAGTAGTGATCATGACATATAGTTTAACCTCTAATTGAACATATTAAATAGAAGCTCCCTGACCGGGAATGATGAAATCGGTCAGGGAGCTTTTTTGGATACCAAAGTATGAGTATGCAAATAGTCGAGACAGTGTAAGAGCGAAAGGAACTATTGGAAAAGCAAAAGCGAATGCGACACAAGCACTTCCGGAATTGATTCTGACGGCGGAAAATATTTCTTTTAAAGAAAATATGGAGGACAAGCATGCGGTGAATGCGAAATATGGATAGTATAGGTGTACTGTACACTTCACGCTTCCAATATGTAATGATAAAGGGGAAATTATTGGGAAAAATGCTTTTCAGGGAAGAATGATCATCAGATGTGATGCAGATGGGAAAAAATATCTTTATGACATTATAAACATAAAAAAAGAAACGTAGTACCCCGCTTAGGCATTAGCCGTACGGTAAAAAACCACATTTCTTTTTATTATTATATAGTTAAATAAGAATAGTGTCAAGAAATAAATTGTAACCGGCATAGAAATGTTGTCATTCATATGCCGGTTGGAAGGAATAAACAAATATTATGGAGATGTCGGTTATTATTAATCCCAAGGATGTAATACAACTTTGATTGCTTCACCACTTCTGGTTAAACCGATACCTTCATTGATTTTATCAAGTGGAAGGATATGTGTAATGAACTTCTCAGTTGGGAATGTTGGAGAGATAGCCAACTGGAAAGCTCGTTTAGACTGACTGTAAGAAGCACCGAAGTGACCTTTGATCCAGATGTTGTTGTAGTGGATCAGGTTGCAGTCAAGTTCTGTCATAGATCCCTTTGGAACACCACCGAAGAATACTACAAGTCCACCTTTTTTAACCATGTGGATACTTTGTGTCTGAGTTGCATTTACAGGAGTAGCAGAGATAACTTTGTCTGCACCCTTTCCATCAGTCAGTTTTTTAACTGCTTCGATTGGATCTTCTTCAGAACTGTTAACTGTGATATCAACACCAAAATCTTTAGCCATCTCAAGTCTTGTACCGTTGATGTCGATCATGATAACTTTCTGAGCACCACGGATTTTTGCAAGCTGTGCCATAAAGCAACCGATTGGTCCGGCACCGATGATAACTAATGTGTCAGGATAACCAACTTTTACATTTTCAAGACATGCAAATACAGATGTCAGAGGCTCTCCAAGACTTGCAGCATCGAATGATACGTCATCTGGAATTTCATAGATGCCGCCACGACGGATTTTTTCTCCGCTTACAGCTACATATTGGGCAAAACCGCCAGTTCCTGCAAGTTTTGCAACTGCTGTATTGGAACAGTTCTCGCTGTGACCGCTGATACATTCGTCACATTCCATACAATAAGTACCAGGGAATAAGAATAATCTGTCTCCAACCTTATACTTAGTTTCTTCTGAACCAATCTCGTCTACAAAACCTACGATTTCGTGTCCATAGATAAAAGGATAAGCACCTTTTCTGGAATCGGTTGTCAGGTTACGGATATCAGAACCACAAAGACCTACAGACATGATTTTTAAAATAAGTCCGTCTTTCGGGCATTCTGGTTTTTCTGTTTCTTCTACACGGATATCATTAGGTCCGTACATTAATGCTGCTTTCATTTTCATAATAATGAGCTCCTTTCGTTTTCTGGTAGTGTCAAAAACTACCTTATTTTTATTGTTCTAAATCCTTTAAAACCTTGATTCTTCGGAGGTTTGCAAATAAAAAGAGCAATTACCTC
>JABLTO010074253.1_pt1 | contig 12596 bp, 10 predicted proteins | sample 7160091 | NCBI WGS metagenome assembly JABLTO01 (sample SAMN14651225, study PRJNA627086) | human gut metagenome | isolation source: feces | host: Homo sapiens
CCGGCTGGAGGACTCCAACGAGCAGCCCAAGTGCTACCGCACCAGCGAGATCCGGGTCATCCGCAGCGGCAAGGGCCGCCGCCCCGTGCGCGCCGCCGTGGGCATCCTCACCGCCGCCGCGCTGCTCATCGCCGGCATCAGCTTCTACAGCAGCCGGCAGGAAACGCGCGTGCTCAACGTCTACAACTGGGGCGAATACATCTCCGACGGTTCGGACGATTCGCTCGACACCATCGCCGCGTTCGAGGACTGGTACAAGGCGACCTACGGCGTGCCCGTCAAGGTCAACTACGATACCTACGCCAGCAACGAGGACATGTACGCCAAGCTCAAGAGCGGCGCCGTGAGCTACGACGTGGTCATCCCGTCTGACTACATGATCGCGCGCATGGAGAGCGAGGACATGCTCCTGCCGCTCAATTACGACAACATCCCGAACTATCAGTATATCTCCGAGGACTTCCGCGGCCTGTACTATGACCCGGACGACACCTACACCGTGCCATATACCTACGGCATCGTGGGCGTGATCTACAATGCCAACGTCGTGGACGCCGCCGACACCGGTGACTGGGACCTGATGTGGAACCCGAAGTACGCCGGCAACATCCTGCAGTTCAACAACGCGCGCGACGCGCTCGGCACGGCCATGTACCGCGCCGGCATCGACGTCAACACCACCGACCGCAACGACTGGCAGCAGGCGCTGCAGGCGCTCATCGACCAGCGTTCGCTCGTCAAGAGCTACGTCATGGACGAGATCTACAACATGATGGAGTCCGGCGAGGCCGCCGTGTCCGCCTACTACGCGGGCGACTACTTCACGATGTGCGACGCGCAGGCCGACAGCGTCGATCTGCAGTTTTACTACCCCGATGAGACCAACTACTTCATCGACGCCATGTGCATCCCGACGAGCTGCCGGGATCAGGAGCTGGCCGAGTGCTTCATCAACTTCATGCTCAGCCGCGAGGCCGCCGTGGCCAACGCCGAGTATATCTACTACGCCTCGCCGAACCGGCTCGTGTACGACGACCCGGAGTATATCGACGATATGGGCGAGGACACCATGGCCATCCTCTACCCCGACATCGGCTCGTTCCGCGACGCGTACAACCGCAGCGCCTACCGCAACCTCGACCAGGACACGCTGACCTACGTCAACACGCTCTGGGAGACGCTCAAGATCAATTAAACACCGCGTTCAACCCCGCTCCGGTACCCGGAGCGGGGTTCGAACTATCAAAAGGGTTTTCCTTTTTGCCGGGAGAACACGCTTTTGCAGCTGCGCGCGCAAATGCAATGAGGTTTTCTGCAAACTGATAGGAAATTATACAAATTTGGCCTTGATTCCCGGCTGTGCTTCACTTATGATATGTCTTTGGATTTTTACGCATTTCGAACAAAAGGTGAGGAAACTATGCAGTCAACGACCCAGCCGCAGCACCTGGACATGCTCAACGGCCCGATCTGGAACAAACTCCCGCGCTATGCTCTGCCCGTCGCCGCGACCGGCATTCTCGGGCAGCTGTTCAACGCGGCCGACATCGCCGTCGTCGGCAACTTCACGGGCGATATGCGCACGGCTGCCGTGGCCGCCGTCGGTGCCAACAGCCCGGTCATCGGCCTGATCCTGAATCTGTTCATCGGCATCGCGCTCGGCGCAAACGTCGTCATCGCCAACGCCATCGGCCGCGGCGACCGCGAGACCGTACACCGTGCCGTACATACTTCCATCGTCACGGCCCTCATCGGCGGCGTGCTCGTGGCGGTCTTCGGCCAGCTCATTGCGGCCGGGCTCATGGGCCTGCTCAATGTGCCGGACGATGTGTACCCGCTCGCGCTCGCGTACCTGCGCATCTACCTGCTGGGCATGCCGGTCATTTTGCTGTATAACTTCGAGGCCGCCATCTTCCGCAGCGTCGGCGACACGAAGGTGCCGCTCATCGCGCTGACGGTCTCCGGCGTTCTGAACGTGATCCTGAACCTGTTTTTCGTCATCGTGCTCAAGATGAACGTCAACGGCGTCGCCATCGCAACGGTGCTCTCCAATGCGGTCAGCTCTGCACTGCTGCTGCGCCGCCTGCTGCACGGTGATCTGGTGCGCGTGGAGCTGAAGCAGCTGCGCATCGACCCCGCCATCTTCCGCAAGATCATGCGCATCGGTCTGCCGGCCGGTATTCAGAGCGCGATCTTCTCGGTGTCGAACATCATCATCCAGTCGGCCATCAACAGCCTCGGCACCGTCGTCATGGCCGCCTCGAGCGCCGCGTTCAACATCGAGATCATCGCCTACGACGTACTCAACTCCTTCAGTCAGGCCTGCACGACCTTCGTCGGTCAGAACTACGGCGCCGGAAAGATCGACCGCTGCAAGAAAACCATGCTCCTGTGCCTTGGCGAGGACATCATCGCTTCCGCCATCGCCATCGTGCTCGTGCTGCTGACGGGCAAGTATCTGCTGGCCGTCTTCAACAACGACCCGCAGGTCATTGAGATCGGCTACAGCCGGCTGCTCATCCTCTTCGGATCGTACATCTTCAGCCTGACGTATGAGATCCTGTCCGGCTACCTGCGCGGCTTCGGCATCTCGCTCGTGCCGGCGATTTTGACGCTCTTCGGCGTGTGCGGCGTGCGCATCGTCTGGATCAACACCGTGTTCCCGCTGCACCACACGTTCCGGTCGATCATGCTCGTGTATCCGATCAGTCTTGCGACCACGGCGGCGCTCATCTTCATCGCACTGCTCGTCTACCGGCCGTCGCGCCGGTTCGCGGCCCGCACCGCAGAAAAACCGCAAGCGTGACAAAACGCAAACATGCGCGTACCCGTTTGGGGTGCGCGCATGTTTTTTGGATCCATTCAGGCTCCGATGCTCTGCTGATAGCGCATGAGGATCGCTGCCACCTGGGCGCGGGTGGCATTATCGAGCGGCTTGAGATAGGAAATGCCGCCGATCGCGCAGCCGGAAATGAGGTCCTCGGCATTCGCCCAGGCAAGGTCAGCGTATGCCCAGCCGCTCACATCGCCCACATCCGGGTACGTAGTCAGATCCGCGCGCGCATCCGCGCTGCGCCCCTTCCAGAGCGTGTAGCGGCAGAGGATTGCCGCAATCTGCTCGCGCGTCACATAGCCGTTCGGGTCGAAGCGGCCGTCTCCGATGCCGGAGACGATGTCATGCTCCGCCGCCCAGAGAACACCGTCGGTATACCATGCCTTGCCGACATCCGTGAAGGGGTTGCGGTCCGTGTGCGCAGGCTCGCCCTCCATGCGCCAGAGCACGCTCACGAGCATGGCGCGCGTCATCGCTCCGGTGGGAGAAAACGTGGTGTCGGACGTGCCGACGAACAGGCCGTGCGAGACGGCATAGTCAATGCCCTCGTGCGACCAGTCGGCCGGGCCGGGCATATCGGAAAAGCCTCTGCCCGGGCACTGTGCGCCGCCGTCACATGGCTGCGTGCCCGGCTGCGGGTCCGGCGCTTTCGCGCCGTGCGGCCGACGCAGACGCCGTACAGAGTCTGATTGCCCTGAAGAAGTCCGACGCACTGTCGTCATAGAGCCAGTCATTGTAAAGCGCGCTGAGCCGCCCGGCAAAGGTGCCGACGCTGTAGTCTGCGCACCGAACGCGCCGCCGTGCAGGAACGTATTGCTCCCCCGAAAGGTGATCGACGACAGATTGCTGCAGCCGGCAAACGCGCCGCTGCCGATCTCCGTCACGCCGGCGGGGATATCGATCTTCTCCAGGTAATAGTTGTGGTAAAACGCCCGCTCACCGATGGCTTTCAGGCTCTGCGGCAGCACGATCTCGCGCAGCGCGGAGTGCGTCTTGGCGCTCCAGTCGTCGCTGTCGTAGAACGCGTCGTCCGCGATGTAGGTCGCGGTGTCCGGCAGCTTTTCCTCCCCGAGCGCATGCGCCGCCTGCGCGGCCGGCTCCGGTGGAAAAAAGCGCACACACCCGCGGGTGTGTGCGCTTTTTCCGGCTGCATTCACGCGCCAAGATAGGCCTTGCGGACCTTATCGTCGTGCAGCAGATCGTGTGCGCCGCCGGACATGGTGATCCGGCCGTTTTCGAGCACATAGGCCCGGTCGGCGATGGCGAGCGCCATCTTCGCGTTCTGCTCCACGAGCAGGATCGTGATGCCCAGCTCGTGCATGGTCTGGATGATGGAGAACACCTCCTGCACGAGCACGGGCGACAGGCCCATGGACGGCTCGTCCATGACGATGAGCTTCGGCGCGCTCATGATGGCGCGGCCCATGGCCAGCATCTGCTGCTCGCCGCCGGAGAGCGTGCCCGCGAGCTGCTTGGCGCGCTCTTTCAGGCGCGGGAAGCGCGCATAGACCCGCTCGAGATCCTCCGCGATCGCTTTTTTATCCTTGCGGAAGTACGCGCCCATGGCGAGGTTTTCCGCCACGGTCATGCGCGTGAACACCTGCCGGCCCTCCGGCACGTGCGCAAGGCCCATGGTGACGATGCGACTGGGGTCCGTCTTGCGCAGGTCGTGCCCGTCGTAGATCACGGAGCCGCTCTTAATGGGCACAAGGCCGGTGATGGCGTGCAGCGTGGTGGTCTTGCCGGCGCCGTTGGCCCCGATGAGCGAGACGATCTCGCCGTCGTTGACCTCCATGCTGATGCCGCGCAGCGCCTGCACGGCGCCGTAGGACACCTCCAGATCTTCAATCTTCAGCATCGTCGTCCGCCTCCTCTTCGCCGAGATACGCCTCGATGACTTCCTGATTGCTCGCGATCTCCTCCGGGAGCCCGGCGGCAATCGTCTGGCCGAAGTTGATGACCTGGATGCGCTCACAGACGCGCATGACCAGGCTCATATCGTGCTCAATGAGCAGGATGGCCACATGGAACGTATCGCGGATGGTATTGATGCACGAGAGCAGCTCCGCCGTCTCGGTCGGGTTCATGCCGGCTGCTGGCTCGTCGAGCAGCAGCAGCTTCATGTTCGTTGCCAGTGCGCGGGCGATCTCCAGCTTGCGCTGCTGGCCGTAGGGCAGGCTGGATGCGAGCTGTCCGGCCTTGTCGTCCAGATGGACGATGCGCAGGTATTCCATGGCCTTGTCGGTCAGCTCCTGCTCTGTGCGCCAATACTTTTTCGTGCGCAGGAGGCTGTCGGCAAGGTTGTAGTGAATGTCCTTCGTGAAGGCGATCTTCACGTTATCGAGCACCGTCATGGCCTTGAACAGGCGGATGTTCTGGAACGTGCGGGCGATGCCGGCCTCCACGACCTGATAGGTCTGCTTGCCGTTGAGCTTCTGGCCGCAGAGGTAAAATGCGCCCTCCGTCGGCACATACACGCCGGTGAGCAGGTTGAAGACCGTCGTCTTGCCGGCGCCGTTCGGGCCGATGAGGCCCATGAGCTCGCCCTCATGGATCTCCATATTGAAGTCCGACACGGCCTTCAGGCCGCCGAACGTGATGCCGAGGTGCTCCGCTTTGAGCACAACGGGTCTGGTATCGGTCATGCGTCGGCGCCTCCCTTCCTGGCCTTGGCCTTTTTCTTCTCGGCCAGGCGGCCGTCAAACAGCAGCCGGTCGAGCGAAAACTCGTAGGTGCCCAGAATGCCTCTGGGGCGGAAAATGATGATGACCAGCAGCACGAGTGCATAGATCAGCATCGGGAACTGGAACAGCGCCTGCACGAAGCCCGGCAGTGCCGAGACCCACGCGCCGTTTTTGATCTCGTAGTTGAGCAGGTACATGGCAATGGCGGCCAGCACCGAGCCGGTCATGGAGCCCATGCCGCCAAGGACCACGATGACGACGATGAACGTCGAATTCCAGATCGAAGCGCTGGTGAACGTGAAGCTCGCCGTTGTGAGCGAGGAAAAGCACGTGGCATACAGTCCGCCGGCAAGACCCGCAAAGAACGCCGAGATGACGAACGTGAGGATCTTGTAATACGTCGTGTTCACGCCGGAAGCGGACGCGGCGATCTCATCGTCGCGGATGGCCTCGATGGCGCGGCCGTATTTTGAGCGGATGAACATGCACATGATCGCAATGCACAAAATGGTGATGCCCAGCACGAGCCACACATACTTTGCCTGCAGTGAGGTCGACAGACCGAGCCCGTTGGCGTAGAGCGAAGAGCTCGCCGTGCCGCTTGCAAGGCCGTCGCCGCCGGCGAAGGGCAGGTTTGCGATGACGTTTTCGACGATGAGGCCGAAGCCGAGCGTCACGATGGCCAGATAGTCACCGTGCAGCCGCAGCGCCGGGATGCCCACGAGCAGGCCGAGCAGCCCTGCGAAGATGGCACCGAGCAGACAGCAGCCGAGAATGACCAGAATGAGCTGGCCGGGGGCTGCTTTGGATGCCTCGAACAGGCCCGCGCGCTCGAGCGCAAGCGAGGTCAGCGCAGCGGTATAGGCGCCGACGCCGGCAAAACCCATGTGGCCCAGTGTGAGCTGGCCCAGGTAGCCAAGCGTGAGATTGAGCGACGTGCCGAGCAGGATGAAAATGCACATCTGCCAGATGATCGGGACCAGCACGCGGCGGTAGGTATTTTCCGGGAGCACCTGACCGAGCAGCAGCACCACGGCAAAGAGCAGCACGATCAGGCCGCAGTTGATGCCGGTGCCACGCAGTTTCGTTTTTTGCAGCGTATTCATACCTTCTCACCTACATTCTTTCCGAGGATGCCGGCCGGCTTGACCAGCAGCATCACGATCAGGATCAGAAACACCACGGCGTTGGCGAGCGACGAGCTGATGTAGGCCGTCACGAGCGCTTCGATGATGCCGACGACGATGCCGCCGAGCATGGCGCCCGGGATCAGGCCGATGCCGCCCATGACCGCCGCCACGAACGCCTTGAGGCCCAGCATGGAGCCCATCGTCGTCGTCACGGTGTGGTACTGCGCGCAGTACATCAGCGCCGCGATGGCCGCAAGGCCCGAGCCGATGGCGAACGTCGTCACGATCGTGCGGTTGACGTTGATGCCCACGAGCGTGGACGCCTCCTTGTTCTCGGACACGGCGCGCATGGCGCGGCCGAGCTTTGTCTTCTGCACGAAGAGCTGCAGCGCCGCCATGACAATGGCCGCGATGACGATCGTGATCACGGCCGCCATGTTCACCGACACGCCGCCGAGGGACATCGGCGCCGTGCTGAAGATCTCATCGGAGATTACACGCGGGTTCGGGCCCATGGCCGGGATGGCCTGCGCGAGGTTTTCCAGCAGCAGGCTCATGGCGATGGCCGTAATGAGGGCCGACATGCTCGTGCCCTTGCGGCGCACGGGCCGGTAGGCCACCAGCTCGACCAAAACACCCACGAGCGCGCAGATCACGATGGCCGCGATCACGCCCGTCCACGCCGGCAGACCCATGCTGTGCAGCAGGATCGGCACGGTGAAATACAGCGTATAGCCGCCGACCATGATGAAGTCGCCGTGTGCAAAGTTGATAAGTCGGATGATACCGTAAACCATCGTGTAGCCCAGCGCCACGAGCGCATAGACGCTGCCGAGGCGGAGCCCGATGATCAGTTGCTGTAAAAAGTCAGTCATATTCTCTCCCTGCCTTTCTGGTTCACGCGCAGGCCAGCCGCGCCGGAATGATCGCGCGCGAAAGCGCCGGGCGGCGCTTTCGCGCGGAGGCATTGCTTTTGGTTTTGTCCGGTTCCGGCTGCACAGCCGGAGCAGATCAGCTCTGCGTCTTGACGAACTTCTGCACGAGCTTGCCGTCAGAGGGCGTGAAGGTCAGGATGGCCACGCTCTTTTCCGGCGTGCCGGTCTCGTCGAGGGTCATGTCGCCGGTGACGCCGACATAGTGCATGCCGCTCATCGCGTCGCGGATGGCATCGTGGTCGATGCTGCCGGCCTTCTCAATGGCCTGCTTGACCATGTACATGGCGTCATAGGCCAGTGCGCCGAGCGCGTTCATGGATTCGGAGCCGTACTTGGCGGTGTAGTTCTTGACGTAGTTCTGGACGATCTCGGAGCTGTCCTCCGGGGAATAGTGGTTGGTGAAGTAGACGTTTTCATAAGCGCTCAGATCGCCGGTGGTGTAGTCCTGCGTGCCGTCGAAGCCGTCGCAGCCGATGATCGCGCCCTTGAAGCCGGCCTCACGTGCCTGCGGGATGATTTTCGGGCCGACTGCATCGTAGTAGTACGGAGCGAAGAGCATGTCCGCGCCGGAGGCGGCGATGGTCGCCAGCTGCGAGGAGAAGTCCACGGCGCCGGTGTCGGACGAGGACTGCTCGCAGACGATCTCGATGCCGTATTTCTCAGCCGCCTTCACGAACGAATCGTGCAGGCCGGAGGAGTAGGTGTCGCCGGTCGCGTACAGCACAGCGGCTTTCGTCCAGCCCTGATCCTTGGCGTAGGCCGCGACCATCTCGCCCTGGAAGCTGTCCTTGAAGCAGGAACGGAACACATAGTCGTCCTTGGTGGTGATGGAGTCTGCCGTGGAGCTCGGCGTCACGAGCACGATGCCCTCATCGTCGGCCAGGCTCGTGATCGCGGACGTGCAGCTCGAGAGCGTTGCGCCGATGATGGCCGACGCGCCCTCGCTGAGCAGCGAGTTGAAGCCGGAAACGGCCTCGGCCGGAGTGCCCTGGTCGTCCTTGGTGGAGAGCTTCACGGTCGCACCGAGGATGCCGCCGGCAGCGTTGATCTCATCGATCGCCAGCTGGATGGAGTTCGTGATGGCCAGGCCGTAGGCCGCCTGCGCGCCGGTCACCGGGGTAATGTTGCCGATGATGATCTCCTTGCCCGACAGGTCGCCGGACGCCGAATCATCTTTTGTATCACCGCCGCCTCCGCATGCGGCCAGAGAAAGCACCATCATCACAGAAAGCAGCAGTGCCGTCAGTCGTTTCAGTTTCATGTTCATATCCTCCTGTTCTTGATTTTTTCGCCCGCGCCGGTGGGTCCGTTTACCGGTTTTTGTGTTTTTTCCGTTTTTTGTGGGCGAAAGAAATAAAAAAGACAAGAGAGCGCACCTTCGCTTTTCGAAGATGTGCTCCCTTGCACGCTTTTATTATAGCGGAAATCCCGAACGGAAATCAACGGCGATAACCGCCAAACTATTAGTTTTTTTGAACGATATCTTTAGCGAAATTCATAAATCGTTCACTTTCGACGCCGTCTCCGGCTCAAAGGCGTCCGTCTGCCCTGCTTCCGCCAGACTGTGCCGCAGGCACGTCCGGCAGGGCTCAGCGTCCCAGTCGCAGTACATATACTTACAGGCAAAGCACAGCGTTTTGGCCGACGGATGCGCCCTGCGCGTCTCCGGGACAGGCGTCCCGGGCTGCGGCTGCGCCGCTTTCTGATACCGGTCGACGCCCCGCTGCACCAGCTGCGTGGCTCGCAGGCAGTCCGCGCACGGCTGCAGATCCCGGTCGTGGAATTTGTACTTGCAGGCAATGCATAATGTCTTGTTTTCCGCCACAGAAATCACTCCCATTCTCAGTTGCCGGTTTCGGACCCAATTCCGGTAAATTCAGTATAAGCCGCCGCTTTGCGAATGTAAAGTGTGAGAAGCACCCGAATTTTTCGGTTTCTTTTCATCTTTTTGTGTTTAAATGGCGAAACATCCTCGCGTGCGGCCGCCCGCATTTGTGGAAAGCGGAAAAAGTACATTTGCCCGCTTGACAAACCGCCTGTCCAGAGCGTATGCTTGCGCCAAGTTCAAAGCAGCAAACCACAGATGCAGAGGAGTAAGCGAGGGTTTGCGTCTTTCCCAGAGAGCTGCCGGTTGGTGCGAGCGCAGCAGAGACGACCTTGCCGAATGGACTGCGGAGGGCGGACGAGACGCCGTGAGGCGGTAAAGTCCGACGGGCTTTTCCCCCGTTACCAGGGAAAGACGTGTGATGGCACGTCGCCGAGCGGGCGCATTTGCGCCAATTTGGGTGGCACCGCAGAAGTTTTCCGGCTTTTGTCCCAAAGATCAAATTCAGTTTTGGTCTTTCCGTGGACAAGGGTCGTTTTTTCTTGCCCGGAAAGGCCCCGGTCGAAAGGAGCTAACACCATGGCAAACGAAAACATTCCCTACAAGATCTATCTGTCCGAAGACGAAATGCCGCGCACGTGGTACAATGTCCGCGCCGACATGAAGGTCAAGCCCGCCCCGCTGCGCAATCCCGCCACCGGCGCGCCGATGTCGTTCGACGATCTGCGCCCCGTGTTCTGCGATGAGCTGATCCGTCAGGAGCTCGACAACGACGACCGCGAGATCCCCATCCCGGACGAGATCCGCGATTTTTATAAGATGTACCGCCCGTCGCCGCTCGTGCGCGCCTACTGTCTGGAAAAGCAGCTGCAGACCCCGGCGAAGATCTACTACAAGTTCGAGGGCAACAACACCTCCGGCTCGCACAAGCTCAACAGCGCCATCGCGCAGGCGTACTACGCCAAGCAGCAGGGGCTGCGCGGCGTCACGACCGAGACCGGCGCCGGCCAGTGGGGCACGGCCCTGTCGATGGCCTGCGCCTACCTCGGGCTCGACTGCAAGGTCTATATGGTCAAGTGCTCGTATGAGCAAAAGCCCTTCCGCCGCGAGGTCATGCGCACCTACGGCGCGTCCGTGACGCCGAGCCCGTCCACGGAGACGGAGATCGGCCGGCGCATCCTCGCCGAGCACCCCGGCACGACCGGCTCGCTCGGCTGCGCGATCAGCGAGGCCGTCGAGGTCGCCACCTCGACCCCCGGCTACCGCTACGTGCTCGGCAGCGTGCTCAATCAGGTGCTTCTGCACCAGTCGGTCATCGGCCTGGAGACGAAAACGGCCCTTGACAAATACGGCGTCGTGCCGGATATCATCATCGGCTGCGCCGGCGGCGGCAGCAACCTCGGCGGCCTCATCTCCCCGTTCATGGGCGAGAAGCTGCGCGGCGAGCGCGACTATCGGTTCATCGCCGTCGAGCCCGCCTCCTGCCCGAGTCTCACGCGCGGCAGGTTTGCCTACGACTTCTGCGACACCGGCAAGGTCTGCCCGCTGGCCAAGATGTACACGCTCGGCAGCGGCTTCATCCCCTCGCCGAACCACGCCGGCGGCCTGCGCTACCACGGCATGAGCTCCATCGTCTCGCAGCTGTATCACGACGGCTACCTGGAGGCCCGCTCCGTCGAGCAGACGAAGGTGTTCGAGGCGGCCGAGCAGTTTGCGCGCATCGAGGGCATCCTGCCCGCGCCGGAGTCCAGCCACGCCATCCGCGTCGCCATCGACGAGGCCATTCAGTGCCGCGAGACCGGCGAGGCCAAGACCATCGTTTTCGGCCTGACCGGCACCGGCTACTTCGACATGGCTGCCTATGAGAAGTTCCACAACGGCGAAATGAGCGACTTCATCCCCACCGACGCGCAGCTCGCCGAGAGCTTTGCGACCCTGCCGCAGGTGCCGGGCCTCGACGACTGAACGAACGTATACGACCGCCGCACGGCGGGTAAAATTTCAACAGTCAAGAACAAAGGAGATCGGATCATGGGTCTGAAAAACATCGAAAAAGCACAGGTGCTGCGCCTCGGTGACGAGGTCGAATACCAGCAGGGACAGATCGTGAGCAAGACGCTCGCGCAAAACCGCGCCCTGAGCATGACGCTCTTCGCCTTCGAGCAGGACGAGGAGATCAGCACGCACACCGCCGACGGCGACGCGCTCGTCACCGTGCTCGACGGCACGGGCCGCTTCACCATCGACGGCGAGGCGCACCTCGTCTCCGCCGGGGAGAGCATCGTCATGCCGGCGCACGTGTCGCACGCGGTCTATGGGCAGACGCGCTTTAAGATGCTGCTGACCGTGATCGTGTAACGCGGGACATCCCCGCATATAAGACCCCCCGCACCGCTCGGTTTTCCGAACGGTGCGGGGGGTTTTGTTAATCAAGATAAAAGTCAAAGCTGACCGTCGCTCCCACGGACGCCCAAAATGCGACGCTGCCGTCCGGAAGGACCAGCTCCGGCAGATCGTTGGATGCTGCAAACACCCGCACAGTCAGATCGGCATACAAATTGTATTCCTTACATAAGCGACGAACTTCCGCCTCTTTCCCGCACAGCATTTGCTCAAGCTGCTGCAGCGGCTCATCCAAAGCTCGGCAGTCCATTTTCGGCAGTTCTGCGCTCCAGTATGCGTGCCGCAGCGTCGGGTAAGGCGGCGCTTCCGCCGGGAGAACTGTAAAGCCGGGCAGCACTTGCTCATCCGGCTCACGAATCTCCTTACCGCAGTGCTGCACCTTCCCTTTCCCGGGCGTCGGCGGGCATGACCTCGTGGGCGAAATGCCAAGGCCACGCGTGACCGCGTCCCGCTCAAAATCTGTACCGTCGCGCTTTGTGAGCGTAAAAACCAGCCGAATCTGTGGTGTTTGTTTCATGTTTGCCTCCGTACAAATGGATGCCATTTTATCAGTCGGCCATGATCTCCTGAGAGCCCCATAGGAGATTAAAAAGTTCGCAAGCCAACCAGCCGGTACAGCAAGCCAGACAAAGGCAATGCCGAAACGCGGTGCACAGATCAGGGCAACGGACAGACGAATCGCAAGGTTCACCATGTTTGCAACGAGGAACGGACGCATAATTCCGAGACCGCGAAGAACTCCATCGGTTGCCATCTTGATACCCATGAAGATGAAAAAGTAACCAA
>JABLTO010183610.1_pt1 | contig 12590 bp, 8 predicted proteins | sample 7160091 | NCBI WGS metagenome assembly JABLTO01 (sample SAMN14651225, study PRJNA627086) | human gut metagenome | isolation source: feces | host: Homo sapiens
AGTCAAGATGGGTGACAGATTTAACGATAAACTTTCTCAGTTTTATAGATTCTAAAGTATCTCTGGAAAGCAGGTATTTAAAGAACAGGTCATTATTAAAGCGAACATTATTATTATCGATAATATTTTTTTCATGAATCATATTTTTTCCTCCTCATTATCTTTTACAATCTAAAAAGCTAACTATATAAAAATCAAGAGTTTTTGATGAAAAAGTTTGAAAATATGAAATATGAAATTTTTGATTTTGTATGTTAACTGGTAAAGATCTTTGATAAGTGAATAGTGATTTGTCATTTTTGAGCATGACAAAAACAACCTTTAAAAAGGCATTTTTAAAATTTGTATAGTTATCTTAAAAGTGCTGGATTAAATTTTTGATTAGTACTTAATAAGTGATATATGATTCTAAGTAATTTTCTTACACAATGGCCTTGAGCACAACGATGACCCTTACCTTGAGAAATCTTTAATTCATAATATTGTTTAAATACAGGATTATGATTAATCACAGGCAATATAATCTGATATAAGGTCTTCCTTAGATATTTAGACCCTTTCTTAGTGATAGCAGTGTGCTGTGCAGTAAATTGGCTGGATTCATAATGCATTGGAGCGACTCCTGCAAATTTTATAATTTGAGAAGGCTTTTTATAGTTGCTTATATCTCCTAATTCGGCTAAAATAGAAGTACCAGAGAAATGAGAAATTCCTGGTATGGATAGGATAGGAGAGTTGTTTTTCACGGAGAACTCTTCTATTTTTTTATCTATTTCAGCGATTTGTTTATTGATGAGTTCTATTTGATTGACTAAATGCTTGATTTGGATAACTTCAGCAGCAGAAGAAATACCAATGGATTGTTTAGCACATCCTTTTAGTTTTTCAGGTGTTAAAGAAATACGTTTTCCTCTGCCTTTGATTTCAAAGCATTTACGAATCGTTCTTATGTCAGTATTAGCGATTGTTTCAGCACAACCACCAAATGTTCTAAGAAGATTTATGTAAACAGTACCATATTTAGATTTAAATAAGCTATTGAATTCAGGAAATACAATATCGATGCATTTTTGAAGACGATTTGAATAAACGTTGAGTTCTTCCTTTAGGTTGTGATGATGTCTTGTCAATTGCTTTTGTTCATAAAGGTCAAAGCTGTTGACTTTCGTGATACGATATTGTTTTTTACGCTTAGGAGTATCAAGAACATCACAAATCATTAAGGTATCAAGTTTATCATTTTTGGTAATACCACTCTGCATTTTACGTGTAAAATCAGTGATTTTAGGATTGATTAAGGCGACAGTAAAATGTTTGTTTAATAGATACTTTAATAAAGCAAAATGATAATGCCCAGTATCTTCCATACCGATTAAAATAGAGTCTTTAGAAAAAGGTTTAAGTTTATTGACAAGAAAATCAAAGCCTTCTTTATTATTAGAAAAAGAAACAGGATCAACTAAAAGTTCACCAGTATCTTTATTCATAACACAAAAGAAGTGTTTATTCTTACCAATATCAATACCAACTAAATTCATAATAAAACATCCTTTCTTGATAAAATTGTGAAAATGGTATCCACAACACTTAGACCACAAAACCTGGTACAAAATACGAATTCAAGACTCATCTAACTCATCATTGTTTAGGAATAAGGTGTGGTAAGATCCTTTTTAAAGTAGTCAAGCCACGAGGAGAAATACAAATCCACATTCACATATTTCAATTTTACAGAAAAACTTAACCGTCATCAATCACGGATAAATAAGATTGATAGAAAGAAAAAGGTATACTGCAGATGACTAATTAAATGAGTCATTTATAATATACCAGGAGAATTACTTTAAAAAATAATAATTAATTTAATTTTTTATTTTTTAAATTAGAAATAATTAATTATTCATTAATGATTATGCTATAATCATTAATATAAAAATTTTTTGGGGGTATAGGAATGAGAAAAATTGCAGTATTAACTTCAGGTGGTGATGCTCCTGGAATGAATGGAGCAATTCGAGCGATAGTTAGAGTTGGAATTAAAAGAGGTTTTGAAGTTTATGGTGTATATGATGGTTATCAGGGACTTGTAGAAGGGAAGATAAAGAAACTGGGGTACAGTGATGTTTCAGAGATTTTAGCTAAAGGGGGAACGATTTTAGGATCTTCAAGATTACCTGAATTTAAATTGGATGAAGTACAAGATAAAGCAATTGAAAATTTAAAAAGATTTGACATTGATAGTCTTGTTGTAATTGGTGGTGATGGTAGTTATCGTGGAGCTTTAGCTTTAAGTAAAAAAGGAATAAACTGTATTGGTATACCAGGGACGATCGATAATGATATTAATGGAACTGATGAAACGATTGGGTTTCATACCGCATTATCAAATATTATTGATGCTGTAAATAAATTAAGAGATACTTCAAGTTCACATCATCGCTGTTTTGTAATTGAAGTAATGGGAAACAATGCAGATAGTTTGGCACTTTATTCTGCGATTTCATGTGGCAGTGAATTAGTTATTACTAATAAAACGGGATATGATGAAGATTTTGTTATTTCTGAAATGATAAAAAATGAGACTGTTTATCATAAGCGGCATGCAATTATCATTGCTAGTGAAAAAATTTTTGATGTTGATAAATTGGCTAAAAGAATTAATCAAGAAACTGGTTTTTCAAGTCGAGCAATTGTTTTAGGGCATATTCAAAGAGGCGGTTCACCAGTTCCAGAAGATCGCATTTTAGCTTCAAGAATGGCTGGTAAAGCAATTGAACTGTTGCTTGAAAGGCAAAGTGGTCAATGCGTTTGTTTAAAAAACAGTGAAATTATAGCTAAAGGAATAGAAGAAGCTTTAAAAGAAACTAATAAAAGTAAAGAAGTACTTTATCATTTATTTGATGATCTAGTTTAGGAGGTTAAGATGAAAAAAATTTTGTTTTGTGATATGGATGGAACGATTATTAATGAATCAGGATTACTTTATTCAAAAGATAAAGAAATGATAAAAAGATTTAGAGATGCTGGAAATATATTTGTTTTTAATACTGGTAGAAATATTGAAGAGGTCAGGGGCGAAATTAATAAACACGACTTAGCTTATGATTATCTTATTTTAAATAACGGGGCTCAAATCATGAATAAAGATGAGGCTGTTTTATATCGACAGGCAATTTCAAAACAAGTTGGAGTTAGAATTATTGAAGAGTGTTTAAAATATAATAATTTGTGGGTTTACTTTTTTGATGGAAAGAAGACATTGGCATATTATCGTAATCAAACATATAGATATAGTGCTCAGGGGATGATTGCCGTTAAAGAATATGACTTTTTAAAGGAATATTCAAAGACAAAAGAATTTGATATAATAGCGATACATCAGGATGATCAACAATTAGATAATGTTTTAAAAATCAAGAATTTTATTGCTGAAAATTATAATAGTGATGCTCAAGGAACATTAAATCAACATTATTTAGATATTACCCCAAGTAATTGTACTAAAGGAACAGGAATTACTAATTTGGTTAATTTAATTAATGGTGATTTAATTAGTTATGCAATTGGGGATTCATATAATGATATTAGTATGTTTGAGCATGCTGATTATGGTTATACCTTCAATCGTGTAAGTGATGAAGTCAAGAAATATAGTTATCGGCAGGTTGAAAATTTATCAGAGTTGATTGCAGAAATAATTTAAGGGGGAAATTAAATGACTTGGCAAGATAAATTACGTAAAGTGGAACCATATGTGGCAGGTGAACAGCCTAAGATTGTAAATATGATTAAATTGAATACTAATGAAAATCCTTATGGACCGAGTCCGAAAGTTAAAGAAGTAATTAGTAATATAGATATTGATAAGTTAAGATTATATCCTAATAGCGATGCTGTTGATTTAAGGAAAGCTTTAGCTGATTATTATCATTTAGATGAGGAACAAGTATTTATCGGTAATGGTTCTGATGAGGTTTTAGCATTAACTTTTTTAACATTTTTTAATGGGAATGAGCCTGTTTTATTTCCGGATATTACATATTCTTTTTATCCTGTTTATTGTGATCTATATCAAATTGATTATCAGTTAGTTAAACTTGATGATAACTTTAAAATGAATGTTAATGATTTTTTACAAGCAAATAGTGGAATTATTTTTCCTAATCCTAATGCACCAACGGGATTATTAGAAGATTTAGATTTTATTGAAACTATTTTAAAAAATAATCCTGATAGTATTGTTGTTGTGGATGAAGCTTATATTGATTTTGGGGGTAAAAGCTGTGTACCATTAATTAATAAATATGAAAATCTGGTAGTGATTCAAACATATTCAAAATCAAGATCGTTAGCAGGAATTCGCTTAGGAATTGCACTAGGAAATAAAGAGGCAATCAGTCATTTATATGATGTGAAGAATTCTTTTAACTCATATCCAATCGATTACATTACCCAGCAAATAGCTTTAGCAAGTATTTTAGATGATCAAGATACTAAAGCTAAGTGTGCTAAAATAATTAAAACTAGAGAAATGACAAAACAAAGACTGAAAGAATTGGGCTTTATTGTTCCTGATAGTTATGCTAATTTTATATTTGTAAAACATCCTGACATAGATGGTCAAGAACTGTTCAAGGCTTTACGAAAAGAAGGGATCATTGTTCGTCATTGGAATAAAGAAAGAATTGCGCAATATCTGCGAATTACAATTGGAACAGATGAACAAATGGAAGTGATGTTGCAGTTTTTAACTAAATATCTAAAAAAATAACAGATGGATAACCATCTGTTATAATTTTTTATATTGTTGTTTAGCATCTCTGATAAATACATAGTTATTAGTATTTGATAAAAGATCATTGTAATGATACTCATCAAAAGTGATTTTTTTTAAATCTTCTAATAAAATAATTTTGTTTTTGACCATGATATCTAACATTTTACCACGAGCCTGTTTAACATACATTGAATTACGAACTAGCTTATCAGCTCGTTTCTCAACAAAATCAATATTAATTAAATGGGGATGGTCGATCATTTTTGCAAACTCTTTAGAGGCAAGACAAATGATATAATCTTCATTCTTAAAATAGTTGTTTACCTCATCTTGCCAAAAATCATATAAATTTAAATCAAATTTCATGATCATATCTAAACGATAAGGTGTAATTTTAGTATTATATTTTAAGATACCATAATAAGCAGACATAATATTAAGATATTTATCTAAATAATTAAAATCACTATCATTATAAGTATTTAAATTGATTTGCTTAAAAACAGTTCCCTGATAACAATAAATAGCAGGCGTAGATTCATAATTTTCATGATAATAAGTATAAACAGTTTCAGCCATTTTAAAAGATATTTTCATCAAATCATGTAATTCATTAATAGTATATTGCTTCAAATATTTATTTAATTGTTCTGTTTTTTTAGAAAAAAGCAAATCTGTTTTTTCGATATTAATTTGTTTAGTTTTCATTACCTTTGCAGGCGCTATAATTATTTTCATTTTTATCACCCACTTTATTATACCTTAAATCATCAAAATATGATATACTTGTCGTGGTGATGAAAGAATGAATAATACAATTATAATTGATAAAATTTTAATTCATATGTTAGATTTAGAACATAGCAAAGTAGTTTATTCGGATACTTTTATTAATTTGACCGAAGGAACAACGGAATATTATGATAAAAAAATTGAAAAATGTTTAGAAAATTCAGGAATTAAACAACTGATAATCGGAAGTGAACATCATTTATTACAATCAGGAAGAAAAATGATAGAAAATGATGACAATTTTAAAGAAGAATCAATAAAAATTACCCAGGATCTATTTGATCTTTGTACAAAAATCGAAGAAATGCCTAATGCAAATTTGATGTTTGTTGAATGTAAAGTTGATGGTAAAAAATACATTTTAATTATTAAATTAAATTATAAAACTATGCCAATGAGTTTAATTGAAGAAAATAATGGAGTTCGTAGTATTCGTTTTGTGAATCAGCAGATTTTACCAAATAAGACAACGGCTGTTGAAGAAGCAATAATTATAAATATTGAAGATGGTATTTTGTCAATTATCGAAAAAAGATTTATGATTGATGGAAAGCCAGGCTATTATTTAAATGAGCAATATATTAAAGGAGAACCTAAATTAACCGATAAGCAGAAGATGAGTATTGTTAATAAGGTAGTAAAAAAGGTAGATAGTGAATATGGGGTTATTGAAGGTGATCCATTACCAGTTGTTAAAAGAGAATTGGCAGAGTTAGTAATGGAACATCGTCCAGTAAAACCAATGGAATTAGCTAAAAAAGTTATGGGCAATGATTATAACGCGACCGAAGAAGTTGAGACGATAATGAAAGATTTAGGTATTGAAGAAGATGATGTAATTGTCAATGTACCCGTATCTTTAGATCGGATGTCACGCTGTAAATTAGTTTTAGATGATGATCGAGTTATTGAATTAAGTGTTGAGGATTATCTTGAGGGTGTCGATATTTCCCGGCTCTCGATCCCCAAGATGTAATTAATGCTTTAGCATTCATTGTAAATGAATCCATTGCAAAATCATCATAATTAGCAGCAATATCTTGAGCCTTACCAATCCATTCACCACCTAGTTGTTCCTTTTGGGTAGCTTCTACTTCATTTAAAATTTCAAAGGCTTTTAAAAATTCTTCTTTGTATTTTTTAAATGCTTCTAAATCATTTGCACTTTTAGCTGCTAAAACATCATTGTATTTTAATACTGCATAATTACTTACTTGTTGACGCATTATTTCACTTAAATCATATAAATAACATTCACTGTCTTTAAATTTATCGAAGTCTCTAATAAGCAGTCTTAAAGCGCTCTCTAATTGATCAGCCCCATAAGGGATATTTTGTTCCTTGTAATCTTGCGGTGCTTTAGATTTCATTCCAAACAATTCATTAGTATATCTTACACCATGATCATAATTGGCATCTTTCATGATCTGCCAGGCCATTTGCGCATTTTGTGAAGTTCCACCATATCTTCTTTCTATATATCGATCAAGCCAATCATCTAAGTCAAAATCATCATCAGCCCACGCTAAATCAAAAATCAAATCATACATTACAGGATTATCATATTGTGCCTCTGAGATAATACCTAATCCTACCATGTGTGAAGAAGTTTTTTGAGCTTCCATAATATCATCTACCATGACCTGCATCTGTCCATGCATTGATGGATTACCACCAAAGTTTGCAAGTAATCCCCAAGCCCAGCTAGTACCATTAAACTCTTTAGCATCTAATTTAGTACTACCATAACTTGTTCGATCATATTTCGTCCAGTCTGAAATTGGATATTTAATCAAATCAACGATCAATACATGATCTTCGCGATTATCACCCATTCCTTTTAATAGATCATTAGTTGGATTACTCTGCCATCCCTGAACTACCCATATAGCATCTTGATCATAATCAAGCATCGATTCAAGTACTTCAGCTGCAATAGTCGCATCACTTAACCCAACGGGACGGATCCCACCTTCATGGAAAGGATCGACTGCATAATAATCACTGGTAGCTCCATAAACAAATTCCTGAGCCTGATAAAATAACTGTGCATATAGATCATATTCTTTAGAATCTGTCGCAATCATATCAGGACGACTAAAGCCATTCCAATTCCCCTGTTTAATTACAGTTACATCAGGCTGATATTCATTAAAATTAGTTGGTACCATACCGGCATACCCTTGGAGAATCGTTTGCATTCCTAATGATTTTTTCCAGCGTTGTGAAGATCTAGCTAATTCTAAGCGATCTTTTACATAACCATCAGGAACTGGTCCGCCAAATGTTTCCATATTATCCATAAACTGCCATGCATAATAAGCGGGTCCACTCAACCAGTCTTTAGCATCATCAAAAGAATAACCAAAATTCATTAAAAATTTGATCCAGGTTGCTTCTTGACCGGCAAGATCAAGCACCACATTGACTCCATTTAATGCTAGCCAATCATTCTCTCTTTGCCACTGTTCTTCACCAAAGAAAGCAAATGTATAACTCAATGTACAATAATTATATGCATAGCGTACTTGATATGGCGTTTCTTTTTTGATGATTTCATTTACTTTAACTAGTTCATCAGGCATATTTACCTGCATTGTCTGTTCTGAAATATGCACATTTAAATAATTCTTGAAATAATAATTTAATCCTGTAGTAAGCGATAATCCTTCATTACCTTTAATATGAATTTTATCATCCTGGTCACTAATTTCATACCAGTCATTTTCACTATCATCATCTACAAGTTCAAAACTAAACCAGTTGCGATATTCTTCACCAATCGTCCGATCAATAATACCATAAACATTTTCAATTGTCTCTTCTTTAGTAATTGTAGCTGCATACTCACTTTCATCATAAGAAGTTACATCAAGAATTTCTTCCAAAGTCCCATTTTTTAAAACACCTTCATTTGTTTGAGCTGCTGTACCATAAGCTTTAACTTCTGTTAAATAAGCTTTGTCATCACCTTGGGTATATTCAATATATACTCTTAAAATACGATATGACAGTGCTGTATCAAAAATAATTTCATCACCTTCGTTTGTTGCTAAAGAGTCAACATGTTTTTGATATAAACGGTCATATGTAGAACCATCATTACTTCCATAAACTGTATACCAGCAGTTTTTACCTTCTAAAGTATATATTTTTAATTTAGTTAATTCGTATGTATCCATCAAATCAATATCTACATATGATGGATAAAATGATCCTGACCAATAAGTAGCAAGATCACCATCAGTTACTTTATCACTTTGGGTCTTTGATAAATTACTTCTTGTCGGTTTATGATAAGCAATATTATCAACATCCTCAAGATCTCGCACTAATACTAAAGCTTCTTTAGCTTTTAATAGTTTTTCATAAGAAACATGATTTTCTAATGAAGTCCCTTCAACATATTCCTGTTGTACTTCATTTAATACTTGGGTTAAAACTGAAAAACTTTCTTCAGTATAATTACTACTATCCAGCTCTTTACATTCATTGATCAAAGCTTCTAATTGTCCTCGATAATTTTGATAAGAACCAACGATCTTTGCCTCTAGTGTACCATCACCACTTTCTTTGCTATGGAACATAATTGAGGTATCTAACTTATTTTCGGCACAGACAAATACCGTAATCTCATTTATACCATTTTTAGTTAATTCTTTTATCTTACTGCTGATATCAATATTCACTGTTTTTTGAAGATCTGGTTTTGTTTCATATTCATCACCTTGAGCAATTGTAAAATCACAAAGCAGATTTTCACCATCATGTTTGATCGATGCTGGTTTATTATTCCATGTAAGTGATGATTCACTCCAGTTAGTATCATCACTATAATAGAAATGATATGTCTGCATTCCATTATTGAACCCTGGATTCTTAAACATATTAAAGCTTAATTTAAATGTATCAAAATCACTTTCACTTATTTCTTCTAATGTAGGTAATGCAAATTTCATTACCCCAATGATTTCATTTCCATTTGGATAATATTTAGAATTTATAACTTTATAATTTTTTCCCACATACTGTGCTCCATGCGCCTGGGTAATATTTTCATAGCTATATGCACTAGTCCCTTTATCACTTCTTATATAACCATCTTCTAAGACAGGATATTCAGCTATTAGAGCCTCTTTAGCAGCAAGCAATGCATCATAAGCATTATCTATTTCTACTGTTGTTCCATTTTCAAGTACTGCTCTAGCATTATTTAAACTAGCTGTTAATAAATCATAACTTGTCTCAGTATAATTCCCCTTTTCTATCGACATACATTTATCAATTAACTGTTCTAGTCTATTTTTACTATAGTTACTATTTGAAGCAACAAGTTTTGCTCCTAAACTACCATCGCCACTTTCTTTACTGTGAATCATTAATGAAGTATCCGCTTTTGACTCACCTTCAACATAGATAGTTATTGCTGTAATGCCTTTTTCTACCAATTCTTTAGTTTTTTCTGTTATATCAATTCGAATTCTTTTTTCATCATCATTTTTACTTTCATATTCAAAACCTTGAGGAATTGTAAAGTCAAATAAAATTTCACCAGTTCCAATACCTGCTGGTTTATTATTCCAAGTAAGTGTAGTTTCACTCCAATTTACATCATCAGTATAATAGAAATGATATGTTTGTCCTGATTTATTGAAATCAGGGTTTTTAAAAATATTAAACTCAAAGTCATATGTATCAAGTTCGTTTTCATTGATTTCTTCAATAGATGGCAGCTCTAATTTCATTACACTTATGATCTTAGAACCATCTGGATAATATTTGGTATTTATTACTTTATAATTCTTACCAACATACTGCTGCCCGTGAGCTTGAGTAATATTTTCATAATTATAATTATTGTTAGCATTATTACCACTTCTAATATATGCATCTGCATTTACAGGATATATTATTTCACCATCAGATACTGCTTTTGTATAATTTATTCCCGTAACAAAAGTAGAAATTATAATTGCTATAACAAGAAATCCCTTTAATATCCTTCTCATTTTTATATCCTCCTTTACTAATATTTAATTTCTTATTATATTTATATTATAATATATTTTTAAGGGTAAAATTCTACAATAAATAGTAAAATAATACAAAAATACATTAAATATATGTTATATTTAGTAATATACTTTCATTTAAATAATAAAGGTAAAGATTATTTTCTCTACCCTTTAATCACAACTTTATTCTTTGTGTCGCCCTACTATTACATTTTCATTATAATAGTCTTATTAAATAACTCTAATTCATATTTATTAGCGTAATTTCTTTTAAAATAGTTTTTCTATTCTTTGTGATATCAAAAAACTTAATAATCATAGATTTAATTTTTTTACCTTAATGAATAAAACAACATAATATTCTTTTATTTTCATAATTTTTTATTCTAATAAATAATTGATCATCTTATTTTGAATATCCTTATTAATATTGTAAATAGTATTATCAAAGTATACTTTTTACTGTTTTTATATCTACATCATTTTCATAGAAAGCCAAATAAAAAAGAGATTTTTAAATCTATTGGATATATCAATAGAATAAAAACCTCTTTAAAATTCTTTTAACGACAAATAGCATCAAACTTTGATTCTAGTATTTATTAGCTGCTTATTAATTATTTAAAATAATCAGTGATACTGTCTTGATTACTAAAATAATTGATTTTCATTGCATCTTTGGCTCTTTTTAAAGTAGCATTTGCCTTTAAATTTGCCTTAATACAACCTTCTTCTAATACTTTCATAACATATGTTATATCCTGTTCCAGCTCTTTTCGACGCTGTCTAATCGGATTCAAATTTTCTTCTAAAACATTAAACAAGAATTTCTTTATTTTTACATCGCCTAACCCACCTTGACGATAATGATTTTTCAATTCATCAAGATTCTTATATTCTGGTAAATATTTTTCAAAATATTCATCTTTACAAAAACAATCCAAATAAGTAAATACTGTATTTCCCTCAACTGTTCCTGGATCAGAAACTTTTAAATGATTTGGGTCAGTATACATACTCATGACTTTTTTACGAACCTCTTCACTAGTATCTGATAAATAAATACAATTACCAATTGATTTAGACATTTTAGCTTTCCCATCAATTCCTGGTAATCTTTGACATACTTCGTTTTCAGCTAACATAATATTAGGTTCAACTAAAACATCACCATAAATCCGATTAAAACTATGAACAATTTCTCTAGTCTGTTCAATTAATGGCATTTGATCTTCACCAACCGGTACACAAGTCGCGTCAAATGCTGTAATATCAGCTGCTTGAGACACTGGATAATTTAAAAAACCTACAGGTATACTTGTTTCAAAACCACGCTGTTTTATTTCCTCTTTAATCGTTGGATTTCGTTGAAGTCTTGAAACTGTAACTAAATTCATATAATAAGCAGTAAATTCAAATAACGCTGGAACTTGCGATTGAATAAACATCGTCGCCTTTTTAGGATCTAAACCAACTGACATATAATCTAAAGCTACCTCTAAAATATTACGGCGTACCTTTTCAGGATCATCAGCATTATCTGTAAGTGCTTGAGAATCTGCAATCATAATATAAATTTCATCAAACTCACCTGAGTTTTGTAATTCTACTCTTCTTCTAAGTGATCCTACATAATGTCCTAAATGTAATCTACCAGTAGGGCGATCACCAGTTAAAATAATATTTTTCATTTCTATACTCCTTTTCTAAATAAAAAAGGCTTTTATCCTCAAGGATAAAAACCATTTTGCCACCTTGTAAGACACCATCATGTCTGTTTTTCTTAACGCGAAAATCACGGCGCCACTACTACCAAAGGGTTCATTTTGCTTCTAGCCAGGCCCATTCATTAACCGCTTTATCTTGATTCCCACCAGCCATCAAGTCTCTTAAATAAAACTTAGTTAATTACTCTTCCTAGTTAAACGAATTTATTATTAATTAAATGATAAAACGGATGATGATTTAAGTCAATACTTATCTTTATTTTATCTAAAATATAATCA
>JABLTO010206850.1_pt1 | contig 12590 bp, 9 predicted proteins | sample 7160091 | NCBI WGS metagenome assembly JABLTO01 (sample SAMN14651225, study PRJNA627086) | human gut metagenome | isolation source: feces | host: Homo sapiens
ACTTGGCTATAGCGCCATTGGAGCGGATTACGAGGCTCGAACTCGCTACCTCCACCTTGGCAAGGTGGCGCTCTACCAGATGAGCTAAATCCGCATTCTGTGTACCTCAAGAACATTTCTGTTCCGCTTGTCAAAGCGTACACACAAAGAGCAATGCTCTCTCCCACTTCGGGAACAACGCTTCACCAGAAGCATGGCGATCTGGATGGGATTCGAACCCACGACCTCTGCCGTGACAGGGCAGCGTTCTAACCAACTGAACTACCAGACCATATGGTGGAAACTATAGGGCTCGAACCTATGACCCTCTGCTTGTAAGGCAGATGCTCTCCCAGCTGAGCTAAGCTTCCATTCCATTTTATCGCCGCATCACTCACAGCGACAAGTAATATTATACACCATCCAGTGCAATTTGTCAAGGGTTTTTTCAAAAAAATTTTTCCGCTTTAAAATCAGAAAAATTGCCGAAAATGCGATGCTTTTTCGATTTGCCTCAGAAGTTCATAAAAGATTAACATTTGAAACTGCAAAAAAACACCTGCATTTTGCAATGCAGGCATCTCTTGTTTTCGATAACAGATTCTTACATACCAGTGATGTTGAAGGTTACTTCAACTGTCTTCCAATCGCCGATTGCGCTGGGATCCAGGATGGTTGCAGAATAAGCAGACTTGTCTGCCAGATCAGAAATGTTGCCCTCTGCACTTCTTGCATCTGTGATCTCAGTACCGATCTTGTCATCCGAAACCCACTGGTTATAAATGTTGGAACGGATGTTGTTATGCTTTTCACCGTTGATTTCAGTTTCTTCGGTGTTGGTGTAGCTCTTCTTGGTCAGCGGAACCTCAGTGCCGTCAATCTTAACGGAAGTCACTTCGATTACAGCGTTCGGTGTTGCTGTTGCGCCGTCCATGATCTGTACTGCCATAAATGCAGTGCCGCTTGCTACCAGGTCGCCGTTTACATCGCCGGTTGTGTCATAGCGTGCTGCATCGGTGTCGCAGGTAACGCTGACAGTGTACTCACCGTTTCCGGTAATCGGTACAACGCCTGCGTCATAGCACAGATAATCCGAGTCACTGCCGGTGTACTGGAGCCACCACTGGCTGTCTACCATACTCAGATAAGCTTCGCCGGACTTTGCTGCAACTGCTTCTTCAAAATCCCCCTGGGGAACCTGCTGCGGTGTGCTCTCTGCGTCAGATGCTTCATCGGATGTTTCGCTGGATTCTTCTTCACTGGACTCCTCACTGGATTCTTCGCTGGATTCTGCCTTGGAAGAAGATTCCTTGCTGCTGTCTTCGCTGTCGCCGCAGGCAGTAAATGCTGCACTCATCATCATTGCGGCAAGCAGGAATGCCAGAACCTTTTTGGTCTTTGCCATCATATTTTCCTCATTTCTAAAAAGTTCAGAGCCGTTTTTGGCTCCCTTCCCTGATAAAGCAGGCTTTTTCACTGACATCAGATACCAAAAACCCATTTTATCATTCAGTATAATGATACTAAATTTTCGTCCCGGATGCAAGATGCATTTTGCACAAAATCGAAGTCTAAAACTTGTCTCATTTTTGCATCTTCCCACAAATACAGCCCACATTTTCTGCATGGCTTCGCAGATTTTGTCATATTTCTGTGCAATTTACCAAATACCGCTCCGCTCGCAGAAAACCGGAAATGCGCCTGCATCAGCTCAGCGCGTCTTCCAGTTCAATCATTTTTTCCATAGTTTCATCCATTGCCACCCGGAGTTCCTCCATGCGTGCGCATTTTTCCTGCATCAGCTGATAGTCACTGCATACCGCTTCATCCGCCAGTTCTGCGGTCAGCTGATCCAGCTCCTCCTGCATCCGATCCAGATTCTGTTCCAGGCTGCGCAAATCCGCCCGGAATTTCGCCTGCTGAGAACGCTGCTTTTTAGAGCGGTAGGCTGGTTTTTCTCCCTTTGGCGGCCGCAGCTCCTGCGTTTCGGCTGCGGCAGCGGCTTCTGCTGCACTGGCCTTTTGCTGCGCATCCCGCCATGCAGAAAAACCGCCCTGATAAACAAAAGCGCCATCTGCTTTCAGTTCCAGGATATGATCTGCCACCCGATCCAAAAGATAGCGGTCATGGGAAACAAAGAGAATTGTACCGCCAAAGGTTTCCATTGCATCTTCGATGACTTCCTTCATGGCGATGTCCAGATGGTTGGTCGGTTCGTCTAAGATCAGAACGTTTCCGTGTTCCAGCATCATCACCGCAAAGCAGACCTTGGCGCGTTCGCCGCCGCTGAGCACCCCTACCGGTTTGAACACATTTTCCCCGGTCAGACGCACCTGCCCCAGAAGCTTCCGGACCTCCAGATCTGTCCAGGACGGCACACGGTCATGAATTTCCTGCATAACCGATTTTGCAGGATGCAGATTGGTACTTTCCTGTTCAAAATAGGAAATCTTCACGTTGCTGGTCCAGCGCACTTTTCCCAGATGGGGCAGCTTTCCCTGAATAATTTTCAGCAATGTGGATTTACCGATGCCGTTTTCGCCGATAATGCCCCATTTTTCACCCCGGCGCACTTCAAACGACAGCTCCGGCAGCAGCGTTTTCCGCGCCGTGCCTTCCCCCACAGAAATATCAATTCCCTGTACCTTCAGTAGTTCCACCGGCGGATCTGCCTCATAGGTAAACTGAATCCGTGCCTGTTTCTGCGCTGCCGGCGGTTTCTCGATTCGTTCCATTTTCTCCAGCTGTTTTACCCGACTCTGGGCGCTCTTTGCCGTAGAAGCCCGTGTCAGATTTCGTGCTACATAGTCTTCCAGCTTGGCGATTTCCTTTTGCTGCATTTCGTATTCTTTCCATTGCCGCGCCACTGCTGCTTCTTTCAGCTGTGTAAAGGCGGTGTAGTTTCCCTTATACCGTGTCAGCTTTCCCCGTTCGATTTCACAGACGCTGGTACACAGCCGATCCAGGAAGTAGCGGTCATGGGAAACCAGCAGCAATGCACCCTTATAATCTTTTAAATAATCCTCCAGCCACATTACCGTCTGGAAGTCCAGGTGGTTGGTCGGCTCGTCCAGAATCAACAGGTTCGGCGCTTCCAGCAGGAGCTGCGCAATGGCAAGCCGTGTTTTCTCGCCGCCGCTGAATCCGGAGATCACCCGATCATATGTATCCGGCGCAAAGCCCATACCATTGAGCACCGTGCGGATTTTCACATCGATCTGATAACCGTCATTGTCCTCAAACCAGGTTTGCAGACGGTGATACTCGTCCGCACCGGAAAGGTCTCCCTCCTGCATGGCAGCTTCCAGCTGGTGCATCCGCTCCTGTGTCTCCAGCAGCGGCCGGAACACGCTGCGCATCTCTTCCCACACGGTGCTATCCTTTTCCAAGCCGCCCATCTGTTCCAGATAGCCGATGGTTGTCTTTCCGGAAACGGCGACCTCACCATCCCCTTCCACAATATGATCCGGCAGCTCCTGACCGGTCAGAATTCGCAGCAGCGTGGATTTTCCGCAGCCGTTTACCCCCACCAGGCCGATCCGATCCTGATCTTCCACCGTCAGTGACACATGAGACAGCACTTGATTTCCATGATAAAATTTATTGATATCGTTTAAGCGAAGCAGCATAGCATTCGTTCTCCTTCTCGCCGACAGTTCTTTTTCTGCCGGTATCCATAATGTACTTTTTATTGTAGCATATTCTGCGTCAAAAAACAACTGCTTTTTCTGTGGCATCTGCATGCCGCCTTGACAATTCTTTCAGAATCTCCTATACTATAAAAAGCGTACACAGGAGGGATTGCAATGAAATGGAAATCATTCTGGGGCCACTTCTGCACCATTACACAGCATCGGCATATGGTCATTCGCCACTGCAAGAAGGCTGGCATTCTCTGGCAGGGACTGCGCCACGATCTGTCCAAGTACAGTCCCGTAGAATTCTGGCAGGGTGTCCGCTATTATCAGGACGGCCGCCGCAGCCCGAACGAAGCGGAACGGGAAGACCTGGGCTACTCTCTGGCCTGGATGCATCACAAAGGACGCAACCGCCACCATTTTGAGTATTGGAATGACTACAACCCCAAAACGAAGCGCATGGAACCGGTGGAAATGCCGGTGCGGTTTCTGGCAGAGATGTTCTGTGACCGGGTTGCCGCCAGTAAAATTTATCTGAAGGAAAAGTATCAGCCGGATGAACCGCTGCATTACTTTCAAAACTCCACTGCGCAAAAACGAGGACTTCTCCATCCGTCGACTGCAAAAGCGCTGACAGATCTGCTGACAATTCTGGCAGAAGAGGGAGAAGATCGGGCTTTTTCTGTGCTCCGACAAATGGTGAAATCCGATGCGCATAGCCGCAAATCCCGGTGATTTGTCATAAATTCCAAAAAGCAGGAGAAAATCACCGTATTTTTTGGTGTCGAAATGTACTGGAATTGTTTCAAGTTCATTGACAACACATGGAAAATATGATATAATCAAATAAAATTCGCAACACGCGAGAATTTAGGAGGAGAATGTATTTATGAATTGCAGCAAATGCGGAACACCGTTGAACGAAGGCGCAGCATTTTGTCCGAACTGCGGCGAAAAAGTAGCCGCTCCCACACCGAATCCGACCCCTGCGCCAACTCCTGTCGATGCAGCAGCATCTGCACAGACAGCCGGTACAGCACCTACACCGGAAGCAAATCCCATCCCCACCGTAAATCCGGATCCCACTGCGACTGCTCCGGCACCGCAGAAGAAGCAGCTGCTGATCGCCGGCGGCGCAATTCTGGTGGCTCTGGTCATTGTCATTGTACTGATTTCATGCATCTTTGGCGGAACCAGTGCCAAGGGCGCTATCAAAAATTACTACAACGCAGTGGAAAATGCAAACGCTTCCAAAATTATCAAATGCGTTCCGAAGGATATACTGAATGCAATGATGGATGAAGAAGACATGAGCAAAAAAGAAGTCAAGGAAGCCGTTCAGGATTACATCGATGACATGTATGACGATCATGAATTTGACTACATCAAGGTAACATTCAAGGATAAGGAAAAGCTGGATAAAGACGATATTGACGATGACCTGGATTTTGAATCCATGTTTGATGACAGTGATGACTTCAAAAAGATCAAAAAGGCAGTAAAGTATGATGTCAAAATCAAGGTTTCCACAGATGACGGCGACAATGTCGATACAACAACGGAAGAACATTACGTATACAAATACGGAAATTCCTGGTACATTGCAGACGCTGTTAGCTTTGTTGCATTGGCAATCTACAGTTATTAAAATGCAGTTTTCCAGATAAAAACGAAAACAGGCTGTCCCGAAAGCATTTAACTTTCAGGGCGGCCTGTTTTGCTCCGCCGTATGAATTCCACTACCCTCCAAAAACGAAAAATCCTCCGCACATTTCTGTACGAAGGAATTTTTTAAACGATCGTGGAGCGAGCGACGAGAATCGAACTCGCAACCTCAGCTTGGGAAGCTGATGTTTTGCCACTAAACTACGCTCGCAGCTATTCCGGAGCAATCGTTCTTCCGGAATCAATTTCTGGAGCTGGAAACGTGACTTGAACACGCGACCTGCGCATTACGAATGCGCTGCTCTACCAACTGAGCTATTCCAGCATCAAAACACCTGCCATGCCGCAGGGAAAAGATACTATTATATTATAGCATACTTTTGCAGTTTGTCAAGTACTTTCAAAAAAATTATTGAAAATCTCAAAAATAGGATTGAAATTAAAAAACAAGTATGGTATAATAAAAGCGTGGAAAATCAAAGCACAGCTTCGGCACAGCCTGCCGCGCGCCTGTATTTTTTATCTGTACAGTGCTGATTTCTCCGCTTTATCTCCTGCAAACGTGGATTCTTTCATATTTTCATATTTTTTTGGAAAATTTCAAAAAAAGAATTGAAATTCCAAAAGAGATATGCTATAATATTGTTTATCTAAAAATTTTTTCGTGTAAAAGGAAGGAAGCATCATGAAAAAGAAAACGAAATCGATTCTCGCAGTTGTTCTGGCGATTCTTCTCATAATTGTAGTCGCAATCACGCTGACCACAAACATTCTTTTCTCTCGTAAAGATACGCCAAAAATCTTTGGCCATTACATCTATTTGATGCAAACGGATGTCATGGAGGCAGGAAGCGATGTAGGCATTGCTACCAGCAATACCGATGCAAATGCTGCCGCTTCCATTCATCAGCACACCGCCGTCATTGCAAAGGCATACAGCGAAGCAGATCCCATTGCAAAAAACAACGCCGTGCTCTGCGTTCTGGCTGCGGATGATACTTCCACCGATGCAGACTCTGACCGTGTTGCAGTCCGCCGGATTTACAGCATTGATCAGGATGAAACCGGTATGCTGAAATATTATCCCACTACTATGCAGGCTGACAGCATAGGCACAGAACCGCCGGTCACAGTAGACAGCATTCTGGGAAAATGCGCTTATGAAAGTGGCGAGCTTTATACCTATATCACATTTGCAACTAGTGTACCGGGTATTCTGACGCTGCTGGTTCTTCCCAGCGTAATCCTGGTAATTATGCTGATCGTTGCTATTGTCCGTGCAAACGGCAAGCACGATGATGAATATGCGTTTGAAGAAAACTATGACGAAGTATTCAGCGAAGATTCTTATGATGCCGACAATGGCTATGAAGATGAAGAGTTGGGCGGACGTTCTCCTCTGTACCGTTCTTCTGGCAATACTGGAAAGTCTGCTTCCTTCGAGCAGAAGCGCTCTTCTATTGCACAGAACTTTGAGCGAAAGGCCGTCAACCCCAATTCTCCATATCAGAAGGCACGTACCATGCAGTTTAAGGCACAGCACGATGTTCCGATTTACACCAATCCGGAGGATCAGCTGCCCATTGGTTCCAACAACACAGATACCTATGAAGGCGCACACAGCGGTTCCGTTTCCAATACTGCATCCTTCGGCAGCATCCACAGAACTGCACCGATCAGCAACTTTGGCTCCGGCCCTATTGCTTCTCATGCATCAGATGCGCCAGTAGCCCCAGAAACACCGGCCTATCGCGGCAGCCACGAAGCAAGCTCTCCGGAAGAGGCAAGAAATCTGGGCAGCAACCGCTTTACCAGCAATGCAGCCCGTCCGGAAACAGACACTACAAATTCTGCTGCATCTGCTCCGGCCGCAGCACCGGCTTCCAAACCGGCAGCAAAACCGACTGGCGACAAGTATGCAACTGCTTCTGTCGATGAACTGCTTGCAATGATCGAAGGCGAAAAACACAAGCTGGATCAGTAAGATATCTTCACTATCCACCTTTCATGAAAATCCCCCGGCTGACGCGCTGTGTTGCCGGGGGATTTTCCTTTTACCAAATATGCCAGAGACGAACCACATCATAAAAAAGGTGTGCCGCATTTTTCAGCAGCACACCCTTTTATTTTTATATTTTCGATTCTGTTACATATCCTGAACCAACTGATTCAGCGCACTGAGAAATGCGGAAATCGAAGAATTGATAATATCCGAATGTACGCCCACGCCCCAATAGGACTTTTCATTCTTCACCAGTTCTACATAAGAGACTGCCTGCGAATTGGAGCAAACCTCCAGCGCATGCTCGGTGTAGGTCATCAAGGTAAAGTCCATGTTCAAATACTTTTTCACAGCGTTGGAAACGGCATCCAGACGGCCGTTTCCTTCCATGCGTACTGTTTCTGCCTTACCCTGATACTGAATGGTAACGGCTGCTTCGATCGCATCGCCGCCCTTCTGTACATAGTGAATCTCCGGGAAGGAAATCGGTGTTTCCAGATTGATATAGTGATCCTTGAAAATCTGGAATACTTCCTCCGGCAGGAGTTCCTTGTGGGCGTGGTCAGAAATACCCTTTACCAGATAGCCGAAGGATTCCCGCATCTTCATCGGAATCTGATAGCCGTACTTCGTTTCCATCAGGTAGCTTACGCCGCCCTTTCCGGACTGGCTGTTAATGCGGATGACATCTGCCTCATATACACGGCCTACATCCTCCGGATTGATCGGCAGATACGGTACGTTCCAGTGCTTGCAGTCATGCGCTTCTCTCCAGTGCATGCCCTTTGCAATTGCATCCTGGTGAGAGCCGCTGAATGCAGCAAATACCAGCTGACCGCTGTACGGTGAACGCTCGTAAACGCGCATCCGTGTCACACGCTCATATACTTCCACCAATTCCGGCATGTTGGAGAAATCCAGCTCCGGATCTACGCCCTGTGAATACATATTCAGCGCCAATGTAATGATGTCTACATTACCGGTACGCTCTCCGTTGCCGAACAGCGTTCCCTCAATTCGGTCACCGCCGGCAAGCAGGCCAAGCTCACTGTCTGCCACAGCGCATCCCCGGTCATTGTGCGGATGCAGGGAAATGTACACGTTTTCCCGCTTATAGAGATTGTCGCTCATGTACTCAACCTGGTTTGCATAGACATGGGGCATGGAATGCGAAACTGTAACCGGCAGATTGATGATCACCTTATCATCCGGTGTCGGATCCCAAATTTTCAGCACAGCATTGCAGATTTCCAGTGCAAATTCCGGCTCAGTTCCGGTAAAGCTTTCCGGAGAATATTCAAACCGGAAATGTCCCTCTGTCTGTTCCCGATACTTCTTGCAAAGCTCTGCGCCAAATTCCGCAAGCTTTATGATCTCTTCCTTGCTCTTTTTAAACACCTGTTCCCGCTGTGCAACAGATGTGGAATTGTACAGATGTACAATGGCATGCTTGGCGCCCTTTAATGCCTCAAAGGTTTTGGCAATAATGTGTTCCCGCGCCTGTGTCAGTACCTGAATGGTGACATCATCCGGAATCATATCGTTGTCAATCAAAGTACGGCAGAATTCATATTCAGTTTCAGACGCAGCCGGAAAGCCGATTTCGATTTCCTTGAACCCAATTTTCACCAGATACTGGAAAAATTCCAGCTTTTCTTCCAGACTCATCGGCGTAATCAGTGCCTGGTTGCCGTCACGCAGATCCACGCTGCACCAGATCGGCGGCTTTTCAATCATGGTTTTTTGTGCCCATCGCATCGGCGGATTCTTTACCGGAAAGAACTGGGGAGCATACTGTTCAACATTTTTCATAACATACATTCCTTTCTGTTCGGTGTGTGACCTGCGGTCTCTTCTGTCAACAAAAAAAGCCCCTTTCATACAGCCATCCGGCATGTATAAAAGAGACGAAGATCCATTTTCTCCGTGGTACCACTCTTTTTGACGCAGCACGTGCGCCCGCTCATCACATCTGACAATGTGCACTCTGATAACGGGGAGTATCCGGCACAGCCTACTGACACCAAAATGTGTGTTCCGCCTGCGGCTCAGGGACCAGTTATCCTGAACGCTCTGCTGCCGGCTCACACCTTCCGCCGGCTCTCTGCAATGCAGGAGCACCCTCTTCTCTTCCCTTCTGCGCCTTTTTCATGATACGCCAGTACATTTCATACTGTTTCTTTCATTATAGCAATCCCCTTGTGATTTGTCAAGCTTTTTTCCAAAAATTCTTTCGATTCCAATGAAAAATAACGGCTTTAAAGCAGAAATCATATAATTATTGAACAAAAAGCATCTGAAATGTAAAAAGCGAAGAAAGGTGCTTGCAATTGAGAATATGAAGTGCTATACTAAACACAAGAGAACAGCAACGGCGTGCAGCAATGCCGCCTGCGGAAAACGGCAAAATTCTTTGGAAAGGATGTGCACAGCATGTACAGCGGTATGGCAGCACGAGTGATTATCGTGGAACTAGCAGCTCGAGTCATTTTGACCCGGAGCGGAATTCGTGCTGTACACACCGTGGTTCCAAAGAAAAATGCGAACGGCTGTTCTTTTGCCGCAACGCTTGCATGATGATTGGGATCCTTCGGTACAACAGCCGAAGGCTTTTTTTATACAGAAGAGGCGCTGTACAGGAACTGCGGCGCTCTGGCTGTAAGCATGCTGCACTGCGGCATACGTTTCGGGTCTGCTTTGACGCATCCTGCCAATCCAATTTGTTTTTATTTTTCAAATCTACATAAAAGGTGAAAGTACATGAAATTAAAAGGCGCACAAATCATTGTAGAAACGCTCATTGAACAAGGCGCAACTACAGTATTCGGCTATCCGGGCGGACAGGTCATTGATATTTACGATGCCCTGTACCTGGCACAGGATCGAATTCATCACATTATTACCGCACATGAACAGGGCGCAGCACATGCAGCAGACGGCTATGCCCGCGCAACCGGAAATGTAGGCGTTGTCATCGCTACCTCCGGCCCTGGTGCCACCAATCTGGTCACCGGTATCGCAACAGCATATCTGGATTCTGTTCCGCTGGTAGCAATCACCGGAAACGTGCCGAACTCTCTGATCGGCAGAGACAGCTTCCAGGAAGTAGATATCACCGGTGTTACCATGCCGATTACCAAGCACAATTTCCTGGTAAAGCGTGTAGAAGATCTGGCAGACACCATCCGAGAAGCATTCCATATTGCAAAGTCCGGCAGACCCGGCCCGGTTCTGGTAGACATTCCGAAGGATGTACAGAATGCACTGTATGAGTACACAGCACAGGCTCCGGTTGCAAAGGATGTAGTTCCTTCTCCGGACGCATGCGAAATCGAACAGGCTGTCGAAATGATTCTGGCTGCGAAAAAGCCGTATCTGTACATCGGCGGCGGTGCCATTACTGACAACGCCGGTGCAGAAGTTCTGGCACTGGCAGAAAAGATTGACGCACCGATCGGCTGCACCATGATGGGCATTTCCGCTGTTCCTACCTCTAATCCGCGCTGGCTGGGCATGGAGGGCATGCATGGTCACTATGCTTCTTCTATTGCACAGAATGAAGCAGATCTGATCATCACAGCCGGCTGCCGCTTCAGCGACAGAGGTACCGGCAATACTGCAAAGTATGCGAAAAATGCAAAGATCATTCACATCGACATTGACGCTTCTGAAATTCAGAAGAATATTACGGTAGAGCTGGGCATCGCCGGTTCCATGAAGGAAATCCTCGCAAAGCTGACAGAAAAGCTGCCCCAGCAGACACATCCGGAATGGATGGCACGGGTATCTGAGCTTCAGGAAAAAACCAAGGAGCTGGAAGCACAGAATCCGGAAGAGCTTACTCCGTTTACCGCAATTGATGCTATTGCCGCAGTGGCCGATAAGGACACCATCGTGGCAACCGATGTAGGACAGCATCAGATGTGGGTGGCACAGCACTATCCGTTTGAAACGCCCCGTACCTTTATCTCCAGCGGCGGTCTGGGCACCATGGGCTTTGGCCTGGGCGCAGCCATCGGCGCTGCAACTGCCACCGGCAAAAAGACGGTTCTGGTCACTGGTGACGGCAGCTTCGGCATGAATCTGAACGAACTGGCAACTGCCGTTTCCAATCAGACACCGGTTGTTGTCTTCATCATGAACAACGGCGTTCTGGGCATGGTGCGTCAGTGGCAGACCCTGTTCTTCGACAAGCACTATTCCAACACCACACTGGAGCGGAAAACCGACTTTGTCAAGCTGGCTGAGGCCTTTGGCATGCCGGGCTATCGCGCAATGAATATCACAGAACTGAAGGAGATTCTCCCGAAGGCATTTGCAGAAAACGGCCCGGTTCTCATCGACTGTGCCATTGACTGTGATGCATTTGTTCTGCCGATGCTTCCGCCCGGCGGCAGCATCGATGATATTATCGTCGATATTTCTGCAATGTAAAGGGGTGTGCTGTCATGGATAGAATTGAATACTTTGTAATCTCCGTTCTCGTTGCAAACCATTCCGGTGTGCTGTCCCGTGTTTCGGGCATGTTTACAAGACGAGGATTTAATATTGATACCCTGACCGTTGGTGAAACGGAATCTCCCGAATTTTCCCGCATTACCATTTCCACCCACTGCAACCGCGCAATCTGCAACCAGATTGTCAAGCAGCTGGAAAAAATGTACGATGTGAAAACCGTTAAAGTCATGGAACGGGATCAGACCGTTGTCCGGGAACTGCTCCTCATTAAGGTGTGCAATGTTCCGGAAAAGCGGCAGGATATCATGTCGGTGGTTGACGTTTTCCGCGCCAAAATCACAGACTATTCTCCGGAAGCACTGGTCATTGAAATCCGCGGTGTTTCCTCCAAAATCAACGCTTTTATTGAGCTGCTGGAACCGTACGGCATCATGGAAATGTGCCGCACCGGCCTGGTTGCTCTTGAAAGAGGCAGCGCATGCCTGAAAGATGCATGAGCTGTCTATACCAATAACGGATCAGCAGACTGCACGGAAAATCGGCGGTACTGCGCCGGAAACAGGCAAAACTGCCGTTTCCGAAACCCAAATTTATTCAAAGGAGTCTTTCACAATGGATCATGTTGCAAAGGTATTTTATCAGGAAGACTGCGACCTGTCACTGCTGTATGGCAAGACTATCGCTGTTATCGGCTACGGCAGCCAGGGCCACGCACACGCACTGAATGCCAAGGAATCTCTGGGCGACAAGGCTAGAGTAATCATCGGTCTGTACAAGGGCAGCAAGTCCTGGGCAAAGGCTGAGGCACAGGGCTTCGAAGTATTCACCGCAGCAGAAGCTGCAAAGCA
>JABLTO010199299.1_pt1 | contig 12589 bp, 7 predicted proteins | sample 7160091 | NCBI WGS metagenome assembly JABLTO01 (sample SAMN14651225, study PRJNA627086) | human gut metagenome | isolation source: feces | host: Homo sapiens
CGGTGTCAAGCCTTCAGTGCCTCTTATAGAGGCTAAGCCTGTATAAGCCCCTTCTAGGGGCAGTGCAAACCACCAGTTTACTGGTGGTTATGATTTTCACGTTTTCTTTGCAGAAAACACGGCTGCGCTTTACTGGCTGCCGCTGCGTCGGAACGGACTTCGCTCCGTTCCGATTTTTGTTTGCACAAAAATCAGTCACCCGCTGCGTCGTTCCTCCTTATTCCCAAAAAGTCTTGCAACTTTTCGGGAGCCCTGTTTTTAATTATGCAAAGTTCGCTTTGCTTCGTCATCACAATATGGGTGTGACGGGAGTTATAAAGGCAAAGTATTTTGCAAGATTTTTTCGATATTTCTAAATTTACGCAAATCAACATAAATTTTACACAATTCCCCATATTGGGTTTTGGTTGCGGTATAATCTAAGTGTGTTGCTCTGCTTCGGGCACAGTATATATCGAGTCTGCTCCTTGCAGAAAAAAGTAGCTTTGCTCTGTTTTAAAGAGCTAATACTTGTATAGAAGCTACTTAAAATATAGGAGAAACTTCGTTGTTTTTATAAAAAAATCGTATTTTTTATAAAATTTTACTTGAAATTTTCCATAGAATATAGTATGATAAACAGACGAATAATTTGGACAAATGGGTGATAGAAATTGGAAAAGATATTTTTAGCACTTGTTATGTTGGAGATGCTTTGCGTTAATATGTATACTTTTCACAAGTGCTCTGAAAAAAGATTCTCAACTTTTATGATTGTATTTGTACTGGGTGTTTTTACGGCGCTGTTTATTTGGAGTCTGGATTTGCTCATAGGAAAAATGATACTTCCGGGCAATGGGATTTTTTTGTTCTGCGGAGTTGCATACCTGATTCCGCTGATGATTTTATACCGTCAGTCTGTTCGATACAGCATCGCTATTATGTGCTCATCTTGGATATATACAATACTGGTCTATGCCTTGTCTATCCAGATTGCGGAAATTATTTCCCAGGGAAAGGAATCGTACTTATTTGCGGTACAGACTGCGCTATATGCAATTACAATACGTCCTTTTTTCAGGTTTGTTGCTGAGAAGTTTATGTATATTACGGAAAATGCAGACCGAAAGAGCAAAAATCTTTTATTCTGGTTTGGGGTATCTTGGTGTCTGTTTTTTATTCTTATGAACTACTTGCTCGTCTTTAATATGCCGATTCTTGCCAACAGCGCTACAAAAATACTTATACTTTGTGTGTCGGCGGCGAACGCGTTTATGACGTATCAAATTTTTTATTCGTTTCGCCGTGAGAGCAGAAATGCTCTGGAATTTGAGAGGACGCTCAGGCTGGATGCTCTGACCGGACTGAAAAATCGTACGGCCTTTTTTGAAGACGCCCGGGATTTAATTGCCGGCGGCAAGCCGTTTACCATATTTTTTATAGATTTAGATAATTTTAAATCTGTAAATGACGATTACGGTCATGTTATGGGCGATTTATACTTAAAGAGGTTTTCTAAAAGCTTCTCTACCGTTTTTTCAGCGTTTGGAACTTTTTACAGAATATCGGGGGACGAATTTGTTTTTCTTCATATTAACGGAAAGTTTGACCAGCTGATTCATCAAAAAATAGAGCGTTTTGATATGCGCGTCTACGACGGAGTACCGTTTAAGGGTTTCAGTATGGGAAGTGCGTCCTATCCGGATGACGGACAGGATTTAAATACGCTTGTTGCGGTTGCCGATAAGCAGATGTACAAGGAAAAGAATGTGAGATGCGGAAGACGGAAGAGTTCGCCTTGCGTGGCGGAGAATAATTAAAATCTTCGTTTCGGGTTCGGATATTTAAGTTCTTTACTTTTTGGAAAAGATATGCTATATTGGTAGTACAAAAATTTCTTGTGAACCAAGGAGAAACTATGTTTGCTGACGATACAAAAAGACTGATTAAATTTATAGAAGAAACTCCGACCTGCTATCACGGTGTTGCCAATATTTCAAAAGTCCTCAGGGACAACGGTTATGTTGAGCTATCCGAGGAGAGGGAGTGGGATATAACCCACGGCGGCAAGTATTTTGTGCTCCGCAACATGTCATCTGTTATTGCGTTTGCCGTCCCCAAAAGAGAATACAGCGGGTTTATGATAACGGCGAGCCATTCCGATTCACCGTGCTTTAAGATAAAGCCAAAGGGAGAGATGGAGGATGGTTTTTACGTAAAGCTGAATGTTGAGCGGTATGGCGGAATGATTTATTCCACTTGGCTTGACAGACCTCTGTCTGTGGCGGGGCGAGTTGTTGTTGCCGCAGAGCATGGAATAGAAACACGGCTTGTTAATATAGACCGTGACCTGGTGCTGATACCCAACCTTGCAATCCATATGAACGGGGAGATCAATAAGGGATATGTTTATAATCCTCAGGTTGACCTGTTGCCTCTTATGGGCAGCGCCGGCACAAAGGGGACGTTTATGAAGCTTGTTGCTGAGGCGGCAGAGGTCAAAGAGGAAAGTATACTGGGCAGCGACCTGTTTTTATACAACAGGGGAAAAGGTTGTATTTGGGGAGTGGAGGAGGAGTATTTTTCCGCCCCGAGAATTGACGACCTGCAGTGCGCCTATTCCTGTCTGCAAGGCTTTTTAAACAGCGGGAACAGCGAGGCAATCCGTGTACTTGCCGTGTTTGACAATGAAGAGGTGGGCAGCGGTACAAAGCAGGGGGCAAAGTCGGGATTTCTGGCGGATACCCTTGAGCGTATAAACGAGGGGCTGGGCAACAGCAGAGGTTACTATAAGCGTGCCTTGGCTTCAAGCTTTATGCTGTCGGCGGACAACGGCCATGGGGTTCACCCCAACCATCCGCAAAAATCCGACCCTACAAACCGACCGACCCTCAACGGCGGAGTACTTATTAAGTACAATGCTAATCAAAAGTACACCACAGACGGAGTGGCAGAGGCGGCGCTTAAATTAATTCTTGACAGGAATAGTATTCCGTATCAATCCTATGTGAACAGGAGCGATGTTTTGGGAGGCTCAACTTTGGGTAACCTGGCTGCGGAAAAGGTGTCTGTCAATACGGCGGATATTGGTCTGGCGCAGCTCGCCATGCATTCAAGCTATGAGACCGCAGGGGTTAAGGACACCGCATTTATGATTGAGGCGGCAAAGGCGTTTTACAGTACGGTCATAACCGCTGACGGCGCAGGAAGATATAATATTGAATAACTAAAAGCAACCCAACTCCGAAATAAAGAGATGGGTTCTTTTTGAAACTTAAAAAAATTGAAAAAATTTTCAAAGATGTATTGTATAATCGAAAAAGTTGTGTTATAATTAATCTCGTTATGTGTCCGTAGCTCAGCTGGATAGAGTGTCAGACTCCGACTCTGAAGGTCACGGGTTCGAATCCCGTCGGGCATACCACGTCGCGGCAAGCCTTTATGGCTTGCTGCATTTTCTTTACAGAAAATACGGCTTCGCTTGTCAGGCTGCCGCTCCTCTTTCCCAAAAAGTCTTGCGACTTTTCGGGAGGCCTGTGCCTGCGGCGCATTTTTATTTTAGCGCCTTTATGGCTTGCCGCATTTTCTTTACAGAAAACACGGCTGCGCTTGTCAGGCTGCCGCTCCTTTTTCCCAAAAAGTCTTGCGACTTTTTGGGAGCCCTGCGCCTGCGGCGCGTTTTTATTTTAGCGCCTTTAGGCTTGCCACTGCATCGGGACGGACTTCGCGACCTTCCGATTTTTGTTTGCACAAAAATCAGTCACCGCTGCGTCGTCCCTCCTCTTTCCCAAAAAGTCTTGCGACTTTTCGGGAGCCCTGCGCACGGCCTTTATAAAAGTCACTGTGCGCTCATTCTGATGCGTCTCCTTTTTCGTAAAAAGTCACGTTCGGCTTGCCTGTTCGCTTGTGAATGCGCTCACGACGACAAGCCGTCAACCAAATTTTGCGAACGCGCCGCAGGCGCAATAAGGGAAAATGTTACTTATCAAAAGGGCAACTGTGATGGCTCTTATTTATAGGTTTATTTTTAATAATTGGCAACGGTGGGATTGCTTAAAATAGGGCGGTTTTTCAATTTGTCTACTATTTGTCTACTATTTGTCTACTGTTAAAAAATAACAATCTTTTTTGAGTAAAAATACAATAGATTAATTAAGTAATTTTTTCATTCGGCTTTCTATTGCGCCGATTGTAAATTCCGCCCAGCTGTAGCATGCCAGATAATCACCGTGATATTGATTTATTGCCTCAACATCGCCCTTCATAAACCGATAGTAATCGCAATCAAAATTCTCAGGATTCACAGACAGGCTGTTTCTGGATTTTTGCAAAATATTCTCAACGCCCGCTTGTTTCAAGGTTCGTTTCAGTTCAACAATGATTGTTTGAAGATAACTGTTTTTTGTTCGGTCATAGGGGGCGTCTTCCCAGAGGATTGCACAGATTTCTTTTGACGTTACGCTGCATCCCTTTCTGTCAACCAGATAAGCCAGAACTTCTTTTGCTTTCGCTCGTTTAAATTGAAGGGGCTTCCCGTCTACAAAGACATCAAAACCGCCAAAGGTTGTAATAACGCATCTTTTTTCATCTCTGTCGCCATACAAAAATGTCAGCTCTCTTTCCAGCTGCTCATCGTCAACAGGCTTGAGCAGGTAACCGGTGGCATGAATTGCGAAGGCGTCTACGGCATATTTTTCATAACCGGTTACAAAGATAATATGCAGCTTTGGCTGTAATTCCTTGAGCTGCTTTGCCAAAAGAATGCCGTTGGCATAACCCAATTCTATATCTAAAAAGGCTGCGTCAAAGCTATTTTGCTCAGCGCAGGAAAGAGCTTGCTTGGCTGACGTAAACCCTTGAATCTCACAGGAAGGCCGTATGCGCTTTAATGCATGCTTTAAGTCTGTTAAAGCGAGAACTTCATCATCCACAGCTAAAAACTTCATGTTATCTCTCCTTCGGTATAGAAATCGTAACAGTGGTCCCGACTTGGGGACTGCTTTGTATTTCCAGCGTTCCGCCGCTTAGAGCCTCAAGTCTGCTTTTTACATTACTGAGTCCCAAATGTGTGCGCTCTGACGGCACCGTATCTTCTGCGTTAAAGCCAACCCCGTCGTCTGTTACCTTTATTATGAAAGCATGTTCTGTTTCATAGGAGTGTATAGTGATTGTTCCGCCATTTTCCTTTTTCATAATTCCGTGCCGAACCGCGTTTTCTGCAATCGGCTGCAAGGTAAGGGACGGGACAGAAAAATGAACGGCGTCAATTTGATATACAACATGCAGTTTATCCCCGAACCGTTGTTTTTCCAAATGCAAATAACTGCGAGTATGCTCCAGCTCTTGCTCGAATAAAATCGGCGTTCCTGTTGTCAGCGAGTCCATGTTGCTCCGCAGGAATTTTGAAAAAGCGCCGATAGACTCACCTGCTCTTTTGGGATCTGTTTCGCAAAGGCTGCGTATTCCGGTTAGGACGTTGTATAAGAAATGGGGCTGAATTTGGCTGAGCATAATATCAATGCGGAGATCAGCCAATTCCTTTTCCTGCCTCTTCATTGTGATTTCATGCTCAAATTGAATATTGACAAGTATAAATAGCAAAGCCAGGGCAACCCCAATATTTACTACCGCGATACCCCGCAGGAGCATTTGCGCAGCTCCGCCTCCCAAGGGTACAAAAATATACAGCAGAAAAAAACCGACTTCGCGAGGGCTTAGTCTTCTTCTGTATATTATAATCAGAACCGTAAACAGAACATAGCAAAACAGCGGAACAAGCTGTGAAATGATAAACAAATTTCCCCGTTGATAGCCGTTTTCCGTTACGTAGAAAACAGAGCCGGTAAAGGGGCTGATTAGGGCAAATATAATTTGTATGCCGCACAGAGCGCAGACAAAAATCATGCACAGTCGCTCGGGACGTCTTTCCATTTTTAGGTATTCGTTGATATATCGTGCAAAAAAATATAACACAAAGGCGGAGGCAACATAAAAGAGCGACGAAAAAACAATAAGCGTTACTTTGGCATAGGGCTCAGATGTATCTTTAATCAGCCAGTCAGCCAGGTCGCCCGCTATCATAAAAATATTGGAGAGCGCCACGCCGAAAAAATATCGGTTTGACTTTTGCTTGTACCGTCGGTCACCGAGGATATAAGCTATCGGTATCAGGGATAATATGATGCCGAGTATATCCAGGGCGACGTTTGCTTTTATCATTTCGTTCATTGTATTTTACTTTCCTTCGTATTATTTTCGGAAAATTTTCACTTAAGCTATATCATAGCACAAAACTTGAGGCATTTCAAGAATGCAAAATATTTTTAATAATTTTTATAAAATCGGCAGTATTTGTTGTTCTTTTGTTGTGCTTGCCATGTTATTTTAGGGAGAAGAAAAGCAATCAATCTTCAAGTGAAGGAGGAAAACAAGATGAAAAGAAAAATTGCGGCGCTGCTTGCGGTTGCATTTGTCATGACAGCTATGCCACTTGCCTCGGTTTCGGCTCAAAGCGGCTATGCCACACGGGGAGAAGTGGTACAGATTTTGCTGGAGGCGGCGGATGATTACAATCCGCAGGTGCAGAAGACAGATATTATCAAGGGCTACGGTGACGGGGATCTTCATGAAGAGCAATTCGTTACCCGCGCCGAAGCGTTGATTATGCTTAACCGCGCTTTCGGCGGGTTCCCTACCCTTGCGGGGAATAATCTGCGTTTGGCCGTCCCGAGGGAGGATTTCACCGATATTCCTCAATGGGCGCAGGCAGAGCTTGAACCTGTATTTGAGGCGGGAATTGCAGCGGGGACGGGAGACGGCAAGTTTTCACCTGATGAAAACGTAACCACCGAGCAGATGGAACTGTTTATAGACCGCACGTTTACGATTTACGGTACAAACCCAAAGGACAGCTTTTATGCTTCGGTAAATAAAAATATGCTGGAAATGCTGACAATTCCCGACGGCGGTAGGATAGCAGGAACCCTCTATGCAATCCGCGACGAGGTTAATAACCAGATAAACGAAATTATCAAGGACTCGGCGTCGGGCGAACCTGCGGCAGGTTCCGCACAGGATAAAATTAAAATTTTATACGACAGCATAATGGATACGGACAGGCAAAACAAGGAGGGGTTCACCCCCATACGGGATGATCTGGAAGCGATAGACAATTTAAAAAGCGTATCCGAGCTGGACGAGGTTATGGTTTTGGCAGAAACCAAGTCTGCATTGTCTGTTCTGACCGACTTTGAGCTCACAATTGATGCGCAGGACAGCAATAAATACCTGGCAATGCTCGTGCCTGCGGCCGCAGTACAGACCAAACAAGTATATGACGGTACGGCAGAAACACAGAAAGACGCATACATAAAGTACATCAAAACCCTGCTGACGCTTTGCGGCGAGGACGATGAAGCTGCCTCGGCGAATGCGCAGAAATTTTTTGATTTTGAAAAACAGCTTTCCGACGCCGCCCTTACTATTGCGGAGCAAAAGGATTTGGAAGAGACCTATAATATTTACAGCCTTGAGGAATTGAAAGAGATATTCTCAACAGTTGATATAGAAGCGGCGTTCTCTCAAACAGGTCTGCATGACGAAAGCAGAATTCTTGTTAAGGACGAGGCGGGCATGACAAAGCTTGCGGAGCTTCTGGCAGATGAAAATATTGACGCTGTAAAAAATTATTTGAAAATTACGCTGATTGTAAAGTGTGCGGACTTTTTCGGAGAAGCCTTTAGAGAAGCAAAAATTACATATAACCATGAGGCTTTGGGGATTGAAGGCGCAAAGAGCCTTGAAGATGAGGCGGCGGAAGTGATTGCAAGCGCACTGCCCGATTATGTCGGCATGGCTTATGCGGAAAAATATTGCTCTGATGAAATTATAAGCGATGTAACTGAGATGGCTCATGAAGTTGTTGACGTATATAAAAAGAGGATTGCAAATCTGGAATGGATGAGCGGGGAAACAAAGGAAAAAGCCCTCTTGAAGCTGGATGCCATGCGTATTAATGTGGGAGCTCCCGATTACAGCAAAGTAAAGTCCCCTGTTGACAGCGCCGATTTAAAAAGCGTAAAGGACGGGGGAAGCTATTTTAAAAACATGATGGAAATTGCAAAGGCAATGCGCCAAGATGACGCTCGTCTTTCGGCAGAGCCTGTGGATAAGGATAACTGGATTGTAACGCCTCAGACGGTCAACGCAGCTTATATACCAAGCTTTAACTCTATCAACTTCCCGATGGCGTTTTTGCAGTCCCCCGTATATGACAAAAACGCGTCCTATGAGGAAAATTTGGGCGGCGTTGGATTTGTAATAGGGCACGAGCTGTCTCATGCTTTTGATTTAAGCGGCGCACAGTACGACGAAAACGGCAATGCCGCAAACTGGTGGACGGATGAGGATAAAAAGACATTTGAGGCTTTATGCCAAAGGGTGGTTGACTACTTTGACGGTGCAGAAGCCGCGCCCGGTATTGTGACGGACGGAACTCTCACTCTTACAGAAAATATTGCCGATTTAGGTGCAATGTCATGCATAACCGAAATCGGAAAACAGACGGAGGGCTTTGATTTTAAAAAAATGTATGAGTCCTACGCCAAGCTCTGGTTAGCCACAGCGTCAAGAGAATACCTGCAAAACATGGTATATGCAGATATTCACAGCCCGGCAAGGGTGCGGGTTGATCGGGTATTGCAGAGCTGCGACAAATTCTATGAGGTGTATGAAATAGATGAGAGGGACGGTATGTATATTGCGCCCGAGGACCGAGTGGCGATTTGGTAAGCGAAATCAGGGAGGTATATGATGAAAAAATTATGGATAACGGCAATGGCGGCCGCTTTAATATTAATGAGCGCGGCAAGCGTATACGCCTATTCGGAAGATGAGTTTTCCCAAATGCCCGCACGGCAGGCGGAGGGATTTTATACGCAAATTATGGATACCGAGGGAGAAATGCACATTATAGACGGGCTGATCAGCTCTGAGGAAATAGAAGAGGGAGGGTATGCTGAGAAAATAGCCTCATATGAAATATTTTCAAAGGGCGAGTCCGTTATGAAGGTGATGCTGAATGACATCGTTTCTCAAGGGGAGGTCAATCTCTCCGGAGCAGATGACGAGCCGTTTGTCAACGGATATTACAGCGTAAGATTTTCTCTTTCACAAGAGGATAACACAGAGGCATTTTTGACAGGTTTGTCCGATACCAATGTTGATTTGGTTCAGGAGGAGATGCTTAACGCCGCCATAGAAAATTCGCAGTTTTCTATGGAAGCCTTGGATTTTATCGACGCGGAAAAAACAAATTTGCCTGAGGACGGCGACGACCTGCACTGCTGGGCGGCAACCACCGCCAATATGCTTCATTATACAGGCTGGGGGCAAAAGGTCGGATTTTATAGCCCTGACGACATATTTGAAGAGTTTATCGCCGCTTTTGATGACAGCGGTTCCGTTATACCCATAGGGCTTAATTGGTTTTTTAACGGTATCAACGATGCGCTGAATTATGACAACTATGCTCAAGTGAAGGATTACGGAAACAGCGGAAGATATCTGCCCCAATATTTTGCAAATGGCAATTATGAGTATTCTTACATTCTTGAGATTGAGGAGGACTATAAAAATTTTATCAAATACTTTGATGCGCTGGATAAGGGCTATGGTCTTGGAATTGCTATTGCCTGGATGCAGGACGGCATAAGAGTCGGCGGTCATGCTATTACCATTTGGGGATATATCATTGACAAAGACTTTGAGAAGACCGATCCCCAACGCTATACAGCCCTTATCGTATCGGACTCTGACAGTGATATGACGGAGGATACAAACAGGAGAGTTGCGCCGAATAAGCTGAGCGTATTAAATATGGTGCCGTACCGGGACGGAGGAATTAATTCGTGGTACTTTGAGGGTTATTCCGGCAGCAATAACGGAGTCCTGGAATCCTTTACGGCTTTGGCGCCTTACAGCGATGATATTGAATATGAAACAGATTTAAACGCAACGCTCAATCCTTTTACCGATTTTGATTTTTTTGTAAACGATCTATGGCTGTCAAACGACAGTTTGGAGGAGGGCTCATCTTCAAAAGTGTTTGCCGAGGGTGATACAATTTACCTTATGCCGGAGCTTGCAAACGGCAGCGCCCTTAACTTTCCGGAGGGACGGGAGCTTGTCTATAACATCACCGTAAAAGAAAAGGACAGCGGCACAGTGATATTTACCGAAAAAGAGGCGTATACAGGCGGTATTGAACCCTGTAATATGTGCTCTCCTCAAAATGGCGTGCGGACGGTTATTCCCTCCTCCGAATACGAGGCGGGAGTTTATACGGTTGAAATAGAAATTCCCAAAAGCAGCGATTTTGCCGAGTCTCTTTATTACAATAACAAATATACATGTGATTTTAGGATTACGGAAGCAAGCTACGATTTATCAAATGCGGGAATGACAGTGACAATCGGTGAATTAAAAGACGGCGAGATGAAGGCTGATATTTCCTATTACGGCTTGGGGAATCTTGAGGAGCTTCTGCAGGGCAATAACGCAGTGGTAGGGCTGTGCCTTTCCTATTATGCGGATGGCAAATGGGGAGCTTGGGAAAGGGCATACATAGGGGACGGATCTGCCGTTGGTGAAAGAGGCGCAAAAGAAGCAGTTTTGCCAAACGGGTGTACACTGTTTCCCAACGGCGAAAAGGTTAAGCTCAGACTTGCCGTCGGCACAGATGATGGGGAAACCCCTGTGTTTAATATATATTCCGATGAGTTGGAACTGATATACAAAAGGTTTACTGCTGAGGTAGAGGATAGCAGCACCCGCGTATGCACGCCTATCGAGAGCGGCGGAAAATCTCTTGCAGACGGTGAAAACATTGCGTTCAGGGTTCGGGATGCTTCAATGGGAGTGTCAGAGGAAGTCCTGCTTTGCAATCTGATTATCTACGCGGTAAAGAACGAGGACAAAATTGAATTACAGCGGTATGATAACGTCAGCGTGCCCTGCGGAGGCGTTTCGGAGCTGATAGAATTTAATTCATGGTCGGCGGAGCTGGACGGAAGGTATAGTATTGTTGCGAGTATCGAGAGCGATTATAATACGGTTGACTGTCACCTAAGCTATCTGATTGTGGGAAAGCATCATGCGTACGAGGTAACCACGGACAAGGATGTTGTTGATGAGGAAGACGGAGAAACATCCTTGAGAGAAGCGGTTTCTCTCCTTCAAAAAAGCGGTGAGGACTTCGTTATTACATTTGCAGACAATTTAGAATCGGTTAATTTAAACGAGCCCATTGTGATTGAGGGCAAGGTTAAGATTGACGGAGGCGGAATTATAATATACGGCGGCGAGACAGTTCAGCTCTTTCAGGTTGAAAGCGCAGGCGATTTATACTGCCGTATGGCATCGCTGTACGGCGGCTACAGCAAAGACAGCGGAGGCGCAGTCGAGAATAGGGGAGGAAAGGTTTGTATTGAAAACAGCAGGATGATATTTTGTAAAAGCGGCGTGTCGGGCGGAGCGGTTTATTCCGACGGCGGAGAAGTAACCCTGAAAAACTGCAGCTTTAAGGGAAATACGTCCGGCTACGGCGGCGCAATCGGAGCGGGCAACAGTGCGGAGATTGCCCTGCTAAACTGCAATCTGTTTCAGAATAAGTCAAACGGCGGAGCAGTGTATAATAACGGAGGACATATGACCATAATCTACTCCACTGTTGCAGATAATTCCGTACCGGAAAACTCCTTGCTTGAAACAGGGGGTATTGTTTCTGTCGGTACTGCGGATGTGTTCGGCTCGGTTATAGCCCATAACGACGGTCGCGATTTAAGCGGAAAAATCAATTCATACGGCAATTATATAACAGGTGCAGACGATAAGGTCACGATGATGGAGCATAATGTGTACGGTGACGGATATCGGGCGTTTATGATGGATGAAAACCAAAATGTGATTTGGGAGCCCACCGAAACAGACGAGCTGGTGGGTTATCGGGCAAAGATGTCGGGAATTACGGAAAACGGAATTTATCTTAAAAATATTGACGGAAAAATTGCCTACTCCGCCGATGGTATCGATTGGCTCATGACAGAGGTTGCTTCCGTATTTGATGATAGTGAATATTCGCACGATATGTTTGGAAACGAACACAGTGCATTGTTCGGAGCTGACTCAAAAATAGAGAATGAGATAAAAATCACAAGCGTAGGCAGCGGTTATCTCCATGTCTATATGCCGTATCCCCAAGAAGGAGTATTGATTGAGAAGCGTGAGACTGAGGAACAGCTCTTGTCCGAAGCAAAAGTTAATGAGTTGAATTTTGACTACGGAACAAACATCATTCAATTTAAGCCCTATGACGGGGACGATATACGCAGCTTTATGCTGTGGAGCAGCATGGAGGAAATGAGACCGCTATGTGAAGCGTTTGTAGTAAATTAAATAAATCTTGTCGGAAGGGACTTTGCGCCCTTCTGATTTTTGTTTGGTGTCTTTAGACGTGGAAATAAACCCCCAGTTCTACTGGGGGAAGAAAAAAAGCTTTAGCATATGCAAATAAAACCTCCAGTGATATAATGGTAAATGGTTTGGCGACCGC
>JABLTO010030901.1_pt1 | contig 12586 bp, 9 predicted proteins | sample 7160091 | NCBI WGS metagenome assembly JABLTO01 (sample SAMN14651225, study PRJNA627086) | human gut metagenome | isolation source: feces | host: Homo sapiens
TGTTTTAGCATAATACAGCTGCGCCCAGGCGCAGACGATCCCGGCGATGGAATGAGGTGGCTGAATTTGGACATAGCAGACAAGGAAAAATATCAGTATTACAATATAGATAGAATAAGAGTTCTCGCTGACATATCGGAAATATCAAGGCGCAACGGAGAATTGCTCAACAAACAGAAAAAAGTGACGCTCAGGCGCGTAGCCGCAGGCTACATGATGTATGCAGACGATATGGTGCTTGAAGTGGAAGGAACAGGAAGTTCCGACGAGATGAAGCATGATTTTGCCGTTCACATAGTATTTTCAAAAAACAGGATACTTAATATGAAATGCAGCTGTCCGCAGTGCCAGCGCGAGAGCGCTGTCCAGTTTTACCGCGGCAATATCCGAAACTGCGCGTATTCGTCAGCTCTGCTCGATCTTACAGAAAAATATCTCAGCGAACACAACATAGGCGATGCCACAGACCGCGCCGGAAACAGATTCCTAAGCTCATTTAAAAAGGAGCGCGAAAGGAACCGCAGGGCGAAGCGTATGGCGCTCATGAGCGGCATAGACAGGCAGAATGAGGGTATAGAGCTCGTGCCGCGCCTTATAAAAAACAATTTCGCACTTGAGCTGGGCTTCAGGATAGGCAATTCCAAAAAATTCCTCATAAAAAATTTCAGCGATTTCTGTGAGCACGTCAGGAACGGGGAAAATGCAATGTACGGCTCTAAAACAGAGATAAGCCACGATCCTGACGACTTTACGCCTGAAGCGCGCGAGTGGCTGAGATTCATAATGCGCATCGTCCAGGAGGATCAGCAGCAGTATGAGCGCATGCAGGCACTTTCACGGGGCTCTCTGCGCAAGCCTAAAAACAGCGTTCTCATGCTTTACGGCTGGCGGCTTGATAAATTCTGGAATATGGTAAACGGCCGGAAGGTAGAATTTGAGGATAAGGATAATGTCGTAAAAACAAGATTCGATATATCTTTTGAAGAAAAGGATCCTGAAATAATACTTAATATAACAAAACGGACTGATGATCCGCAGCCGATGTCGCCATCGGAGCAGGCGCGCGGAGCGCGCGTTTCAGCGCCGGGAGGCCCTGCAGCTGACGGCACGCATTCGGGCACGTTCGACGGCATTGAAGTCAGCGCGGCGATACCTTATTACTGGGAGGGCGCAGAAAGCCTGTATTTTATGGTAAATGACGCTATATACAGGGCCAGCAAGGATTTTTCTGACGGTATAAGGCAGCTTGTTGAAAAGACTGACGATCATGAGATATATTTCAGTATAGGCCGAAACAGGCTTTCTGAGTTTTACCATGACGTGCTGCCTGAGCTTGAGCGGTATATGACAGTCGTTGAAGCTGACAGAAAAGAGATACGCGATCACGTTTCACCTGAGGTGTCGTTCACGTTTTATCTTGATTCTGAAGGCGGAGCGCTTACGTGCAGAGCTTACGCGTCATACGGCGAGCAGGAGTTCTCTGTGAATGACGTTATGGATGACGATGTATTTATAGCGCCGTTCAGGCAGAGGCAGAGGGAAGCTGAGGTAACAGACGTCCTTATGCAGCTTTTCCCTGATTATGACAGTATCAGCGATGAGTTTACATGCGCTGATGACGAGGATCAGATGTATTATATAGTTTCTGAGGGCGTCGATATACTGAGCGAGTACGGCGAGGTCATGTCTACGAGTCGCTTCCGGAACATGAATACAGCGCGTCAGATGAAGGTGTCTGTAGGCGTCTCAGTTTCGCAGGGTCTGCTGAATCTTGAGATATCTACAGAAGACGTATCGCGTGATGAGCTGCTTGAGATACTTGGAGACTACAAGGAAAATAAAAAGTTTTACCGTCTTAAGAACGGAGATTTTCTCGATATGCAGAGCGAGTCTCTCGTCATGCTCAACGAGCTCGTTCAGACCATGAACGTTCCGTTGAAGGAGCTCCTTAAAGAAAATATCGGTATCCCTGTATACAGAACGCTTTATCTTGACGCGCTGCTGGATGAAAATAAGTCAGTCTATGCGGACCGCGACAGGAATTTCCGCCAGCTCGTGCGAAATTTCAGGACTGTAAGCGACGCTGATTTTGACGAGCCGGTGTCTCTTTCAAATGTGATGCGTGGATACCAGAAGGACGGATTCAAGTGGATAAAGACGCTTGGAGAGTACGGGTTCGGCGGCATACTCGCCGACGACATGGGGCTTGGAAAAACGCTGCAGGCTGTTGCTGTACTGCTTTCAGACTCATGCGGCGGTGACGCCGGGACATCGTTAGTCGTTTCACCTGCTTCGCTCGTTTATAACTGGCTCGAAGAGATAAACCGCTACGCGCCGGAGCTGAAGGTGCTCGTGGTGGCCGGTTCGCAGTCTGAGCGCCGTGATCTCATAGAAAAGTGGAATTCATATGATGTGCTTGTTACATCGTATGACCTTTTAAAGCGAGATATAAGCTGCTACGACGGCAAGAAATTTTCTTATGAAATAATAGATGAAGCACAGTATATAAAGAATCATACGACGGCTGCGGCGAAAGCTGTAAAAGTCATAGAGAGCACCCATAAGCTCGCGCTTACAGGTACGCCTGTCGAAAACAGGCTGAGCGAGCTTTGGAGCATATTTGACTTTCTCATGCCGGGGTTTCTGTACAGTTATGATACGTTCAAGAAGAAGTTTGAGGCGCCTATAGTAAAATACGGAGATGAAGAGGCTGTGAGACGGCTTCAGCAGATGGTGTCGCCGTTCATACTGCGCAGGCTCAAAAAGGACGTGCTCAAGGATCTTCCTGACAAGCTTGAAGAAAACCGCGTAGTACAGTTCAGCGAAAAACAGCAGCGCATATACGACGCGCAGATCGTCCATATGCAGAGGATGCTTGCAGAGCAGTCATCAAGCGAGTTCGGCCGCAATAAGATCCAGATACTCGCGGAGCTTATGAAGCTCCGTCAGATATGCTGCGATCCTTCACTTTGCTTTAATAATTACGACGGAGATTCTGCGAAGCTTGAGTCATGCATGGATCTTGTGGAGAGCGCGATAGACGGCGAGCACAGGATTCTTATATTTTCACAGTTCACGTCTATGCTCGATATCATAAGCGAAGAGCTTGAAAAACGAGGGATAGAGTTTTACACGATAACGGGCGCGACGCCTAAAAAAGAGCGCCTTGAGCTTGTACGCGCCTTCAATGAAAACAAGGTACCCGTATTCCTGATATCCCTTAAAGCAGGAGGGACCGGATTGAATCTGACGGGTGCAGACATAGTCATACACTACGACCCGTGGTGGAACGTAGCAGCGCAGAACCAGGCGACTGACCGCGCTCACCGCATAGGTCAGACAAAAAAAGTGACAGTTTACAAAATGATAGTTAAAAACTCAATAGAAGAAAAGATCCAACAGCTGCAGGAAGCAAAGCAGGATCTCGCAGACAGCATCGTCAGCGCAGCTGACGGTATAAACCTCGCGCAGCTCAGCCGGGATGAATTGATATCCCTGCTGAAGTGACAAAGAAAAAACTCCGGAACTGCCGCATCATATGCCGGCTCCGGAGTTTTTCATGTCCTTTTATGATGGCCATTCAGCGGGCAGGAGCCCGCGCAGGTAATAGCTGTATTCTTTATTGTGCTCCCGTACGTAAGCCATGCTAACGTTATCCTCGTGGCCGGGCCATATCATGTAATCATCAGTAAGTAATGGGTCAAGCTTTTGAATAGACTCTGCCATCTGCGCGGCGTCACCGCCCTCAAATATTATGAAGCCTGTATCTGTAGGAAACACGGTGTCACCTGTGAATGCGTTGCGGCCGCGGCGATCGAGAAGGCATATGCCGCCCGGACTGTGCCCCGGCGTGTGAACGACGTCAAGGCGCTCGCTGCCGAATTCAAAAATATGACCTTCCTTTATCTTGTGCTCCGGGCGGAATTTAAGATATTTTGCGTCACGTGCATGGATATATACCTCAAGCCCTCCGGCCAGCTTTGAAAGCTCAGAGCACGCTCCCGCATGATCGTAGTGAAAGTGCGTGAGTATGATGCCTTTTATTTTCAGTTTTCTCTTTTTTATTATATCGGCGAGCTTTTTTGCCTCATAGCCGGGGTCTATAACGTAGCCCTCAAGCGTTTTGCTGTCGTATACGATATATACGTTATTTTGCAGCTCGCCGAAAACCTTTTTAATTATTTCCATAAAATGTAATCTATGCCTTTATGATGTTTATTTTGACTTTTCTGACTCAGGCTGTGCGGCCGTCGGGTCGGCCGGAGTAACGTAGACTGTATTATTATTAGTGAATATTACGTAGCCGGGCTTTGCGCCGTTAGGCTTCTTGACGTATTTTACACGTACGTAGTCTACAGGGACCTGACCTGAGAGCTTTGCCTTACTGTGCCATGCAGCGATGGACGCTGCCTCAAAGATATCCTCTTCAGTCGGTTCTTCGCCTTCAGTGAACAGTATGACATGTGAACCCGGAATATCCTTCGTATGCATCCAAATGTCGCGAGAACCGGCATTTTTGAATGTCAGCAGGTCGTTTTCGCGGTTGTTTCTGCCGACGAGTATGCGTTTTCCGCTTGTCGTATGGTACTCGTAAGGCTTGAGCTTGAGCTTTCTGTCGCGCTCGCGGGCGTTTTTCTTCTTTAGAAAGCCGTTTTCTATGAGCTCCGCGCGGATGTCCTCAAGATCGTCAACAGTACGCGCATTGTCTATAAATGTAAGCACGGAGTCGAGATATGCGATCTCCTGCTCAGTCTCCTTGAGCTGTACTCCCTTTTCGACTATCGCTGTGCGGAATTTTCCATACTTTTTGAAGTATCTCTGCGCGTTCTGCGCTGCCGTGAAGCGCGGGTCAAGAGGAATATTCATAGTAGTTCCGTCATAATAATTAAGAACTTCGGCAGAGCTGCGTCCATCCTGGACGGAATGGAGCGAAGCAGTTAGAAGCTCTCCGTAAAGTCTGTATTTGTCAGAATCCTCGGCCTGCAGCAGGTCTTCGTTTAAACGCTGTTTTTTGAGGAGCAGCCTGTCGAGCGCCGATGAAACAGTCCTGTACATATCAGACGCTTTCTGGCGTATGCGGTTAGTAGAAGAACGGCCGTCGTAGTATGCAGCGCACGTTTCGCTTACAGAATCCTTACGGTCTGCGGTATACTCATTCTCGTACATCGTCAGCTCAAGCGCGTGAAATTCCTGTGGAGAGCCTGACTGGTCGCGGTACACGGCAGGGTAAAAACGTCCGCTCTTAAGATCTGATACAGCATCCATGAGCTCATCATATATGGCAGGCGCAAGCTCACGGTCTGTACCTGCTATGCGCACCTGAGCCCTGAAACACAGCTCTGACGCCATGACGGGACTGATGCCCTGTATGCCCTTCAGCAGTGATTTTTCAGGAGACTGTCCGAGGCCCCCCTCTCCGCCGCACGCTTTCAGAAAAGCGTCGTAAGAAAGCCCGAAATAAGGGATTTTGTCGTGGGAAGGAGGAGCAATGTACGTAAGGCCAGGGAGTGTCTGTCTGTAACGGTTTACGTCTCCTGATATCCTTTTTATGCAGTCGAGTATCTTGCCTGTTTTTATGTCTATGAGAAGTATATTGCTGTGTTTTCCCATGATCTCGATGACGAGCTTGTGGTTTACATTGAATCCGAGCTCGTTTATCGCATCTGTGTATATCTCAACTATACGTTCCGAATCTACCTGTCTTATCTCGCGTATACGGGCGCTCTGCAGATGTTTTCTCAGCAGCATGCAGAATGCGGGCGGATTCTGCGGATTTCCGCCTCCGTTTTCATCAAGCAGGTATATGCTTGCGTGGCTCGTATTTGCAGAAATGAAAAGCCGGTATTTTTCCCGGCCGCAGTGAATATTAAGTATTATCTCCTCAGCCGCAGGCTGGTATATTTTGTCTATTTTGCCATTCAGGAGCTTGTCATTAAGCTCGGAAACCACCGCCGTGGTGACCATTCCGTCGAATGCCATAGATATCGCCTCCTTCATGTGATCAGTAACGATGCTTTCATGTGTGCTTTATCGAATAACAGCTTGTAAAAAAGCTGTTTAAGTTATATAATAACATGAATATGCAAAAACGCGCATCAACTGTTTTTGCAACGTTAATGATAACATATTTCAGGAGAAAAGTAAGTGAAATTTTGTAAATACCAGGGCGCCGGAAACGATTTCGTTATCGCGGACAATATGGATCTTTCAATTGCTGCATCAGACATACCGGCACTTGCAGCCGATGTCTGTGACAGGCGTTTCGGAGTTGGCGCAGACGGTTTTATACTTGCCGAGCCATCAGGCGAGGCTGATGTAAAGATGGATTTCTATAACGCTGACGGAAGCGAAGCATCCATGTGCGGCAACGGCATACGTTGTTTTGCAAAGTTCGTCACTGATCACTCTATAGTTAAAAAAACTGAATTTTCAGTAGAAACAGGTGACGGCGTAAAGCACATACAGGTGCTTGAAAAAACTCCGTCTGTTACAAGAGTCAGAGTCGATATGGGAACGTTCAGCGACAAAAGAAACGTGAAAAGCTGCGGGTTTGAAACGGTATCTATGCACCTCGGCGTGCCGCACGCCGTTATATTCAGCGATGCACAGCATAATGACGGAGCATGTCCGAAAGGCGGCATGGAAGCACTTGATGAACTTGCATGCGCTCACGGACGCGACCTGGAGTATTCAGAAGAGTTTGCACCTGAGAGGACAAACGTAAATTTTGTACAGATCCGGGATGAAAGTACGATACTGTGCAGCACATGGGAACGCGGCGCAGGAAAAACTCTTGCATGCGGAACGGGAGCATGCAGCAGCGCAGTTGCGGCTCATTTTGAAAAGGGACTTTCAGACCGCATAAAAGTTATAATGCCGGGAGGCGAAGTGACAGTAACAGTTTCTGACATCAAAGCTGATGCTCCGGCAGGAACAGATGATAAAAAAGAGGCGCAGGAGCGCCCTTCGGACGCGCCGGGCGCGTCGGATGATGGCTGTTCGTACATGATATATATGGAAGGAACGGCTGTACTGACATTCAAAGGAGAATATCTTAAATCATGGTAAAGAGCATGACAGGCTTCGGAAGAAGCGAGTATACTGACGACAAGCGCGTCATTACTGTTGAGATAAAATCAGTAAATCACAGATACTGCGATATAAGCGTGCGCATGCCGCGCAGGTATTCGTTCGCAGAGGAAAAGATAAAGAGCACTGTAAAGGAAACTGTCAGACGCGGCAAGATAGAAGTTTCGATAATGGTCGAAAATACTGCCGATGATGATGTGAACATAAAGCTCAACACCGCTATAGCCAAGCAGTACGTTGACAGCCTGAACGAGCTTAAGAGTGCGCTCGGCATGGACGATCCTATAAGGCTCGAGTATATAGCATCCATGCCGGACGTTCTGAAATCAGTACCTGATGTAGAGGATGAGGAAGAGATAACGCGCCTGCTTTGCGGCGCAGTCTCAGACGCAGTGAAGCGTCATGACGAAATGAGGCGCACAGAGGGTGAAAAGCTTTCTGAGGACATACTTATGAGGGGCAGCATGATAGCCGGTCTGGTAAAGGAGATCGAAGCGCGTTCGCCTGAGACAGTGAACGAGTATGCAGAAAAGCTCAAGGCCCGCATAACTGAGATGATAGGCGGGAGCATAGTTGCTACAGAGGAGCGCATACTCCTTGAGGCGGCGGTATTTGCGGATAAGGTAAACGTTACGGAAGAAACTGTAAGGCTTGCCAGTCACATACAGCAGCTTGAAAACATCATAACAAACAGCTCTCAGCCTGACGGAAAGAAGCTCGACTTCCTCGTTCAGGAAATGAACAGAGAGGCAAATACTATAGGATCAAAGGCAAATGACCTTGAGATAACGAACCGCGTGCTTGCGATAAAGAGCGAGATCGAAAAGATACGCGAGCAGGTTCAGAATATAGAGTAAGAGACATATTTACAAGAGGTGAGAAAAATGCCACAGGGCAGATTATTTGTGATCTCAGGTCCTTCAGCTGTAGGCAAGGGCACCATCGTAAATGAAATAATGGCTTCATCTGAAAATGTAAGTCTTTCTGTGTCGGCGACGACACGCGGGCCCCGTGAGGGCGAGATCGACGGAGTTCATTATTACTTCATTACTGATGACGAATTCCTGAAAAAAGTCGAAAATGACGGATTTCTTGAGCACGCCGGCGTGCACGGACATTATTACGGCACACCGAAGCAGCCTGTTCTCGACAAGCTGTCGCAGGGGTACGATGTTATCCTTGAGATAGACGTGCAGGGCGCTATGCAGGTAAAGGAATCATACGATTCGGGCGTTTTTATATTTATACTGCCGCCGTCGTTGCATGAACTCAGAAAACGCATAAACACGCGCGGAACTGAGTCAGAGGCCGATGTAGAGCTTCGCATGAGCAAGGCGATGGGAGAGATAGCTTATATAGATAAGTACGATTATTTCGTCGTAAACGACGATCTGGAAGAAGCAGTGGAAACGGTAAGAGAAATAATGAATGCCGAGCACCACAGGATAGATGAAAAAGCGGCATCGCTGCTTGAAAAGTATAAGGGGGAGAATGCATAATGTTATATCCATCGATCAATTTACTCAGAACAAAGGTAGACAGCAAATACACACTCGTTGCAATGGCTTCAAAGAGAGCAAGAGATATCATAGACGGAAAGCCTGTACTCGTTGACGATCCGGCTATAAACAAGCCTGTTTCTATCGCGACAGAGGAAATAGCTGAGGACAAGATCACTTACAGCAGAAGCTTCAAGACAGAGCAGGAGGCTCTTGAGATAGAGCACGAGCATTATATGGACGCTCATAACGCTGCTGAGGCTGCAGCGCACGCAGCAGAAGCATCCGCAGTGAGCGATGCTGGCGAAGAAGCTGAGTCAGCTGAAGAAATTCAGAGTGAAGCTCAGGAAGCTGCTCCTGAAGTTTAGTTTTGGATCTCGATATCAGCTTAAACAGAAAAAGAAACATTATCCGCAAGGCCCGGCTCCAGGTACGCAGAAAAGACCAAGGCCGGGTCTTTTTAAAATGCAAAGAAAAGGTAAGAAAAATGAGCAGAAACGTAGTTGTCGGCGTTACGGGCGGCATAGCATGCTACAAAGCCGCAGATGTTGTAAGCAGACTCAAAAAAGAAGATACAGAAGTAGATGTCATAATGACAAAAAACGCATGCGAGTTCGTTGACCCGCTGACATTCAGGACTCTTTCAAAAAACCCTGTAGTTACGAGCACATTTGCTGCACCGGAAGCGTGGAAGGTAGGCCACGTCGCACTGGCGCAAAAGGCAGATGTATTTTTGATAGCGCCTGCTACAGCAAACGTTATAGGAAAGGTAGCCAACGGCATAGCGGATGATATGCTTACCACCACTATAATGGCGTCAAGGGCAAAGATAGTTTTCGCGCCTGCCATGAATGTAAATATGTATGAAAATCCGATCGTTCAGGAAAATATTGCCAGACTTAAAAAGCTCGGCTATATCTTTATAGAACCTGATTCAGGTATGCTCGCCTGCGGTGACGTAGGAAAAGGCCGTATGGCTGAACCGGCAGAGATAGTTGATTTCGTAATCGGACTTCTCGATGAAATAAATAACAAAACAGAAAATGCAGTAAGCGCTGCCGGAGCACCGGCAGCAGACAGCGTGACGACGCCTCACGGCGACAAAAAGGATGAGGCAAAAGACCTGGCCGGCCGCCGTATCCTTGTAACGGCCGGCCCTACCGTAGAAGACATAGATCCCGTAAGATACATAAGCAACAGATCTTCAGGAAAGATGGGATACGCTGTAGCAGAAGCCGCGCTAAAGAGAGGAGCAGACGTTACGCTCATATCAGGCCCTGTAAATCTTATATGCAGCGACGATATAAAGCGTATAGATGTAAAGACTACAAAACAGATGCTCGATGCATGTGAAAATGTTTTTGATGATGTTGACATAGTTATAAAGGCTGCAGCTCCTGCAGATTATTACGTGCTCAATCAATACGACCACAAGATAAAAAAATCAGACGGAGTGCTTTCTGTAGAGCTTGCCAAAAATCCTGACATACTCGAGACGCTCGGAAAGAAAAAAGGCGGCCACGTGCTTGTAGGCTTTGCCGCAGAAACGAACGATCTGGAAGCGTACGCGCGCGACAAAATGAAGCGTAAGAATCTCGACATGATAGTAGCAAACGACGTTTCTGCGCCGGGCGCAGGCTTTGACCATGATACAAATATCATTACAATAATCAAAGCATCCGACGGTTCGCTTACAACATATGAAAAGATGTCAAAAGCTCAGGCGGCAGATGTTATACTTGATAATGTTGTGGAGATCTTAAAATAGTATACGTTTTTGTAAAAGACTGTTTCGTCAATTACCGAGCAGTCTTTTTTTTTATGTTCTTGATTCCTTTAAATTAAAAATATTACTATAAATTACAGCAAAATATTGACATTAAATAAATAAACTGTTAGTATTAACGAACAAAAGTTTATTTTACGAAAGAAAGTATAGGGGTGATAACGATGGACCTGGGGAAAACAGGGGAAAACAGAGCAGTAGATTATCTGGATAAAAAAGGATACAGGGTACTGCAGCGAAACTACAGATGCAGAGCAGGAGAAATAGACATAATCGCTGTAGACGGAAGCACGCTGTGCTTTATAGAAGTGAAAACGCGCACTTCACTGCGGCACGGTATGCCGTGCGAAGCTGTTGACCGGAGGAAGCTTGAGCACATAAAGCACGCTGCGTCTGTATATATGGGGCGTTACAGACATAACTGCGACAGCGCGCGGATAGAGGTAGTAGAAGTACTTTATATAAAGAAAAAATATTATATACGTCATATAAAGAACGCACTCGCAGCGTGAGCTGCAAAATAAAAAGGGGCAAAAACATGTATTCAAAAGTAAAAAGCAGTACGCTGCACGGCCTTGAAGCCGTAGAAGTCACAGTAGAATCAGATGTAGCGTTCGGCCTTCCGTCGCTCAATATAGTAGGACTCCCGGATACAGCTATACGCGAGTCAAAGGAAAGAGTAAGGACAGCGATAGCAAACTCAGGATTCAGCTTTCCGGATAAAAGAGTAACAGTAAACCTGTCCCCCGCTGACGTAAGAAAAGTAGGGACACACTTTGACCTGCCCATAGCCGTATGTATACTCGAATCATCAGCCAGAAAAGAAAGCAGAGCCAATTCATTTGCATTCCTTGGCGAGCTTGCACTTGATGGAAAGCTGAATCCGGTAAAAGGAATAATGCCGATGCTTACAGGTCTGCGTGACTGCGGCGCGGCAGGAATAATAATACCGGCAGAAAACAGTACAGAAGCTTCGCTTATAGACGGAGTCGATATATACCCTGCGGAGACGCTGCGCGACGTCATAGAGTTCATAAGAGATGAGAAACCACTCGAACGCGTTATATTTGACCAGTCAGCGTTTATAAACGATCATAGCGCATCACATGACTTCGCAGACGTAGCAGGGCAGGAGAATGCCAAAAGAGCCCTTCAGGCAGCAGCTGCAGGAATGCATAATGTACTTATGATCGGCGCCCCGGGCGCCGGAAAAACAATGCTTGCCCGCAGGCTCCCTTCTGTAATGCCGCCTATGACATACGAAGAACGCCTTGAAGTAACAAAGATACAAAGCGTTTACGGCGATATGCCTGACGGACAGGCACTCGCATCAGAAAGACCGTTCAGAGCGCCTGACCACACAGTATCACCGGCAGCGCTCATAGGCGGAGGAAGACCCATAAAAGCAGGCGAAGTAACGCTTGCGCATCTTGGAATACTTTTTCTTGATGAATTGCCTGAATTTTCACGTGCGGCCATAGAATCACTCAGAAAACCAATGGAAGATGAACAGTGCACCGTATCGCGCGTTTCAGGAAAAATAGTATTTCCCTCAAAGTTTCTTACTGTATGTGCTATGAATCCATGCCCATGTGGCTTTTATGGCGACAGCCGCAATGAATGCACATGTGCTCCGGGAGATGTCACAAGGTACAGAGCAAAGCTGTCAGGGCCTTTTTTAGACAGGATAGACATGACAGTAAATCTGCATGTGCCCGACATTGAGGCAGTAAAAAACAGGAGCAAAGGGATATCATCTGCCGAACTGCGCGCAGATGTAGAATGCGCATGCAGCATTCAGAAAAAGCGCTTCCGGTATGATAATATAAGCTTTAACTCGCAAATGAAGCCTGAACACATAAAAAAATACTGTGTACTCGACACGCAGGCAGCGGAGCTGCTCAACGAAGCATACAACAGGATGAAGCTAAGCATAAGATCGTATGACAGGATACTGCGCGTATCGCGTACACTCGCAGACCTGGAAGGAAGCAGCCGTATCGATATCCGCCATATCGCAGAGGCGATATCTTATAAATGCGAAAAGGAAATTTTCAGATAAATAAAGTTATATTATCATCTGTCGGTTAAAGATATATATTTTTATATGCTTAAAACATCATGACATCCGGCGACGGATGAAGATGCGCAGAAGAAAGTATTTGTGCATGACATAGATTTATATGAATATTAGTTACCATAACGGGTAAAA
>JABLTO010060743.1_pt1 | contig 12582 bp, 10 predicted proteins | sample 7160091 | NCBI WGS metagenome assembly JABLTO01 (sample SAMN14651225, study PRJNA627086) | human gut metagenome | isolation source: feces | host: Homo sapiens
AGCAGCAGATGGCGGAAAAGGAATCGCCTACGCTGCAGACGAATTGTGCCGTATTGCCTTACGTTTATTTCTGTCAGCCCGCGCAGTACTGCTTCAAGACAGACTTATAGAAGTCCACTGCCGGCGGAAGCGCCGCGGCATACATGTTTTCATTCACGCCATGGATGCTTCCATACTGTTGCGCATCAATCTCGATCGGCGCAAAGCGGAGCGCATAGTCCGTCACGTCGCCATAATACTTCGCATCCGTGCCGCCCGTCATGACATAGGGTGCAACGCCATAGCCGGGGTAAATCTCCCCTGCCACCTTTTCCAGCAGCTTGAAGGGTGCAGACTGATAATCCACCGGCTTGCAGGGATAATCCTGATAAATGACTTCCGTCTCCAAGCCATACTTCTTCGCCCGCTCCGTCATCAACGCAATGCTTTCCTGATTGGGCTGATGATGAATAAAGCGCATATTTGCCGTGACATAGGCCTCCGAGGGCAGCACATTCAAGCCATCCGAGCCCTTTGCCGTAGTAAAAGCACAGGTGGTCTGCATCATAGCCGCACCCGCAGGGCTGATAGCAGGCATCAGCTTCTTTACCAGCGGACTGAACAGCCAAAGATTCGCAAAAATCAGCTTCATGGGATACGTCATGTTCGGTGCCATGCGACTGAACATTTCACGCACTGTCGGCGTGATCTCCACCTTGAAGGGATTGTGCTGCTCCACATCCACCATGAATGCGCCAAGTCGAGGCAGAGGCGTATTCTTCCCCGGTGCGCTGGCATGGCCGCCCTTGCTGCGTGCAATAAACTTCACATCACCGTAGCCCTTCTCCACCACACCTACCACGCAGTAGCGTCCCTCTACGCCGCCGATGGGGTTTCGCATAATCATTCCGCCCTCATCCATCAGCATTCCAAGATGTACGCCGCGATCCTTCAGCCATTGCACAATTGCCGGGGCGCTGTCGCCGCTCCACTCTTCTGTGCAGGAAGAAGTAATATACACATCGGTTTCCGGCTTCCAGCCCTCTGCCAGAAGTTCCTCCAAGGATTGCAGCTCACACATCAGGCTTCCCTTGGTGTCCACCGTACCACGACCCCAAATGCGGCCGTCTCTATCAACGTCACCGGAAAAAGGATCATGCTCCCAGCCCTCCGCAGGCGCCGCCACAACGTCGTGATGACTCATCAGCAGAATAGGCTCCTTGCCATTCGGATGCTCCGCCTTCAGGTGCAGCACCAGTCCCGCACCGGGATGTGCCACCTCACAGGACGCAAATACGTGAGGGAACAGTTCCGGGAGGCTTTGCTGGAATTTCTCAAATTTTGTCCGATCCGGATCAAAACGGCTGGAGACCGTCTCCTGCCTCACCATGGCGGAGAGCTTTTTAGCATATGCCGCCGCACGCTTCATATCGGGTTCTGGCGGCTCTGCCGTCTTGGCAGACGTCGGCTTCAGCATAGCTGCACGAATAAAGCAAACCGCCAGCAGTACAATCACAAGGCCTAAAATCCCCAGAAGAATATACAGCGCAATCATTCGTGTAATGCTCCTTTCTTGTAGAACAGCCACGCTACTGCAATGGTCAAACCGCCAATGATAATCAGCAGCACGCTGGTCTGCTGAATCATACTTGGAACAAAAATACATACCAAGCTGGACAGCACCAGCGGAATCGCCGCGAACTTCTTACCCTTCAGGAAATACTTGAGACCAAGCGCACCGAACAGCGCGGGTACCACATTATTGAATGCCGGAGTCAATACAGGGCTTTCCAGCACCGGCTGAAGCGGCACCAGCAGCAGCACGCCCACCGCCAGCACCAGCACGGTCACCAGCGAACTGGTTGCCACAGACAGCGTAGAAACCACTTCATTCTCCGGCGTGCCCACTTTGGTGTGCGCCAGATCACGAGCATTCACAGCACAGGGAATTTTCAGATTCGAAAGGTTGCCGGTGATAAAGCTCAGGTAGCTTGCACCGCTGCCCAGCATGGGCACGTAGATCAGATATTCCACCACGCTGACGGGATAATAGATGATACCCACATTGAGAAATCCGCGCCAGAATGTATTCATATCCGGCATTGCGTGCAGCACCAATCCCATCAGGAACGGCAGACCCACCAGCGCCGCCAGACAAACCACCAGCCAGCAGCGTCCCATGCGATGGATGCCTTGCGTATATTGTTCATACCAACGCGTCTTTTCCTCCGGCGCAAGGGCGATATTCTGTTTGTTCATCTTCTTCATTGCCTCCCTTACACCAAACCATTCAGTCCGACCGCCGCCGTCATGGCTACAAGCATACTGGCCGCCAAATCAAAGTTTTCCAGCCAACGCACCTGACGCTTGCGCTCAAACCACTCGCATACAGCCATAGCCGCCGCCGCAACCAGCGAAGTAATCAGCGGAAGCCAGCTGGCCTGTGCCGCCTGACCCACATAACTGCCAATATAGGCCGCGCACATGCCCACAAACATGGCGATCATCGCCCAGTCTCCGAAAGACGCTTTGCTTTCTCCCGGCTTCTGCGCCTTATTGCCATTCAGCTTCTTCGTATAGGCCTTCAGCGTGAAGAGCGTCAGCAGCGCACCGCCCAAAATGCCGCAGGTCATAACCAGTGCAATCGTCACATAGGCCTGAGGTGTAAGCTCCGTAATTTTCAGGCCGGACAGACCAATGCTCTTCGCTGCGATTTCTGCTACGTTCACCTCGTATTGCAGATTTCCAATGACCGACAGGCGCAGCCACGGCAACGGAATACCCAAAGTGCCGGACAGCGCCACCACGCCAAGCAGAATACTAAATGCTGGCAGCAGCGTAAAGGTTGCGCTGGAAACGACCGCCTTTTTCAGCACCGCCCGTTCCATACCCAGTCGCAGTCCTGCGCGCCAGCTCTTAACTGCAAAATGGACGCACATGGCGACCACCAGCAGGATCGCGCCGCCCACCAGTGCATAAAGCGCCGGAGCGTTGAATTGTTCCAAAAGTCCTTCCAATCTAGATTCCTCCCTTAACCATTTTTTGAGATGATAAGTGCTTATGAACACACTTGAATGATTATAATGGACAATACTCCGAATTGCAAGGTCTGTACAGATTCTATACATGATTGGATGCACGCAAAGCTTCATCCTGCATTCATGCTTGCTTCACGCAGAGTTCATTTTCCATCGATAAGATAACCTTACTAAGTTTCCCCCATGGTTTCCAGACAACGGCGGTTTGGGGGAACGCCGCCGTTTATATACCGTTCGAGGTTTTCTCTCCCGCCTCGAACGTTTTTTGCATACTTTCGGCTTCGCGGCGTACCTTATTGCCAAGGAGGCTTGCCACATGAAGAAAAACGTCGCTGAAAAGCCCGTTACCTGGCGTTCGTTGGTCGTACTGCTAATCATCACGCTTGGGCTCGCAGGAATATCCGCCTTTCTCACCCGCAACAGCATGGATATTTATCAGGAATTAACACTCCCGCCCTTTGCGCCGCCCGGCTGGGTCTTCCCTGTTGTCTGGAGCATTCTGTATCCTACAATGGCTGTTGCCACATGGTTCTATCTGCGTGCTCGTCCGCCGCATCCGCTTCCAGCCATAGCGCTGTACTTTGTTCAACTGCTCGTGAATGTCATCTGGCCCATTCTGTTCTTTGTGCAAAAGGCCTTAGGGCTTTCCTTCGTTTGGCTGCTTCTGCTCTGGGCATTAGCGCTGACGGTATGTCTATACTTTTACCGTCACAGCAAGCTGGCCGGAGGACTATTCATTCCCTATCTTATGTGGCTTGCTTTTGCAGCGGTGCTGAACTTCTCTATTGCCCGAATGAACCCCGCCTGATAATCCTTGCTGACCTTGCCAGATAAAAGGAGAGGACATTTTCAATCCTCTCCTTTTATCTTATTCCGTATAGCCCAGCGTTGCCAAGAACCGCTTCATTCCTGCAAGACCTGCGGTATCCTGCTTGTAAACACCCGCGTCTGCCAGCACTTGCGCGCAGACCGTCGCAACCTCCTCACGCAGAATCTGCTCCGCCTCTTCTGTGCTGCCGCATATACCACGCCTATTCACAATATCCTGCACCCACGGCCAATGCTTGTAGGTAGCCTCCCCCTCCTGGGGCGCAACCAGCGGCTGTGTGCCGGTCAGGTAAGGCTCCAACTGCTTCAGCTCGTTCTTGAGCCGTCCCGGAAGGATGAACAAGCCCATCACTTCAATCAGACCGATATTTTCCTTTTTAATGTGATGCAACGGCTCATGCGGATGGAAAATCCCCAACGGATGCTCCGCACTAGTACGATTGTTGCGAAGCACCAGCAGCAGACGATACTTGCCATCCACCTTCCGCAGAATCGGCGTAATCGTGTTATGAGGCTGACTATCCGTTTCCGCATAAACACCGCAGGTCGGGTCGCTGTATCCGCGCCATGCCGTCAATAGCTTGTCCGCCGCATCAATCAAATGCTCCGGCAACGTACCCGTCAGCGCAACCGCAGACATAGGCCAATCCAGAATCGCCGCATCGACCTCGGGATCGGGGCTGGTCAACTTGCAGCGAATCGACGCCTTATCCATGGGAAACATATAATGTCCGCCTTGAAAATGGTCGTGATTCAAAATCGAACCGCCCACAATAGGCAGATCGGCATTCGAGCCCAAGAAATAGTGTGGAAACTGCTCCACAAAGCTGAACAACCGCTCAAAGGTTCCGCGAGAAATCTTCATGGGCACATGCTGACTATTAAAAACAATGCAATGCTCCGGATAATACAAATACGGTGAATACTGAATAAACCACGGATCCCCTGCCAGCGTCAGCGGCACAATGCGGTGATTCTGACGCGCCGGGAAATTGCTTCTTCCTGCATAGCCGGGATTCTCTACGCACAGCATACATTTGGGATACCCCACGCTGGGCGTGTTCTTCAACTTGGCAATCTCACGAGGATCCTTTTCGGGCTTGCTGAGGTTAATCGTAATCTCCAGTTCACCACAAGGGCTGTCCGCAAAATAGCGGATGTTCTGCGCAATCGCGTCTACCTTAATATAATCACAGGCACGGCACATTTCATAGAACTCCTGCGTAGCCTCTTCAGGCTTTCCCGCCGCCACCAGTTCTTGGAATCGTGCCCGTACCTGCGCAGGTGCGGGCGTAACGCAGCCCATCAGCCGTGCAGAAAACAAATCCCGGGCCGAGGTCAGATCCTCGATAAGCTCCTTTTCCACAGCTGCGTCGCACAGACGCTTCAACAGTTGCGTAGCCGTTTCCGGGATATGCTCTTCTTCACACACATTCTCCGCGGGGGCCTGCATTCCCATCACGTCCAGCAGAAGATTTCTGCAATAAGGGCGATCCAAGGGATCAATAAGCGACTTCCGTTCGGCGTAGGTTAGCAAGGTTTCAATCGTCTGGGTGACATCTTCGGACCAAGCCATGCGGTCTTCCTCTTTTCTGTGCCACAATTTTCAAAATTGTCGTGACGCACTATCATTTTTATATTATAATGGAGAAAGGAAATTGTGTCAATCGGCGCAGGCTCATGTTGATCGTTTCCGCTTTTAGAGAGGAGGTTTTCCATGAACCCCAACAATGAGGTCAAGCCCCCGAAGAAACCACTTATTTTCTACTACTGCATTGCCATGCTGGTTTTGATCCTGCTCAATGCGCTGGTCATGCCTTCCATCTACAAAGCGTCCATCAGCGAGGTATCGTATAGTGAATTTCTCGACATGTTGGATAAGAAGTGCATCACGCAGGCCGAAATTGAGGACGATGCCATTACCTTCTTGGCTACAACGGACGGTAAGCAAGGCATCTACACGACAGGCCGCATTGATGACGATCAGCTGGTAGAGCGGATGCGCAGCGCAGGCGTGGACTTTGCCAAGTCCATCCCTACGCAGAATTCGCCTCTGCTTGAGTTCCTGATGACGTGGATTCTGCCCATGGTTCTGTTCATCGCTATCGGCCAACTGCTGATGCGGCAGATGTCCAAGCGTATGGGCGGTGGCGCAGGAGCTATGTCCTTTGGCAAGAGCAACGCAAAGGTTTACGTTGCCGCACAAACCGGTATATCCTTTGCGAACGTTGCTGGTGAAGATGAGGCCAAGGCTGCTCTGAAAGAGATCGTGGACTTCCTGCACAATCCTGAGAAGTACACCGCCATCGGCGCAAAGCTGCCCAAGGGTGTGCTGCTTGTAGGCCCTCCCGGCACCGGTAAAACCCTGCTGGCAAAGGCTGTGGCCGGTGAAGCCAATGTACCCTTCTTCTCCATTTCCGGTTCTGAATTCGTGGAGATGTTCGTCGGCATGGGTGCAGCGCGTGTACGCGACCTGTTCAAGCAGGCGCAGGAAAAGGCTCCTTGCATCGTATTCATTGATGAAATCGACGCAATCGGCAAGAAGCGCGATACCAGCCCCATGGGCGGCAATGATGAACGTGAGCAGACGCTGAATCAGCTGTTGACAGAAATGGACGGCTTTGATGGCAGCAAGGGTGTCGTGATTCTGGCTGCAACAAACCGTCCCGAAAGCCTGGACAAGGCGTTGCTTCGTCCTGGACGTTTCGACCGCCGCGTACCTGTGGAGCTTCCCGACTTGCAAGGCCGCGAGGCGATCCTGAAGGTACATGCCAAGGACGTGAAGATTTCGTCCAATGTCAATTGGCGCACCATCGCTCTGGCTACCAGCGGCACCTCCGGTGCAGAGCTGGCAAACATTGTCAACGAAGCTGCTCTGCTGGCTGTAAAGGATAACCGTCAGCAGGTTGAGCAAAAAGACCTGGAAGAGGCCATCGAAACGGTCATGGCCGGTTATCAGCGCAAGGGTGCGGTCATCAGCCCCGAAGAACGCAAGATCGTCTCCTACCACGAAATTGGTCATGCGCTGGTTGCAGCCCGTCAAAAGGCTTCTGCACCCGTACACAAGATTACCATTATCCCCCGTACCTCCGGTGCGCTGGGCTACACCATGCAGGTAGATGAGGATGAACATTTCCTGATGACGAAGGAAGAACTGCTCAACAAGGTTGCTACGCTGACTGGTGGTCGTGCGGCAGAAGAGTTGATCTTCGGCAAGGTAACGACAGGTGCCAGCAATGACATTGAGCAAGCCACAAAGATTGCTCGCATGATGGTCACGCGCTACGGCATGAGCGATAACTTCGACATGACGGCGCTGGAAATTGCCAACAATCAGTATCTGTCCGGCGATACAACACTGCAATGCTCCGCTGAAACCGCCGCAAAGATCGACAATGAGGTCATGGAAATTATCCGTGACGCCCACAAGCGTGCAACGGCTATCCTGAAGGCCGACGAGCCTAAGCTCCATGAACTAGCCGCTTTCCTGCTCGAAAAGGAAACCATTACCGGTGAAGAATTCATGGCGATTCTGAATAACCAGCAAGCTGCCGAGAAGAAATAAAGAATCAATATGTTGATGTTAGAGCCATGCTGCAAATGAATTACAGCATGGCTCTATTCATATAAGAAAAGCCCGCAATTCATTCAAAAGATGAATTGCGGGTCTTCCTATGGTTTCTTACAACAGGGTTTACACCGGCATCGTCATATCCTTCTTGTCCAGCATACCGCTGTCCACCTTCAGCTGCTTAGCCTGACGATATTCAAAGAACTTGGGCGCGACCTTGGGGAACATAGCGTAGGTCAGCACATCCTCCTCGGTCTGATACCACTCGCGCATTTCCTCGCGCAGCTTGTCCAGCTCCGGTGGCAGCGTATCTGCAAAACGGCAGGTAATCACCTTGTCGTTGCCGATGCACTTCCTACGCACTTCCTCGTTCACGGGCGCAGGCAGCTTGCCGTACTCGCCGCGAAGCAGACCCTTGCTTTCCTTGGACACCATCTTGTAACGCTCGCCATTCAGCACGTTCATCACGGCTTGCGTGCCCACGATCTGGGAGGTAGGCGTTACCAGCGGCGGATAGCCGAAGTCCTTACGAACACGCGGTACCTCAGCCAACACCTCATAATACTTGTCCATAGCGTTGGCCGCCTTCAACTGACCAATCAGGTTGGACAGCATACCGCCAGGAACCTGATACTGTAAGGTCTTCACATCCACACCCAGCACGCGGGCAGGATCACGCCAGCCGTCCTTGGTCAAACGATCCGCCACGCCGCGGAAATGCTCAGCCAGCTGCGCCAACAAATCAAGGTCAAAACCGGTATCATACTCGGTGCCCTTCAGCGTAGCGACCAGAGACTCCGTCGCGGGCTGAGAGGTTCCGCTGGCCAACGGGCTAAGGCAGGTATCCACCACGTCTACGCCCGCTTCGATAGCCTTCAGCAACACCATGTCACCGGTACCGGTGGTATTGTGCGTATGCAGCACGATAGGCAAACTGGTTTCCTTCTTCAGCCGCTTCACAAGGCTATAAGCCTTATAGGGCAGCAGCAGGTTGGCCATATCCTTAATGCAGATCACATCCGCGCCCATCTTCTCGATACCCTGCGCCAGCTTCACGAAGTAGTCCTCGTTATGCACGGGAGACTCGGTGTAGCTCATAGCGATCTCCGCAATGCCACCGTACTTCTTGGTGGCCTTCACGGCAGTTTCCATGTTGCGCAGGTCGTTCAGCGCGTCGAAGCAGCGGATAATGTCAATACCATTCTCCACAGCCTTCTTCACGAAGAACTCCACCACGTCGTCCGAATAGGGACGGTAGCCCAGCAGGTTCTGACCACGCAGCAGCATCTGGGTCTTGGTGTTGGGCAACGCCTTACGCAGCTTGCGCAGACGCTCCCATGGATCTTCATTCAGGAAACGGATGCAAGCGTCATAGGTTGCACCGCCCCAGCACTCCAGAGAATAATAGCCTACCTTGTCCAACTTATCGCAGGCAGGGAGCATCTCATCGGTCCGCATCCGTGTGGCAGCCTGAGATTGATGACCGTCACGCAGGATGGTATCAGTAATTTGCACTTTCGGCATAGGAAAAGCCTCCTTACAATGCAGTCAATAATCCTTTTATCAGCCGCCGAACATGGACAGCAGCACGCCCGCCGCGATGGCGGAGCCAATCACGCCCGCCACGTTGGGGCCCATAGCGTGCATCAGCAGGAAGTTGCCGGGATTTTCTTCCTGACCAACCTTCTGAGACACACGCGCCGCCATAGGCACAGCGGACACGCCCGCGGAACCGATCAGCGGATTGATCTTGCCGCCGCTGAGCTTGTTCATCAGCTTCGCAAGCAGCACGCCGCCCGCAGTACCCATGCCAAAGGCAACGATACCCAGCGCGATGATTTCAATGGTCTCCTTGCGGATGAAGGTGCTAGCAGTTGCTGTCGCACCAACCGTAACGCCCAAGAAAATGGTGACGATATTCATCAACTCATTCTGAGCCGTTTTGTTCAGACGCTCCACCACGCCGCATTCCTTCATCAGATTGCCCAGCATCAGCGAACCGACCAGCGGCGCAGCAGAAGGCAGCAACACAGCGACCAGAATCGTCACAACGATGGGGAACAGAATCTTCTGCTTCTTAGAAACAGGAGCCAACTGCTCCATTACGATCATGCGCTCCTTCTTGGTGGTCAGCGCTTTCATGATCGGAGGCTGGATAACAGGCACCAAGGCCATGTAGCTGTACGCAGCCACAGCAATCGGGCCCAGCAGATGGGGCGCAAGCTTACCGGTCAGCCAGATAGCTGTGGGGCCGTCCGCACCACCAATGATGCCGATAGCACCGGACTCAGCCGCAGTAAATCCGAACAGCGCATAAGCCCCCAAGAAGGTCATGAAAATACCCAGCTGTGCAGCAGCACCCAGCAGCAATGTTTTGGGGTTCGCAATCAACGGACCAAAGTCTGTTCCTGCGCCAACGCCCAAGAAGATCAAGCAAGGATAAATGCCCAGCTTCACGCCCAGATACAGGTAGTCCAGCAGACCGGCAGAAATGACCTTGCCGGAGTTCGCCACTAGATTGCCCAGCGCGTCGAATACCTGACCGCCCTGTAAATAGCAGCCACTGTTCATCACAACGTTCAGGTTCTCATAGAGCACCTTTCCGGTCTCCATGCTCACGATCGCACCGTTTTCGGCAATCTTCACTGCTTCGGATACCGTTGCCGTCAGATTGCCCAGAATCGAACCCGAGGGAGTCAGAATTGCACCTGCCGCATTAACGGTCAGGTTCGCAATGTCTGCCAAATCCTTCGAGTTTACCAGCGTTGCACCGCCAAACAAGCCCCAGTTCACATGACCGCCCGCAAACAGCTCTTCATGATATACTTCGCTGCCCAGCAGGTTAGTCAGCAGCATACCGAAGGCAATCGGCAGCAGCAGCAGCGGTTCAAACTTCTTTACAATGGCCAGATACAGCAGCAGACACGCAACCGCAACCATGATCAGCGCCTGAGGGTTCTGAATGAACAGCGCAATACCGGAGGTCGCGTAGAGTTGCTGTATGGTGCCAAGAATATCAATGGACATCTTATCAACTCACTTTCCGTGTGGAAATGCTCAGCCCAGCACCACCAGCGCGTCGCCTGCGTTGACCGTCGCGCCCTTCTGCACGCACACCTGCACAACCTTGCCATCGTGCGGCGCAGGAATGTCATTTTCCATCTTCATGGCTTCCAGCACCACCAGCGCGTCACCCTGCTTCACGGTGTCGCCAACCTTCACCTTCACGTCCAAAATGTTGCCAGGCATGGGAGCCTTCACGGACTCACCAGCCGCAGTAGCGGTGGGCGCAGCAGCAGGAGCAGCAGCCTTCACCGGCGCAGCGGGAGCAGCCGCTACAGGCGCAGCCGCCACGGGAGCAGCCGCACGGACGGGCGCAGCGGTCTGTGCGCCGCCGACCTCTTCTACATCCACTTCATAGGTCGCGCCATTGACGGTAATCATAAACTTACGCATGAACGTATCCTCCTCAAATTCAAATCCTTGTAAGTGTCTGCTTCCTTAAAAGCGGCTGTAAACCTGCTCGTCGCGTCCGGCGCGCTGCCAAGCGGGAGCATTCGAGATACGGCGCACCCGGCGCACAACAAAGCCAGTCTCCTCACCCATCGCTGCCGCAACAGCCGCAGAAATCACCGCAATCAGCACGTCATCCTGCGTGGGTGCAGCGGCTTCCGCCTCCACAGGGGCTGGAGCTGCAACAGGAGCAGGAGCCACTGCTTCCTTTTCCTTAGGCTTTTTGCTTTGGGACAGCATCGTCATGATCTTAATCAGGCCGATCAGCACAATCAGGCCAAAGAACACAACCAGCATACCCACAGCCGTAACGCCCAAGCCAAATAACAAGTTATCCATGTCAGCACACGTTCCTTTCCGTTACAGCGGCAGGTTGCCGTGCTTCTTGGGCGGATTCGCGTCCCTCTTGGAGGACAGCATCTCCAGTGCAGCCAGGATCAGCTTGCGGGTCTCGGCGGGATCGCACACATCGTCGATCATGCCGGCCTTCGCCGCAGCCACACCGTCCGCCACTTCTGCGGCATACTTGGCCTCCAACTCAGCGCGGGCTTCCAGTGCGGGCTTCTTGCTGTTCTTCAGTTCGTCAACATACAGTACCTGCACCGCCGCTTCGGGAGTCAGCGCAGAAATCACCGCACCCGGCCAAGCGTAGCACACGTCCGCATTTGCCTTGCCGCCCATGGCCACATAGGCCTGACCAATAGCATTGCCGACCACCACGGAAACCTTGGGGCAGGTCGCCTCCGCATACGCATACAGCAACTGGCTGGCGGTAATCATCGTCCAGCTCTGTGCCTTCGCCTCCGGAACAGCCACACCCTTGCTGTTGATGAGGCTTACCACCGGCAGCGAATAGCAGTCGCACAGGCGGATAAACCGTGCCGCCTTCGCCGCAGCCGCAGGCGTAATCATACCGTCGTTTTCCTTTGCATTGCTGCACACGATGCCGACACTACGACCGCCCATGCGGCACAGCGCCACGCGCAGAGCCTTCCCCCACTCCTTGTACAGTTCAATGAAGCTCGCGTTATCTGCCATCGCTGCCAGCAGCGCATCGCTGTCCATAGCATCCACAGCGGGCAGCAGACGATTCATATCGTCGCCGTCCATCAGAGGTGCATCCTCCGCATTAGAACCCGGCAGCAGATCAAGCACCTGCACCGCCAGCGAAATCGCCTCGTCTTCGGAGGCCGCAGTCAGTGCCACGCCGCCCTGTGCCGCCATGGCCTTCGCACCGCCCAGCGACTCGCCAGTCAGCGTTTCGCCGCTCACGGAGCTCATCACCTGCGGGCCATAGACCATCAACTCGCCAACCTTTTCCGCTTGAATGCTCACGTCCGCGATCTGGCTGATCAGCGCCGCGCCACCCGCACAGGGACCCAGCACCAGCGCAACCATCGGGCATACGCCGGACAGACGGGTCATCTTGGCGAATACCTCAGCATAGGCGTTCATCGCCGCCGCGCCCTCGTCCAGACGCACACCGTTGCTGTCACACATTGCGACCACCGGCGCGCCCGTCTTCTGCGCCAGATCCAGCACCTTCAAAATTTTCTGCGCCTGCATCCGCCCCATAGCGCCGCCATGCACCGTGAAGTCCTGCGCGAAGTGATACACCGGGCGATCCTGCACCGTGCCGTAGCCAGTCACAAC
>JABLTO010074643.1_pt1 | contig 12581 bp, 11 predicted proteins | sample 7160091 | NCBI WGS metagenome assembly JABLTO01 (sample SAMN14651225, study PRJNA627086) | human gut metagenome | isolation source: feces | host: Homo sapiens
ACCTGCTCCGGCGTCAGGTCGGTGTCCAGCGATTCGGGGCGGATAATGAACAGCTGGCCGACCTTCTGTTCAAGAGTCATGCCGGCAAGCAGCGCGTGCACGGTGTCAGGCTCCGTATCTCCGCCGGAGACCTCCGGCGTGTCGCTCGGCTCTATTATTATCTCGGCGCTGCCAGGGTTCGGCTCGACCGTGGGTGCGGGCGCAGGATCAGCCGCGCCGCAGCCCATGAGGAGCATCAGCGAGAGCGCGGTAATGAATGCAGAGAGTTTTTTCAAGGCCATGCCTCCAGAATGCTAGAATGGATAGCATGTATGATACGCCAATATCCCCCCGCTGTCAAGCGCCCATACCGCGCGGGCGGCGCAGCATGGCGTACTGCTTTATATCCGTATCGGGAATTGCTGAGACATCCGCCGTCTCGAAGCCGAGGTGCATGCATGTATATCCGTGTATTGATCTCCTTGTGCGTTTCAAGATAGAGTGGAGCGCCGCGAGAAAATATCGCCAGTCATCGCGCCCCTGTGTCCTCCCGCCGAGCAGATACCTTATAGACGGATCGTCATGGAAGGCTGCAGCCATGAGCCGCGCGGCTTTTTCCAAATCGCTCTTCCGCACGGAATATGCACAGCCGCTTAAGGCGTCCGCAAGGCTTATATCGTTTGAATCGTTCATTTAATTTTACCTCCAATGAAAAAGAGCCGATAATCCAGAGATGTTCTCGTGGGTTATCGGCTCAGGCTTTATTATATTCTGCCAAAGCTTGTTGTTATTTTGCCCATAATATGTTATTATATTGTTGAAATATAACAAACTTGGAGGTTTAAGCCTTGGAGTATCTTGCCCATATTGCCGATGACGGCAGAGTACAGACCGTTTCGGAACACCTTCGCGGCACGGGCGAACTCGCCGCCGGGTTTGCCGCGCCGTTTGGCGCATCCGACGAAGCGCGCGCCGCCGGACTGCTGCATGACATCGGCAAATACAGCGCCGCATTCCAGCAGCGGATTCGCGGAAGCGCCGTGTCCGTTGACCACTCCACTGCCGGTGCGCAGGAAGCACGTAAACGCGGAGACCTGCCTGCGGCGCTTGCCATCGCCGGGCACCACGGCGGTATACCCGACTGCGGCAACCTTAATGATGCAGCCGACGATACGACCCTCCAAGGCCGTTTAAAACGTAAGCTGCCGACATATGACGAATGGCAGCGTGAAATCGCTCCTCCATCTGCCAAGCCTCCCGCATGGGCATTGTCAGACAGCACCACTGCCGCGTTTTATACGCGAATGCTGTACTCCTGTCTGGTAGATGCCGATTTTCAGGACACTCAGGATTTTATGGACGGCCAAGCCGCGCCGCGCGGCGGTGGCGAATCAATATCCGCACTTCTCGAAAAAGTGAGAGCGAAGGCCAAGGGCTATCTGGAAAAGCCCAAAAGTTCGGTTGCATCCCAGCGCAATGCAGCGCTTCGCGTCTGCATGGAGCGCGGCGCGCAGTGGGAGCAAGGTATGTATACGTTTACCGTGCCCACCGGCGGCGGCAAAACCTTCGCTTCTCTGGCATTCGCGCTGGAGCACGCAGCGGCGCACGGCATGTCACGCGTGATATACGTCATTCCATACACTTCGATAATTGACCAGACTGCCGGCGTGTTCGCCGAGCTTCTCGGCGAAGAAAATGTTCTCGCCCACTACTCTGCCGCCGAATATCTCCTCGCAGAGTCGGAAGATCTGACCCCCGCGCAGTATCGCAAGCTGCTTGCCAGCGAAAACTGGGATGCTCCCATTGTTGTCACGACTGCCGTACAGTTTTTTGAATCGCTCTACTCAAACCGCAGCAGCCGCTGCCGCAAGCTGCACAATATTGCAAACAGCGTGATTATTTTTGACGAGGCGCAGACTCTGCCGCAGGATTACCTCCTGCCGTGCCTTTCGGCCATTGCCCAGCTCGTGGAGCACTACCATGTCACATCCGTGCTCTGCACGGCCACTCAGCCAACGCTTGCGCCGCTTTTTGAGCGCCTCGCGCCCGAACTGACACAGCGCGAAATATGTCCCGATGTTGCCGGAATGTACAGCGCGCTGCGCCGCACCGAGATACATGATCTCGGCAGCATCTCCACTGACGAGCTTTGCTCTCGGCTGCAGGCACACGAGCAGGTGCTGTGCGTTGTGAACCGGCGCAAGACGGCGCAGGAGCTGTACGCCGCTCTGCCGGACAGCGGCAGCTACTGCCTCACCACGCTGCTGTGCGCGGCTGACCGCAAACGCCAGATAGACGAGATACGTGCCCGGCTCGATGCTGGTATGCCGTGCCGCGTAGTCTCAACGTCGCTTATAGAAGCGGGCGTCGATGTGGACTTCCCCGTCGCATACCGCGAACAATGCGGGCTTGATTCGCTGCTGCAAACCGCCGGACGCTGCAACCGCGAGGGACGCAATGAGCCCGCGGACAGTCTCGTGTACCGTTTTCGGCTTGACGGGCAGGCCGCGCCGCAAATGCTGGCGCAGAATATCAGCGCCATGAACTACGCTGCAAGGCGGCATGCCAATCTGTCCTCGCCTGAGGCAATAAAAGCTTATTTCAACGAGCTTTTCAACCTCCGCAGCCCTGACCTGCTCGACAAAAAGCACATACTTTCCATGATAGAAAACGGCGTCAGCGGCTGTATACTGCCGTTTGCTCAGGTTGCGGAGCAGTTCAGGCTCATCGAGACGCCCACAAGAACCGTATATCTGCCGCTCGGCGCTGGCGCTGAGCTGTGCCGACAGCTGCGCGACGGGAAGATGAGCCGCGGGCTCCTGCGCCGTCTCGGCGTATATTCCGTTGAATGCTACGACGCGCAGTTCAAAGCGCTTGACCGATCCGGCGCGCTGGAGCTTCTGCCTGACGGCTCGGCGATACTTATCGACATGACGAAGTATGATCCGAAAACCGGTCTCGCGCTCGACGCGGAAACCGGATTAGGCTTGTTTATATAAACTGCAAAGGAGGTAGTTTTGTGGCGCAAAAGCATATAACAGTAAGCGCCCTGACCTGCAGCGGAAGGAGGTGGTGCGTATGTCTATGCTGATAGAGGTCTGGGGCGATTACGCCTGCTTTTCCCGCCCGGAGATGAAGTCCGAGCGAGTGAGCTATGACGTGATGACCCCGTCCGCCGCGCGCGGTCTGGTCGAAGCGATCTATTGGCATCCCGGTCTGAAATTTACTGTGGACCGCATCTACGTGCTCTCCCCGATCAGGTTCACCAACATACGCCGCAACGAGGTCAAGGCCACGCTTCTCGCTTCCGCGGCGCTGAGTGCGGCAAAGGGCGGCACACCGCCGGTACTGTATACCACGCAGGAGATACAGCAGCGCGCCGCAATGGTGCTTCAGGACGTGCACTATGTTATCGACTGTCATTTTGACATGACGGACAAAGCCGCACCATGCGACAATCCGGGAAAGTTTCAGGATATCCTGCGCCGGAGGCTCGCAAAAGGGCAGTGCTATCACACGCCGTACTTCGGCTGCCGGGAATTCCCCGCCAGCTTCCGCGAATGGCCGGGCGGAACCATCCCCGCCATCGAGCTGACGCAGGATCTCGGCTGGATGCTGTACGACATGGATTACTCCGCCATGGCAAACATAAAGGCACAGTTCTTCCGCGCGCGGCTTGACCGCGGCGTACTCGACTGCCGGAACGCGGAGGTGCACACATGATATTACAGGCTCTGACCGCGTACTATGAGGCGATGCTGAAAAAGGGCATCGTCGCCCCGCCGGGCTGGGACAAGACTTTCAAGGTCAGCTTCTGGCTTGAACTGAACGACAGCGGCGAGCTTATCGACGTCATCGATCAGAGGCACGACGAACAGCGCGGCAAGAAAACCGTGCTCGTCCCTCTCCCGATGAGCGTCCCCGCTCATGTCAAACGCTCCTCCGGCGTCGCGGCAAACTTTCTCTGCGATAACTCGTCCTATATTCTCGGCGCAGATGAGAAAGGCAAGCCTGAGCGCGCTGTGCAGTGCTTTGAAGCATGCGCCGCGCTGCACCATAAGCTGCTGGACGGCGTCGATTCTCCGGCGGCGCGGGCTGTGCTCGCATTCTTTGACACATGGCAGCCGGAACTCTCCGCCTCACATCCGCTGCTTGCCGAACACTGGAAAGACATCACCGACAACGCAAATCTCGTATTCTGCTACGACTATGCCGACGGCCGCCGTACTGTAACCGAGGATCCGGCGATTCAGGACGCATGGCAGCGGCATTATTACAATACTGACCCGGACGCCGCAATGGCGCAGTGCCTTGTCACTGGGCAGACCGCCCCCATCGCCGCAACACACCCCTCCATAAAAGGCGTGCCTGGCGCACAGAGTTCCGGAGCCGCGCTCGTATCGTTCAATGCCCCGGCCTTCTGCTCCTATGGTCACGAGCAGGGCGGAAACGCTCCCGTAAGCGAATACGCCGCGTTTGCCTATACCACCGCGCTTAACACACTTCTCGCCGACCGTGACCGCTGCAAAATCATAGGCGACACCGCCGTAGTCTGTTGGGCGGAAAATGCAGATAATGCCGCGGCGGACCTTGGAATGGATGCCATATTCGGTATTCCGGAAGACCGCGGTGTGCAGGAGTCCGACGTAACGGCGGCGCTTAAAGCCCTTGCCGCGGGGAAAAGCTGTGATTGGCTGGATGAGCTTATCCTCCCCGATCAGCATGTATACTTCCTCGGTCTCGCGCCGAATGCCGCCCGGCTCTCCGTGCGCTTTTTCCTCCGAGACAGCATACGCCGCTTTGCCGAGCACATAAATCAGCACCGCGAAGCGCTTGAGATCGTCCGTCCGGCAAATGACCCGTGGGAGGATCTTCCTGTCTGGAAGCTCGTGCGCGAGACAGTCAATATGAAAGAGCGCAACCCCTCCCCCGCTCCGCAATTGGCCGGCGACCTCATGCGCTCTATTCTCACCGGCTCCCGCTACCCCGCCACGCTGCTCAACGGCGTGACGCTCCGCATCCGCGCCGAGCGTGAAATCACCCGCGGCCGCGCCGCAATAATCAAAGCCTATTACACAAGAAACCGTTCAAAATATTGCCCTGAGGAGGTACTTACCGTGACACTCAACGACGAAAGCGAATATCTGCCCTATGTTCTCGGACGGCTCTTTGCCGTGCTGGAGGCCGTGCAGCACAAAGCGAATCCAGACATCAACACAACCATAAAAGATCGCTACTTCAACTCCGCCTGTGCTACACCTGCCATCGTATTCCCGACCTTAATCAAGCTCGCTCAGAAGCATCTGCAGAAGCTTAACGCAGATCGGAGTAAGCATTATAACAAGCAGATTACGGCGCTTATGGGTATGATCCACGAAGACTTTCCCACCCGCATGACCCGGCCGGAGCAGGGAGCATTTGAGATCGGCTACTATCATCAGACGCAGAAGCCCAGCAACTGGAATAAGGAGGAAAACGAAAATGTCTGAAGCTATAAAAAACCGCTATGATTTTGTGATCCTGTTCGATGTGGAAAACGGAAATCCCAACGGCGATCCCGACGCGGGCAATATGCCCCGCGTTGACCCCGAGACCGGTTACGGCCTTGTGACCGACGTATGCCTCAAGCGCAAAATACGCAACTATGTTGAAACGCTGAAAGAGGACGAGGACGGCTACCGCATATACATCAAGGACGGCGTCCCCCTCAACCGCAGCGACAGAACCGCAATAACCGCCCTCGGCATCTCTGAGGATCTCAAAGCCGCAAAGAAGAGCGATCCAGAAATAGACCGCAAACTGCGCGACTATATGTGCGCAAATTATTATGATATCCGTACTTTCGGCGCGGTAATGACGACGTTTGTAAAAGGCGCGCTCAACTGTGGTCAGGTAAGAGGCCCTGTGCAGATTGGTTTCGCCCGCTCCATAGACCCTATAGTCCCGCAGGAAGTCACCATAACCCGCGTTGCTATCACCACCGAGGCCGACGCAGAAAAGAAGGGCACCGAAATGGGACGCAAGCACATTGTGCCTTATGCGCTCTACCGCGCAGAGGGCTTCGTCTCCGCGAATCTCGCCCGCAAAACCACCGGCTTCTCCGAAGACGACCTTGCGCTGCTCTGGCAGGCAATACTCAACATGTTTGAAAACGATCACTCCGCCGCCCGCGGCAAGATGGCCGTGCGTGAACTCATCGTCTTCAAGCACGAATCGGAGCTTGGCAATGCACCGTCCTACAAGCTTTTCGACGCCGTGACCGTCAGCAGAAACGACGGCGTTGATATTCCCCGCAGCTACCGTGACTATACCGTAACCGTCGCCGAGAATATTCCTGATGGAGTGACCTGCGAGAGGCTTTCGTGATGTACGAGCCTGACGACTGCTTGATGATCTCCGGCTTGCAGCACTTCCGCTTCTGCCGGAGGCAGTGGGCGCTGATACACATTGAGCAGCAGTGGGCGGAAAATCTTCGCACTGTCGAGGGCGAACTGATGCACGAACGGGCGCATGACGAAGGTCTCCGCGAGAGCCGCGGCGACACGATCATTACCCGCAGTCTGCGCGTATATTCCCTTACGCTCGGCCTGAGCGGTCAATGCGATGTAGTTGAATTCCGGCGCAGTGCGCAAGGCGTTCCGCTTGCCGGGCACGACGGGCTGTGGCTGCCGTACCCCGTCGAATACAAACGCGGCAAGCCCAAAGACGACGGCTGTGACGAATTGCAGCTGTGCGCACAGGCGATGTGCCTTGAAGAGATGCTGTGCTGCACAATTGACAGCGGCGCGCTGTTCTACGGCGAGCCGCGGAGGCGTACGCGTGTGGAGTTTACAGATGCACTGCGCCGGGAAGTCGTTGACGATGCCGCCGAGATGCATGAGCTGTACCGCCGCGGATACACGCCGCGCGTAAAGCCGACCAAGTCATGCAACGCCTGTTCGCTCAAGGATCTGTGCCTGCCGCGGCTGTCGCGGACAGGCACGGTAGCCGCCTACCTGCGCGATAACATGGAGGACACGCCATGAAGAAACTGCTCAACACTCTGTTTGTCACAACGGAGGACGCATACCTCAGCCTTGACGGAGAAAACGTCGTCGTGAACCGCGAAAAGCAGGAGCTCGCGCGTTTCCCGCTGCATACCCTGTCCGGGATCATCGCGTTCACCTACGCCGGTGCATCCCCTGCGCTCATGGGCGCATGTGCCAAACGTGATATTGCGCTAAGCTTCTGCACTCCGCGCGGCCGTTTTCTCGCGAGATGCGTCGGCGAGACGACCGGCAATGTGCTACTTCGGCGCATGCAATACCGCGCAGCAGATGATCCTTTTCAAAGCTGCCGCATTGCCCGAAATATGATATTCGGGAAGCTTCACAACGCCCGCTGGAGCATTGAGCGCACGAAGCGCGATCACGGCCTTCGTGTTGATGTTAATAAGCTTCAGGCGTCCATCGACCGGATCAAAGGTCTTTACCCCCTTGTCATGGAAGAGATCTCGCTGGACTCGCTCCGCGGAGAAGAGGGCGCAGGTGCACAGGCATATTTTGACGTGTTCGACGATATGATCCTTCGCAGCAAGGATGAGTTTTATTATCGCACGCGCAGCCGCCGTCCGCCGCTCGACAATGTCAACGCCATGCTCTCATTCGCCTATTCCCTGCTTGGAAACGACTGTGCCTCGGCGCTTGAGAGCGTGGGGCTGGACGCTTATGTCGGCTTCATGCACCGCGACCGCCCCGGTCGTACTTCGCTTGCGCTCGATTTGATGGAGGAGCTTCGCCCCTGTTTTGCAGATCGGTTTGTTCTGTCACTCATCAATAACCGCGTCATTACCCCTTCGGATTTTGAGCACACTGACAGCGGCGCAGTGCTTTTGACCGATAGCGGCCGCAAGGCATTCTTGCAGGCTTGGCAGGAGCGCAAGCGTGACGTCATCACTCATCCATATCTCAAAGAGAAGCTGTCCTGGGGGCTTGTACCGTATGTTCAGGCGCTGCTTCTCGCGCGGTATCTGCGTGATGACTTGGATGAGTATCCGCCGTTTCTGTGGAAGTGAGGAGGCAAATGCTTGTTCTGATAACTTATGACGTGAATACTGAGGATGCAGGCGGCCGGCGCAGGCTGAGAAAAATCGCCAAAGAATGTGTAAATTATGGTCAGCGCGTTCAGAACTCCGTGTTTGAGTGCCTCGTTGATCCCGCACAGTGCCGAAAGCTCCAGCACACTCTGTGTTCTATCATGGACGAGGAGCGCGACAGCCTGAGGTTTTACTACCTCGGGGATAAGTACCAAACCCGCATAGAGCATTTCGGCTCTAACCCGGGTTACGAGCCTGAGGGGGTGCTGATGGTCTGACTGCGAAGCAGAAGCTTACACATTTCTGCTGGGCGCTTCGCACCGAAAAATGAGCGTCAGCCCAAAGTTTTTATATGCTTACCTACGTTTTTTGTAGGTAAGGCATCCCTTTCAGCGGGATATTTGTAACTCTTGCGCAAATCTGCACGAAAAAATTGTGCATGTTTGCTGTCGTGCCCCTCGCGGGGCACGTGGATTGAAATTGCTTCCTGGCTGCGCTTTATCTCGTCCGCGACGAAGTCGTGCCCCTCGCGGGGCACGTGGATTGAAATCGGTGTGCTCTTTTACAAACCTCCTTTCCTATTCTGTCGTGCCCCTCGCGGGGCACGTGGATTGAAATTTATGATAATACTCTTGGTCTTGCATAGCTAATTTAGTCGTGCCCCTCGCGGGGCACGTGGATTGAAATACCGCGGCACATCTGGCGCACAGTGCGTCGTACTGTCGTGCCCCTCGCGGGGCACGTGGATTGAAATCGCTTACTGGCGGTACGCTTACCGGCGATCTATGTCGTGCCCCTCGCGGGGCACGTGGATTGAAATGGCTGTGTCTCGTAGTGTCCGTCGCTGGCCTCGAGTCGTGCCCCTCGCGGGGCACGTGGATTGAAATTTAAACTCTTCGGAAAGTGAATAGGCTGCAAATATCGTCGTGCCCCTCGCGGGGCACGTGGATTGAAATCATTCTGCCGGGATGTCCCAGTATTTGACGTAGGGGTCGTGCCCCTCGCGGGGCACGTGGATTGAAATCCGTTCCGGGAAAGGCTATCCATCAAAGACATAGAGTCGTGCCCCTCGCGGGGCACGTGGATTGAAATCCACCATTTTACCCCGTCGATCGTGGCGTCGCTGTCGTCGTGCCCCTCGCGGGGCACGTGGATTGAAATGACGATCGCGGCGATAACGCAGACGGTCGAAACGCGTCGTGCCCCTCGCGGGGCACGTGGATTGAAATGAGATGTCGTCTCGGTCTGCGGCAAAAGACCTTTTGTCGTGCCCCTCGCGGGGCACGTGGATTGAAATGTTTTCGGAATGACGCCGAAGTCTACGTCACGCTGTCGTGCCCCTCAAGGGGCATGTGGATTGAAATGTGTTGACAATGATCGTATTGACCAGCTTGAAAATTTGTGCCCCTCGCGGGGCACTAGACTTAAACTGCCTATATTACGGATAACGCATAGCTAATCGAGGGTATGCCGGTAAGTCCCGATATATCATCGTTGATGTTAAACTGTGGATATCTTGCACCTGTGTCGGCGTCACCCTGATTTTTCAGTCTCGTTATTGCTGTTCCGGATGGACAGCGTATACCGTTATCAGGAAACATCGTAATGTTTCTGATTTTTGCAGCATAACAGCAACTTACAGTGTTTTATGTGTATGATATTGATCATACCAGTATAATGCCCATTCTCAGCATTGAATGCATAACGTTTACCTGTTGTACAGCACCATTATACATTCTTTAACATAATGCTGTATAATAAGCATTGGCTCGCTTTCCTTGTGCTGAGGAAAGCGAGTCAATGCGCTGCTTGTTATTTACTTTTCCGCCCTGCTACGGGTCAGAGTATGATCAGCAGCGCGCACACGACCGCAACCACGCCGCCCACAGCGCTAATCACGCCGTATATCTTTCTGGACTCTGGATTATTCTTTTCCTTCCCCAGATAGTACACGCCTGCCGCAAGCACAAGTATCCCAATAACGAGACCGATAATTTTTGCCGCCATGATTTTATCCTCCTTATTTCTTTCTCCAATTCAGCAGAAACGCCGAATTTGTGATTACAAGCACCGAGCCGGCATTATGCACCAGCGCGCCGATGACCGGATCGAGCGTACCGATAATGGCGAGCACCATCGCCACGAAATTCAGAGCCATAGAAAAGCTCATATTGAGCCGTATGGTCGTCATCATGCGCTTTGACAGCGCGACAAGATGCGGCAGCTCCTTCACATCATCATTCACAAGCGCGATATCTGCGGCGTCAACGGCAATGTCGCTGCCGATCCCGCCCACAGCGATCCCGACGTCGGCCTTTTTCAGCGCAGGCGCATCGTTCACGCCGTCGCCGATCATGCACACGGGCGCGCCCGCGCTCTGGTATTCGCCGATATGCGTCAGCTTATCCTGCGGCAGACAATTCGCGTGCAGCTCGCTTATATGCAGGCTGTCTGCGATAGCCCGCGCGGCATTCTCATGGTCGCCCGTCAATAGCACGGGTCTGGCGCCAAGCTCGGAAAGTCGATCTATCATCTCCGCGCTCTCCGCTCTCAGCGTGTCGGCCAGCGCAATAAAGCCCACGAAAGCTCCGTCCGTCGCTACACACACGACTGTGCAGCCACGCGAGATGTACTCTTCGGCCGCATCCGGTATGTCAAATGCAACGCCGTGCTCACTCAGCAGCTCAGGATTTCCCGCAAGAATTGCGATGCCGTCCACCACGGCGCTAACGCCGCGGCCAGGGATCATAGTAAAATCCGTAACTTCAGCGGTCGCGCCACCGTTTTTCCTCCAGCCGCCCGCAATCGCCTTGCCAAGCGGGTGCTCCGGCATCTGTTCAGCAGACGCCGTGAGCCGGTACAGCTCGTCATCACTGACACCATCGTGCATGCTGTGCGCCGCAACGACCTCAGGTGTGCCATGCGTCAGCGTTCCGGTCTTGTCGAAAGCCACCACTTTGACCGAAGCTAGGCGCTCAAGCGCGTCACCTTCCCTCACAATGAAGCCATGCCGTGTGGCATTACCGATCTTGCGGTCGGCGTGGCAAGCACAAGCGCGCATGGGCAAAACACGACCAGAATTGTGACCGCGCGTAGAACGCGCGTAGAATTAGTCCAGTTATAAGCCATGTCAGCAACGACGCAGTGAGGGCAATAACAACAATCCATGTCGCCCAACGGTCAGCAATGCCGACAATTTTTGTCTTTCCCGCGTCTGCTGACTGAACCAGACATATCATGCGCTGGATTGAGCTATCCTCCCCAACACGCGTGGCGCGCATATCAAACGCGCCAAACTGGTTGACTGTTCCGCTGGAAACCTCATCCCCCGGCGCTTTGTCAACAGGGAGCGACTCGCCGGTCATCACGGCCTGATTCACAGAGGTCTGTCCGGCGGTAATAATGCCGTCCACGGGCACGCTCTCGCCGGGGAGGACACGCAAAACATCACCTACCCTTACCTCTTGCGCAGGTATCACCCTCTCTGTGCCGCCAGATATAACACGCGCGGTACGCGGAGTGAAACGGACAAGGCGTTCAATACCGGCACGTGCCTTTGCAGCCGTCAGCTCCTCGAGCAATGAGCCCAGCTGCATGATGACAGCAACTTCACCCGCAGCGAAATATTTGCCAATACATACAGAAGCGATGAGCGCCAGGGACACGAGCACATCGGCTTTGATGTCAAATTCAGTCACAAGACCGATTATCGCTTCCATTACTATCGGCACACCGCAGAGGATTATCGCGACGCACATGATGTCAAACGGCAATGGCTGAATACCCAGCAAACTGAGAATCGTAGCAACACCGGAAATAACGAGCAGGACGATATCCTTCTTAGTCCCGCCGGTTTCCATCAAATGCTCAAGCTTCTCCATAAACGAATCAACTTTCTTTTTCATACAACGCCTCTTTCCATACCCCATATGGTATGTTTGCATTATTCCCATACATGTATGCCGTGCCAATAGAAAAACGAAAAAATCTAATACATATAAAAAGTCCCTGCCTTCAGGAAGAAAGCAGGGTAAAATATATATCGGAGAAAGCGTAGGTACAACGGCGGGCAGCGTAGGAGAATGAAATACACAAAACATATAACACATTGCAAAAATCTTGGAAACCGTAGGCTCTGTGCGCATTTTTTACCACATATTAGGATACTAACAAGAAATACCAATGGCCGAAACCATTGGTATTTCTACATTTGGCAGGGGAAGAAGGCTTCGAACCCTCGGCCTACGGTTTTGGAGACCGCCGCTCTACCAGCTGAGCTATTCCCCTATTTAATTGAAAGAATTGGTGGACCGTCAGGGACTCGAACCCCGGACCGACCGGTTATGAGCCGGTTGCTCTACCAACTGAGCTAACGGTCCAAATCTCACTAAAAATATTGCCGTCACGATATCGTGACGGCAATACCGTTTCAGTGGCGCCCCCTGTAGGATTCGAACCTACGACCCTGCGGTTAACAGCCGCATGCTCTACCTGTTGAGCTAAGGAGGCAAAGTTCAAAGGGCTTGAC
>JABLTO010073742.1_pt1 | contig 12571 bp, 12 predicted proteins | sample 7160091 | NCBI WGS metagenome assembly JABLTO01 (sample SAMN14651225, study PRJNA627086) | human gut metagenome | isolation source: feces | host: Homo sapiens
GACACCCCTTTAAGGTTCAGGACAACGAAGAAATGAACGCTTTGATCGAGAGTATTCAGGAGCAAGGTATTTTGTCTCCGTTAATTGTCCGACCAAAAGAAAACACCGCAGATGAATATGAAATTGTATCGGGACACAGACGGTTCCGTGCAGCAGTAAAGGCAGGGATAAAAGAAGTCCCTGCCTTAATTGTTCCCCTTGACCGTGATGAAGCCGCTATTGCGGTGGTGGATTCAAATTTACATCGAGAGCATATTTTACCCAGCGAGAAAGCGTTTGCTTACAAGCTCAAACTTGAAGCGATGAAAAGACAAGGGAAACGCACAGATTTAACTTCGGCTCAACTTGAGCCAAAGTTCCGTTCTAATGAACTATTGGCAGAAACCTCTCCTGATAGCAGACCGTAAATTCAAAGATATATTCGCCTGACACACCTAATTCCGCAACTATTGGATTTGGTGGACGAAGGGCGGATTGCTTTTACCCCTGCGGTGGAACTTTCCTATCTCAATGAGTTGGAGCAATCCGATTTGGCGGAGAAAATCTCTCTTTGTGATGCTACGCCGAATTTATCTCAGGCTTGCCGATTTAAGAAAATCAGTCAGGAGCAAGGCTTAACCCCCAAAAGAATAAGCGAGATTATGTCGGAGGAAAAAGCCAATCAGCGGGAAATGTTCAAGCTGCCGATGGAGCAGTTACGAAAATATGCTCCAAAAGCAAACCCGAAACAAATTCAGGATTTGGTTATCAAGGCTCTTGACCATTACACCCGATATCTGCAAAGACAACGAGACCGAGATTCAAGATAAGGGGGATACAGATGAATAATGAATATGATATTTGGAATCCTCTTGCGAATTTATTGGCGGAAATGATTGAAAAATATGCAGCTGAGTTGGATTTGGACAGTCTGCCTTCGGTGGAAATTTCCAAACAAACCGAGCCCAATTTAGCACAATCAATTGAAATCAGCAAAAAAGCGTGATATAATAATCGTAGATTTGATGTCCAAACCCGCAGTGCTTATAATATATTTTAGCATTGTGGGTGTTACATACACCTCGTGCACATAAAACACAGGAGGTCTTTTTATGCCAAAGAAACCTATAAAGGAAATAATTAACGCAAAAGGAATTGAAATCGGTATTTATACTACGGATTTTCAAAATGAGTATGTTTCCTTAACCGATATTGCAAAATACAGAAGCATTGAACCACGGATTACAATTCACAACTGGCTGCGTGGGCGGGATATTGTAGAATTTTTAGGTTTGTGGGAGGCTCTGCATAACCCGAATTTTAAACGTATCGATTTCGATGCGTTTAAAAAAGATGCCGGTTCCAATGCGTTTGTTTTTTCCATCAAAAAATGGAACGAAGAAATGGGAGCAATCGGTCTTATATCAAAATCAGGACGATATGGCGGCGGTATCTATGCTCATATGGATATTGCGCTGGAATTTGCATCTTGGATTTCGCCGGAATTCAAGTTGTATATTATCAAAGATTACAAAAGACTGAAAACCAGCGAAAGCAGTCATCTTACTCTTGGTTGGAACTTAAATCGTGAAATTGCGAAGCTGAATTACCGCATACATACCGATGCAATCAAGGACAATTTGATTCCGCCGGAACTTACTCCTGCTCAAATTGCTTACACCTATGCCGATGAAGCAGACATTTTGAATGTAGCTCTGTTTGGACAGACAGCAAAGCAATGGAAAAATGCAAATCCTCGCAAAAAAGGAAATATGAGGGATGAAGCTACCTTGCAGCAGTTACTGGTACTCGCAAATATGGAAAGTTATAATGCCATTCTTATTGAACAAGGGAAACCACAGTCAGAACGACTCGTGTTGTTGCGAGATTTAGCAGTCAAGCAAATGCAAACGCTGGAAGCCTTGAATTTTGCCGATCTGCCGCAGCTTCCCGATAGAAAAGAGTGAGGTAAACAAAATGGAAAAAGCAAAAGTTTATCTCTATACTCGTGTATCTACCACTATGCAAATAGACGGTTATTCACTGGAAGCGCAAAAATCTCGTATGAAAGCCTTTGCTGAGTATAACGATTATGTTATTGCGGGCGAGTATGAGGACGCAGGAAAATCCGGTAAATCAATCGAAGGTCGGGCAGAGTTTAGCCGAATGATGGATGACATTAAATCCGGCAAGGACGGCGTTTCCTATGTGCTGGTATTTAAGCTTTCCCGTTTCGGAAGAAATGCCGCAGATGTTTTGTCTACGCTTCAGATTATGCAGGATTTCGGTGTAAATCTTATTTGTGTAGAAGATGGAATAGATTCCTCTAAAGATGCCGGAAAGCTAATGATTTCTGTTTTATCTGCTGTTGCGGAAATTGAACGAGAAAATATTCGGGTTCAAACAATGGAAGGCAGAATCCAAAAAGCGAGAGAGGGTAAGTGGAACGGTGGCTTTGCTCCGTACGGCTACTCGCTTAATAATGGTAAGCTTGAGGTTAATGAAGAAGAGGCGGTTGCAATACGCACAATTTTCGACCAATATGTAGATACAAGCGCCGGAGCGAACGGAGTAGCAAAATATTTAGCAGACCACGGAATAAATAAGCTGCAACGACAGAACGGAAAGAATCCGTTGTTTGATGCTTCCTTAATACGAAGAATTCTCAAGAATCCGGTTTACTGCGGAAAAATCGCCTATGGGCGCAGACGGACCGAAAAGGTTCACGGCACCCGAAATGACTATCAACTTGTAGAACAAGATAACTACATTCTTGTTGATGGTTTGCACGAAGCGTTGGTTTCCGAAGAACTGTGGCAGAAAGCGCAGGTAAAGCTACTTGCACAAGCGAAAAAATACGAACATCCAACCCGTAGTGTAGACGGTCATATTCATCTTTTGTCCGGTATTGTAAAATGCCCGATTTGCGGTGTCGGAATGTATGGTAACAAAAGTATTAAGCACAAGAAAGACGGCACGAAATACAAGGATTTCTTTTACTATGGATGTAAGCACAGAACGATGACACGAGGACATAAATGTGAATACAAAAAGCAGATTAACGAGGAACTGCTTGATGCCGCTGTTGCGCAAGTCATAGTAAAGCTGGTGAGCAATCCGAAGTTTGCTGCAGTAATGCAGCAAAAAATCAATATGAAAGTTGATACTTCCGCAATTGAACAAGAAATACAGAATTACGAAAAACAACTTCGTAAAAGTTATTTAACGAAATCAAAGATAGCGGAAGAAATTGACGGACTTGACCCTGATGACAAGCATTATGTGAAACGCAAATCCGACCTTGACGACCGCCTTTATAAGATGTATGATAAGATAGAATCAATTGAAAATAAGCTGATTGAAGCCAGAGCAAAAAAGGCCTCGATTGAAACGGAAAAAATTACTACTGATAATATATATAAAGTTCTGATTTGTTTTGACAAGCTTTATGAAAAAATGAATGGGGAAGAGCGGAGGAGGCTTATAAAGACATTGATTTCCGAAGTCCACATCTATGAAGAGCGTCAGCCTAACGGTCAATGGCTGAAATCCATTAAATTCAATCTTCCAATCATTGAGGAAGATATGGATTTGAGTTTGGACTCTGCTTCACATGTGGAGACAGTTGTATTATTGGAAAAATAATTAGGAAAGTGAAAATTGTGATGAGCGATAAAAAGTTGGATTGTCCCTGTAAAAGACTGCATTGTGAAAGACACGGAGATTGCAATGCTTGTAAAGAGCATCATCATAACTGGAAGCGGTGGCCATTGACTGCATGTGAACGGTTGAAAGCAAAAAAGAAGCCATCTAAATAGGTTTTGCTTCGGTAAAACGATAAAAAGATAAAAGCGGGGAGTCAAATATCTTTCGCTGCGGCGATTGCGTTTGTTCCCTGTGTATGAAAAACATATCAATTCAAAAGGAATGATTACTATGGCGATGAAATTAAATAAGGAACTACCTTTGCCGGCACGTTTGAAGGAGGAGTACCCTCTGTCCGAGAAACTGATTCGGATTAAAAAAGAACGTGATCGGGAAATCAAAGCGGTCTTTACAGGGGAGTCCGACCGATTTATTGTATTGGTAGGTCCTTGCTCGGCAGATAATGAGAATGCGGTCTGTGAATATGTGAATCGGCTTGCCCAAATCAATGATAAGGTATCGGACAAGCTGTTACTGATTCCTCGTATTTATACCAATAAACCGCGTACCACCGGAGAGGGCTATAAAGGAATGCTTCATCAGCCGGAGCCGGATAAAGCGCCGGATTTGCTGGCAGGGATTGTTGCGATTCGCAAAATGCATATTCGTGCGATTTCAGAAAGTGGTTTGACAGCGGCAGATGAAATGCTCTATCCGGAAAATCGGAGTTATCTGGATGATTTGCTGTCTTATGAAGCCGTTGGCGCACGATCGGTGGAGAATCAGCAGCACCGGTTGACTGCAAGTGGTATGGACATTCCGGTGGGTATGAAAAACCCGACCAGCGGTGATTTTTCTGTTATGCTCAATTCAGTCATAGCGGCACAGCATTCCCATACCTTTATTTACCGAGGCTGTGATGTTACTACCGACGGAAATGAGCTTGCCCACGTGATTCTCAGGGGCGGCGTTGATAAATACGGGACCTGTATTCCAAACTATCATTATGAAGATATGATGCGGTTGCTCGCAATGTATCAGCAATTGGAATTGAAAAATCCCGCCGCTATTATTGATGCCAACCATTCTAATTCGAATAAGCAATTTAAAGAACAGATTCGGATTGTGAGCGAAGTGCTGCACAGCCGACGTCATAATGCGGATTTAAAAACGCTGGTAAAAGGCGTTATGATAGAAAGTTATCTGGAGGAAGGATGCCAGCCGATTGAAGCTGATCGAATTTACGGCAAATCGATCACCGATCCTTGCTTGGGATGGAAAGATACCGAGAATTTAATTTATCGTATTGCTGAAAGTTGTTAGATTGTGTCTGAATCACAGAAAACGAGAGGGCAGGTCAATGAAGATTTTGTTGGTACGTCCCATTCTGCTCAATCCTTTGACGATAACAAAGGCAATTGATTGCGAGCCTTTAGAGTTGGAGTATTTGTATACTGTGTGCCGTCAGCTCTCTTTTTCGGTACAAATATACGATGCTGTTACAGAAAAGCGGCGGTTTACCGCGGTACTGCGAGAGTACTGCCCTGACGTGGTGGCGGTTACCGGATATATTACCCAGGAGGAGGCAATGCGAAAATATTGCCGCCTCGTGAAAAAGGAAAATCCGCGTACGCTGACCATGATCGGCGGGGTGCATGCACAGCTTAATTTCAAAAGGCTTTATTGGGACGAAGTGGATTTTGTCTGCCGAAGCGAAAGCATGGCGGCATTTGCAGAACTGTTGCTTGCAATTGACAGAAAAAATTCTTTGCAGAATATTAACGGCTTGTGTTATCGTGAAAACGGAGTTTTTTCCGAAAACAAGTATGTTCCGGAACCGGCAGAGGATCTGCCGATTCCGGAACGTCCTATCCTCAATCAGTGTCCTGAAGCATTTCGGTATTTGGATTTGGAAAATACCGCTGTGATAAAAACAGCTTTTTCCTGTCCCTATTCCTGCAACTTTTGCTATGGCACATGGCTGCACGGCGGAAAATATCAGGAGCGTCCGATAGAGGCGGTTCTGGAGGAGCTTCGCACGATTGATGCAGATTCCGTTTTTATTGTAGATTCAGATTTTATGGTTTCGGAAATTAGGCTGCGGAAGTTTATTGACGGCGTTCGGGCAAATAAAATCCACAAGAAGTTCATTTGTTATGCGAGAGCTGATTTTGTTGCAGCTCATCCTCAACTGACAAAAGAATTGTGTGATATCGGATTTACCTATTTCTTGGTGGGACTGGAATCGGTAAACGACCGAGCTTTGCAGGATTATCACAAACAGACAACCCACGAGGACAATCAAAAATGCATGGAGATTATTCATCAAAACGGTGCGGTATGCGTGGCACTGATGATTGCCGACCTGTCCTTTTCAGCGAGGGATTTTCAGGAAATTTACAGTTGGGTAAAGCAGAGCAAATTAAAGTATGTTACTGTGCAAATATATACGCCGATCCCGCCGACTGAGATTTATCAGAAGTTGAAAGGTCGGTTGATTACCCATAATCCGAAAAAATGGGATTTGATTCATCCAGTAGTGAAGCCGGAGAAGATGTCGGCATTTCAATTCCTTTTGCGATATCGTATTTTAGTGATGAGGTTATTTTTGCTGGGATATCGACGGGGTGCATACCGCCTTATACGGATACCTTATTTGCTGGATATTTTGCGTTCCCTGTTTCGGAGGATAGGAACAAGACGATGATAAAAACACTGTAAGCAGAGAAAGGACTTCAGCTATGTCAATTACCAAAGAAACGCTTGATTTTATGGTGGAAAATCGAATCCAAAACAGCAGAATTTGGTTTCAGGAACATAGACAGGAATATATAGAGCATGTAAAAGCACCGTTAACCGAGCTTGCTGAACGTTTGGAGCCTTGTATTCGTTCGATTGATCCGGAATTAATTACGAATCCGTCCAGGGTAGTGTCCCGCATTAATCGTGACACCCGTTTTACAAAAGATAAATCTCTTTATCGAGATGTGATGTGGGTTGCATTTACCAGAGATAAAAAAGTGCACGAATCGCCCTGCGGTTTTGTCATGGAATTTTCTCCGATGGGTTTTCGGTACGGCTGCGGATATTGGCAGGCTCCTCCTAAAGTGATGGAGGCTTTGCGAGAAATGATTTTGGAAAATGATCCTGTATTCCGAAAAGCACAGCAGGCATATGAAGGTCAACAGCATTTCGTTTTGGAGGGGGATTGCTATAAGCGCAGTCGCTATCCGGAACAACCTGAGAATATGCGGTTGTGGCTTGATCGAAAAAACATGGATTTTATGCATAACAGTAAGGATTTTAAGCTATTATTTTCGGAAGAATTGGCGCAGGTATTGGCAGAAGGATTTCAGCAGTTAATACCGATGTATCAGATGTTCCTTTGTGCAGAGCAAAAAGCGAAATAACAGAAAAAGACCGGGGCAGTTCAAGTGAACTGCCCCCGTCAGCCTTATTAAAAAAATTCCTGTTTACAAAATCCATTCTACAACGTCAGCACGTTTTACTGCCTCTTTTGGAGGCTCAGCCGGATATCCGAGTGCAGCCATTCCGAGTACAATGTGATTTTCGGGTAAGCGGAGCTCGTTCAGAACGGCACGAATGGCGGGTGCATCGCAAATTCCTTTGAGTTGATTGATCCATACCGAACCGATACCCAGAGCGTGGGCAGCTAAGAAGATGTTTTCCAGTGCGCAGGCGCAGTCTTCAATTCCGTGGGGATTGCTGCGTTCATTGGATACAAGCAGCATGACGTTGGGTGCGTAGAAATTATAATTGCTGCCACGATTCAACTCCTGACCGATTGCTGCAGCTAAGTTTTCAATCATAGCAGGATTTTGCACTACCGTAAACCGGCAGAGCTGACGATTCATCGCACTGGGCGCATATCGACCGGCTTCCACAATTTGCTCCAATGCTTCCTTGGGGATTTTTTCGTCGGTAAAACTGCGTATACTTCTTCTGGTTTTGATATTATTCAGAATTTCATTCATAGTCTATTGCCATCCTTTTTGAATTTCTTAGGTATGAACCTACTTTTATTGTATCACGACAGACACGAAAAATGCAAGTTGCCATGACGGGAAAACACCCAACACTTTACTTTTTTTGCAAAAAATGTTATCATATAAAATAACCAAAATCATGATATTGGGTTTGGATAATCAAACAAAGTTTGTTGAAATGTCTGGGGGAAGATGTTTGAAAGATATCATAATCTTCGATGGCGCATTTGGGACTTATTACACCGGCTTGTATGGCAGAGAGGAATATCCGGAATCCGCGAACATACGACATCCGGAAAGGGTGCAAGCTATACATCGGGAATACATAGCAAGCGGCGCTAATGCGATTAAGACCAATACTTTTGCCGCAAATCCCGCTACAATATCGGATTTCGAATTGCTTCGGGAAACATTGAAAAGCGGATATCATATTGCTATGTCGGCGGCATCTGGCTCTGTACGTGTTTTTGCGGATATTGGTCCGATTGTATCGGAAGACGCCGCAGCAGATTATCTGACTGTTGCCAAAATATTTTTGGATGAGGGCGCGAGCTGTTTCTTGTTTGAAACACTGTCGGAGATTAGTGCTTTAGAGCCGACGATTCAATATATAAAAGAAAAGGTTCCCCATGCGACAATCATTACTTCTTTTGCGGTAACGCAGGACGGATATACCCGTTCGGGTGAATATTATCATACACTGTTCCGAAAAGCTGACGCGATGGGCGCAGATTATGTGGGGCTGAATTGTATTTGCGGACCGGCTCATATGCTGAATTTGATTTCCAAGATCGATACCGAGCAATATGCAGTGATTGCCATGCCGAATGCGGGATATCCGTCTGTAATCAACGGCAGGACCGTTTATGTTGACAATCCGGCATACTTTTCCCATAAGCTGTATGATATTTATTGCTGCGGCGTGCAGGCAATCGGCGGATGCTGCGGAACAACGCCGCGACACATCAAAGAAACCGTTGAGAGAATACGAACCGATGACGGAAGCAGAGAAAAAGCAGTACCTCAAGCGACTGAGCGCACCGTGATTCAGACTTCTTTTCCCTCTAAAAGCGATCGTCCGGTTATTGCGGTGGAAATCGGCGCTCCGGTTGATACGGATATCGGGTTTGTGCTGGAGGCTGCTCATACCATAAAACGGGCGGGAGCTGACTTTATTACGATTCCGGATTCACCGCTTGCAAAAACGCGGGCAAACAGCATGATGATTGCCGCTAAAATACAACGTGAGGCGGACATTGCGGTCATCCCTCATGTTTGCTGCCGGGATCGTAATCAAATTGCGATAAAAGGAGATTTGATTGCAGGCAGTATTGAAGGAGTTCGGCATATTTTGGCAATTACCGGAGATCCTATTTCACAGACAGACAGAGACTTTGCCAAAAATGTATTTGGTTTTAATTCTTATCAGTTGATTCACTTTATCCATGAACTGAACGCAGAAGTTTTTGCTCAGACGCCTTATCACATTTGCGCTGCGCTTAATACCGGTTCGGCGAATTTTACCGCTGAGTTAAACCGGGCAAAAGAAAAGCGGTTAAACGGCGCCGATTGCTTTTTTACACAACCGCTTTTTTCTGAACAGAACATTGAAAATTATCGGTTGGCAAAAAAAACGCTGGATTGTCCGGTAATGGCGGGAATTATGCCGTTGGCAGGATACCGAAACGCCTTGTTTTTAAATAATGAGGTGCCTGGGATTGACATCCCGGAGGAGATTATTACAAAGCTGGCGGATAAAACGGGAGAGGCTTCGAAACAAGTATGCTTATCTTACAGCCGTTCGATTATTGATCGCGTGGCAGAAGATTGTGACGGGTATTATATCATGACGCCTCTGAAAAAAATCGATTTTTCGGAAGAATTGATTCGGTATATTAATGAAAAAATAAGATAAAAGAGGTAACAGCATGTTAGTGATCGGAGAAAAATTAAACAGTTCTATTCCAAAAACCTTGGAAGCGTTTCAGAAGAGAAATAGTGATGCAGTCATTGAGCTGATAAAAAAGCAGGAGCGTTTCGGCGCAAATTATCTGGATATTAATACTGCTCTGACGGGAGAGCAGGAAAATGATACGATGCGCTGGGTGGTCGATTTGGTTTTACAACATTCTCGATGTGATATTATGATTGACTCACCGAATATTGAGGCAATCAAAGAGGTCTTGCCTTATATTCAGGGGCGAAAGTTATTTATTAATTCTATTTCAACCGATAAAGCCTATGAAGAATTGCTGCCGATGATAAAAGAAACGGGCGCATCGGTTGTGTGTTTGCCGATTGTGGGGCGGGAAATTCCTGCGCAGCCGGAAGGCAGACTGAAAAATGCGGATTTATTGATTGAAAAATTAACTGCAGCAGGGATAGCGGCTGATAACATTTATGTTGATGTTTTGGCAGAAGCACTTGCAACCGAAGAAAAGGCGGCAGCAACAACGCTTAAAACCATTCGTTTGATTAAGGAAAAATATCCTGAGATACAAACCATTTGCGGGTTATCCAATATTTCGTTCGGGTTGCCCAAGCGCGCAAATCTGAATGCTGCATTTTTAGCAATGGCTCTGGTCAGCGGTTTGGATGCGGCAATATTGGATTGCAGTTCCCCACGCATACAGGATATGTTATATACGGCAGAGGCTTTACTGGGCAGAGATGAATACTGCATGGAATATATTGGATATTGCAGGGAAAATATGTAATGAATCGGAAACCACCGTTAATATGACGTTTGGCGCGCAATATTGACGGTGGTATCTCTTTGCTTAAAAAATATGGTTGCTTGTGTTTTTTATGAAAATATGCTATACTAATAATATCGAAAATGAAATTTTTCATTTTCTGTGTCTAAAGCAGAAATATGACGCACACTGCTTTGGATTGGATTTCAGAAAGGATGGCTGACCATGAACGTAGTATTTGTTGCAAAAAAAGTAACTTTGACCGATGATTTTAAGCAGAAGGCAGAAAAGAAATTGATCAAAATTGAAAAGGTATTACAAGATCCGACGGTTAACGTGGCTGTAACAGCCATAAAAGATATGGTAATTGTGGAACTTACCATTAAAAATAATAATTATATTTTCCGAGCAGAAAAAAGCGCTGTGGACAAATTGGATGCTTTGGATGATGCTGTGGATACCATTATTCGGCAGATTCGGAAAAATAAGACCAGGCTGGAAAAGAAACTGACACAAGGATTGGTGGATTTTCAGACCGAAGAAGAGGAAGATCAGTTTGATGTTGTAAAATATAAGAAGTTCAATCTCAAGCCGATGGATGTTACAGAAGCTATTTTGCAGATGAATCTGCTTGGTCATACTTTTTTCATGTACCGTGATGCGCAGACGAATGATGTCAATGTCGTTTACCGCAGAAAAGACGGTAATTATGCAGTATTGGAGTCGGAAATGTAGAAAAACCGACTTCGGAACATATGGAGGAGCGATAATTGAGTAAATTAAAGTTATTATGCCCTTGTCTTTTCGGATTAGAAAGCATTCTTGCCGGTGAAATCAAACGAATGGGCGGCGACGAGGTGCAGGTCAGCGATGGGAAAGTAACCTTTTGGGGCGATTGTTCAATGGTGGCGCGCGCAAATCTGAATTTGCGTACAGCCGAACGTGTGATGATTGTTTTAGGGCAGTTTACCGCACAATCATTTGAGGAGTTGTTTCAGGGAGTAAAGGCGCTGCCGCTTGAAAATTTCATAGGAGAAAAGGATCGTTTTCCGGTAAAGGGTTGGTCCATTAACTCTAAGCTTACCAGTGTTCCGGATTGCCAGTCTATTGTGAAAAAAGCTGCGGTGGAACGCTTAAAAGAAAAGTACGGGATATCTTGGTTTGAGGAAACCGGAGAATTGTTTCAGTTACAGTTTTCTATTTTAAAGAACGAAGTAACCGTTATGCTGGATTCTTCGGGCGTAGGACTTCATAAACGGGGCTATCGAAAAACGGCGATGGAGGCGCCGATCAAGGAAACCTTGGCGGCAGGTATCGTTGATCTTGCAAGAATAAAGCCGGACAGTGTGTTGTTGGATCCGTTTTGCGGGTCGGGCACTTTCCTGATCGAGGGCGCAACCAAAGCGATGAATATTGCACCGGGGATCAACCGAAGATTTGTGTCTGAAAACTGGCAGTCGATTCCACAAAGTGTTTGGCGTGAGGAACGGCAAAGATGCTTTGACCTGATACGCAGAGACGCTTCGTTTACTGCATACGGCAGCGATATTGATCCGGAAAGCATCTTGCTGTCGGAGCATAATGCAAAAAAAGCCGGAGTGAGTTCCCGTATCAAGTTTAAAAGAGCGGATGTGGCAGATTTTGAGTCGTCGGTACAAAATGGCACGCTGATTTGCAATCCGCCGTACGGTGAGCGGTTGCTGGATATTAAGCAGGCAGAAGAAATTTATAAAACGATGGGAAAACAATTTCTTCCCAGCATGCTTAACTATTATATTATTACGCCGCACGACCAATTTGAAAAGCTTTTCGGCAGACCGGCTACCAAACGGAGAAAGCTTTATAACGGCATGATTAAATGTCAGTTGTACATGTATTTTAAATAGTAAATAAAAAGCAACTCACCCGATACCGAACATTCCGTATCGGGTGAGTTGTTTTTTTGCGAAAAATGTCGATTATTAAACAATCATTTCAATCGCCTTACGACTTTCTTACGAATTTATGACATCCCTTGTATTGTGTTGTTTTTCATGCTATGCTGAGGATATCGTAAAAACACAGCCCATGCTTCTGAAATGATTTTCACATTATCACAGAAAGGAAAGAAAAGTCACATGAAAAAACTCAGAAATCTGAATCGGGGAATTATTCTGTTCATTGTGCTTATCATCGGATTCGGCGGTTATATTGTATATGACAATATCCGATTTAAAAAAGAAAAGCCGGTATGGGTGAGCTTCA
>JABLTO010190732.1_pt1 | contig 12568 bp, 13 predicted proteins | sample 7160091 | NCBI WGS metagenome assembly JABLTO01 (sample SAMN14651225, study PRJNA627086) | human gut metagenome | isolation source: feces | host: Homo sapiens
AAATAAAAAAAACCCCGCGCCCCCCCGTTGCCGGGGGGCCGCGCTGTTGTATTTTTATGGATTGTTTACTGGTCGATGGGCTTCATCGTGAGGACTTGCACGATTCGCTCATTTGATGGTTATATCTTGATTCATCATTGGAGTGATACTGCGATACACCGCAAATTGAAGTTTCATCTGATTATGTATTATTCTATCACGCTTTCAGCATTTGGTACACGATTTGGTACATAAACCGCGTGATAAACCGAGATAGACGGTGCGCTTGAATGGGGAAATAGTCGTTGAAAAGCGCGGAAATGCACTCGACTAAGATAGTTGTGCTCAGCAATGAACGCCCCAATAAATAAACAACTCTAAAAGAGTGCTTGACCTCTGTTGTGTGTAATAAAAAAGGAGGACTCCTACGAATAGGAGACCCCCTTTGGGCTACGGGCTTCGCAAGTATCCGCAACGCGATCATGGGCACAGCTGCACACCTTTTCCGCAACCGATACAGGCATCATTTACCGTAAAAGCATGCGGGGCGCACTACGGCACAAAGCCCCTGCTGCAGTGCTGCGGCAGGGGCTTTGTGTAATATGAGGAATGCTGTGTAACGCAGCAAGGGAATGGCTTATTCGTTGTCGTCCTTGTCGGCTGGTTTGCTCCACTCTTTAAAGGACGGAACTTTCGGGTAAGCTTTCAGTTGCTTTTTCATTTTGCGGATGGCAATGCTGTAGGGGTTCAGGGCGCCGGACAGGTACAGCCCTGCGGCAAAGATGAAGAATACGCTGGCAATCAGCATAAACGCACGCTGCCCCACATTGGCGGCCAGCAAAAAGGTGACCATCGAGCCGATCACCATCATTTCCGCGGTGGCATTGCCCTTGCGGCGCTGCTCCTTCGGGGTCAGGCGCACGTCCTCCAAGGCCATCAGCCAGTTCATCTGCTCGTCTGTGATGTTCAGCTCGGATTTATAGCGGTGCAGATTGCGGCGGGTCTCGGTATCAGCGTGCTTGTAGGTCTCGCTCTTGTGGTAATCCTGTACCGTGGGGGTCTGTTTCTTTGCCATTTGCTTATCCTTTCCGTTTTGCGGGGGCCGGCAGCTGCAAAAGCACCAGCGCGGCGATCTCGCACACAATGCCAGCTACGCCGAATCCATCCATCTTCTGCCCGAACAATACCAGCCCAAACAGCGCGGCGGCCACAGGCTCAAAGGTGGCGGCAATGGACGCACGGCTGGCGGGGATGGTTTTCAGTGCGGCGGTGTACAGCCACTGCGCCGCCAAAGAGCACACCAGCCCCAACCCGAGGTTGGCGGCCAGCGCACCGGGCGTTGTCAGGATATAGGCAACGCCCGGCAGCTCACCTGCGGCGGCGGTAAACACAAGGCTTGCCGCTGCACTGAAAAGGAACATGTAAAACAGATTTGTCATCGGGCTGTACTTTTTCAGCTTGGTGGCCAGCAGAATATTCTGCAGCGTGTAGCACAGCGCGGCACCAAGACCGTAGGCCACACCGCCCGCATCCAGCGTCACGCCGCCTGCCACGCCGCTGACTAACGCACAGCCCAGCAGGCTGAGCACAAGGCACAGCCCCTTGCCGGGGGTGAACTTTTCATGCAGGAACACGACGCTGAACAGCATGACAAGGGACGGCATAAGGTAGATGAGCACGGCAGCCGTGCCCATACCCACAAGCTGGATGGAGTAGGTGTAGAACAGGCCGAACATAAACAGCCCCAATGCACCTGCCGGGACGAACCAGACAAGGTCCCGCAGGTCGATCTTCAGTGCTGCGGGGTTTTTCGCCGCCAGCCAGATGCCTGTCAGAATGGCCATCGAGGCCATACGCACGAGGGTCATTTGGGTGCCGTTGACGCCGTAGGCCGTCAGGATATTGATAAAGATGCCGTTTGCGCCCCAGCAGGCCGCTGCCAGCAGCACCATCAGCACTGCTGCTGTTTCCTTTTGTTTCACAGTCCATACTCCATTGTAATCGGATATTTTGCTTTTGTCAAAAAGCTCCCTTAGCCAAGGTCCTCGCCGTTAGAGGCGGTAACCTTCTTGTACCAGTAGTAGCTGTCCTTCAGGCTGCGCTTGCCGGTGCCGTTGAACTGGTTGTCGTAATCGACATAGATGAAGCCATAGCGCTTCTCGATCTCGCTGGAGGAGCAGGAGATGATGTCAATGGGGCCCCACGGATAGTAACCGCGCACATCAACGCCGTCCTTGACCGACTCGACGACCTGCTCAACATGCTTGCGCAGATAGTCGATGCGGTACGGGTCGTGAATGGAGCCGTCGGCCTCGACCTTATCGTAGGCGCCAAAGCCGTTCTCGGTGATGTAGAGGGGCTTCTGGTAGCGGTCCCAGTACTCGTTCAGCGCAATGCGCAGGCCGAGGGGGTCAATGCTCCAGCCCCAGTCGCTGGCCGGAATGTCGGGGTTCGGCACCTGACCCAGCTCGGTGTGCAGGTACGGCTCCTCGCCGGACAGGCGGCTGTAATAGTAGCTCAGCGATACGAAATCGACCGTGCCCTCTTTCAGAGCCTCCTCGTCACCGGGGTAGAAGTTGATATGAATGTTGTGCTCATCGTAATAGCGCAGGGCGTAACCGGGGTAGTAGCCGCGGACCATGATGTCGCCGTACAGATATTCCATCTGGTTGTGGCGCATATTCCAGTACACATCCTCGGGGCGATGGCTGATGGGATAGGTCAGGTTGGAGCAGAACATCATGCCGATCTCGTTGGCGGGGTCGATCTCATGGGCGATCTTGGTGACCTTGGCGCAGGCGACCATCTCATTGTGGACGCCCTGATACTTGGCCTCCAGCAGGTTGTCGACCTTGTCGCTGGCAATGCCCAGATGGTTGAAGCTCTCGTGGACGATGAGGTTGATCTGGTTGACGAGGATCCACTTATGGACCTTGCCCTTGTAGCGCTTGAACAGCACCTCGCAGTACTTCACAAAGAAGTCAACGACCTCGCGGCTGGCCCAGCCGTTGTATTTCAGGGCCAGATTCAGCGGCATCTCATAGTGGCTGACCGTGATCAGCGGCTCCATGCCGTTGGCAATGATCGTGTCGATGAGGTCATCGTAGAACTTCAGGCCCTCCTCGTTGGGCGTGGCATCATCCCCGTTGGGGAAGATGCGGGCCCAGTTGATGGAGGTGCGCAGGCTGTTCATGCCGGTGCCTGCCAGCAGCTTGATGTCCTCCTTGTAGGTGTGGTAGAAGTCGATGCCGCGGCGTTTGGGGTAGAACTTGTCGTCCTCCTCCATGGCGCGCTTGATGTATGCGGTGTCGATCTCCATGTTGTAGCGCTGTTCCGGCGGGATGTCATACTGGCTGCGGTTGATGTCTGCCAGGCACCAGCCCTTGCCGCCCTCTTTCCATGCGCCCTCCATCTGGTTGGCGGCCAGTGCGCCGCCCCAGAGGAAGTCTTTCGGCATACCGTTGTATTTGCTCATCTTTTCCATTTTAGATTCTCCTTGTCAAAAATCAGCCCTGCACCTTAGCCTCAAGGTCGGCAAGACGCTTTTCATAGTTTTTGGCGATCTTCAGCATACTCTTGGTCATGTTGATCTCGACCTGGATCGTCATAAGGGTATCCTGTGCGTGAGCAAACAGGACATAGTAGCCCATCTTCTCATCACCGCCGCGAATGTCGCCCTGGATCATCTCGGTCTGAACATTGTGGGCCTCGGCCTGCAGCTTGTCGGCCTCTTTCAATTCAGCCTTGGCCTCGTCCAGCTCACCCTTGGCAATGTGGTCCATAGCCTTGCTGGCGTGCAGGCGAGCGTCACCGGAGCCCATGATGATATCCATGGCCTTGCCCATGACATATTCGTCTTTTTCTTCTTGGGTCATACCCGTCATCGGGCTCTTTTCCTCTTCCATAAAAACTGCTCCTTTGTATTCGTTATGGTTAAATCGTGTGACTTATAGGATGTTGTGTGGCTGCGCCCTGATGAAAATACCGCCCGGTCGAGTAGAGCCGGCCGGACGGTACTTTTTCATAATTTCAACTTACAGATTAAGCGGCACCTGTAAGCGTTTTGCGGCTATCAGGCCTTGATGGCGGCAGTCTCTTCCTTGACCTTCTGGTCGTCATAGGCCTTCACGAACGGGAACCAGATGACGGCAGAGAGAACAAAGGTCAGGATGGCGAAGATCACGCCGGTGATGCTGCCCTGCGTAGCGATAAAGGTGCTGATGGGGTACGGGCAGTACCACAGGTCGAACTGGATGCGCGGGATGGGGGCAAACGGGATGACCTTCGTGAAGATGTAGGTCACGATGGGAAGGATGATGCCCTGAAGCCACATAGGCAGCATCAGCAGGGGGTTCCAGGCGATGGCACCGAAGATGATGGGCTCGTTGATGTTGAAGATGCCGGGCACGACGCAGGCGCGGCCAAGGGCCTTCAGCTCGCTGGACTTGCAGATGAACATCATCAACAGGCAGAGGGACAGCGTGCAGCCGACACCACCGATCCACAGATAGGTGCAGAACATGAAGGTCTCGGTAAAGATGCCCAGGTTCTGGTAGGTGGCAATACCGGCAGCGACCAGCTCAAGGTTGGCGGTGATAACAGCCAGCTTGACGGGCTCATCAACAGGGGTAAGCACCCAAGTGGAGATACCCATGGAGTAGATGAAGCACTTCAGGAAGCAGAAGAACACGAAGCCGACAGGAGAGGTCAAAGCACTCTGCAGCGGCATAAAGACGGCCTGCACAGCACCGGCAACATCGACACCGGCGACCTGAACGATCAGCCAGCCGCCCGCGATCAGAAGCATGATGGGCAGCAGGGAGTCAAACCACTGACGAACGAAGTCGGGAATGACGGAATCCTCTTTGAAGAAGGAGAACTTGGCGAACGCACCAAAGACCAGACCAACGATAATGCCGGTGAAGATGGCGACGAACATACCGTTGGCGCCGTACAGGGAGTGGCCCTGGCCCATTTCCTCCGCAGACTGCGGGTCGATGCAGATCATAAAGAGCATCATGCCCGTGAAGCCCGCGAGGATGCGCTGCTTACGGAAGCGCTTTTTCTCGCAGTAGTTAAAGGGGATCAGGAAGGAGGCCATCAGGCCGATCTTGCTCATCGTCCAGCCGAAGGGAGTCCAGAAGCTGGGCAGAGCGGGAATGTAGTCGTTCAGGATGGTGCCGACGCAGAAGATAGAGCCTGCCAGAATGAAGGGCAGCAGCTGCATCATCGAGTCCTTGATGACCACGATCCAAGTCAGGTTCGTGATCTTTTGCAGTTTCGGCGCGAAAGAATTTTCGAGCCATTTAATAAGTTTATCCATTGGTTTCCTCCTCATTTATGCTGCCGATGGTCGGCAGCACTATTTAGTGCAGGGCCGCTCCCCTGCTTCGTACCGTAGAGTATCAGGCCTCGCCGAACATGCCAAGGATCTGATCCAGCGCAGCATCGCCGTTCAGGCGTGCGTAGGCAGCCTGCTCAATGACGCCGACCTTGACATCATAACCCTCGCAGATCTCCTCCATATCGGGCAGAGTAGAGGCGAGGTGGGGTCCGATCATCAGGCAGTCGATCTCATCGACATAATCCTCGACAGTGGACTCGCTGCGTGCGTTGACGGTGATGGACAGGCCGCGGGCTGCGGCAGCCTTGCGGATGTTGGCAGCCATAAAGCCGGAAGATGCGCCGGAACCGCAGACGAGCAGAACATTGTGCTTTTTCATAAGTTGTTTACCTCTTTCGTGTTAAATTCCTCATATTTTTGCGGGTCTTCATACCAGAACCCTTTCTGTGTTTTCATCATACTGCAATTTTTTGCACAGTGCAACCCCGACTTTTGCACACCGTTGATGCAATCCGTCGATGTGCAAAAAAATTGCACATCAAACTTGTGCACCCTGCTTAAAAAAGCAGCTTTTACAGATTTTTGCAACAGAAAAAGCACATTTTTTGGCGTTTTGTACAGCTTTTTGCAGACCCCCTGTGAAAATTGCCGCTTTTCTTTTTGGGCCGGGGTGGGGTATACTATAGATATAATGTAAGGTGAGGTGTCCCCCACCCTGCAATATGGCAGTTACGGCAGCGCCCGCCCGGAGGGGACAAGCCGATCTTCTACCACTTATTCAACGAAAGGATCCACCGTTCATGGCTAGCAAGCAGAACCAGCTCGTGCAGACATTGCTGGATCAGAACCAGCAGCTCAATGCCACCCAGCTTGCCAATTCGCTGGGGGTATCGGTACGCACGGTACATAACTATATCAATGCAGTCAATGCGCAATACCCGGATGCCATCGTCTCGACGCCGACAGGGTACCGCATTGCGCCCGCTATGGCGCAGCAGATGCTGCACCAAAGCCCGAACGACATCCCCCAGAACGCGCAGGACCGCTGCACCTACATCCTGAACCGCCTTGTACAGAAGGGCGGCAGCCTGAACCTGTACGACCTGTGCGATGAAATTTATATCAGCGCAACAACCTTCCACGCCCTGATGGGCAAGATGCGCCGCCTGACACGGGAGTACGACCTGAGCCTTGCCGTCAGCGGTGACGCCGTAACACTGACGGGCAGTGAGCGCAACAAGCGCCGTCTGCTCAGCGGACTTTTGTACCATGAATCCGCCAGCGCGTTTACAAGCACGGACTCCCTGCAGGCTGCATTTCCCAGCATTGACATTGAAAAAATACGCGCGGATGTCATGGATGTGCTGAACGAAAACCACTACTTCATCAATGACTATTCCCTGCTGAATCTGCTTTTGCACATTGCCATCGCCATAAACCGTGTACAGAACGGCTGCGTTTACACGGAAACCCCCAGTACTATGCACCCGCTGGACCCGCAAATTGAAAGACTTGCGCAGGAATTGACCGAGAGGCTGGCCCGCAATTTCAACATCCGCTTCTCCGCAGCCGAACAATATGAAATGGCGCTGCTGCTCGTCTCCCGTACCTCGATGCTGGACTATGCGGCCATCACGCCCGACAACATTGCTGACTATATCGGCAGCGACTGCACCGACCTTGTGCACCAACTCATCAACACCGTAAAGGATTTTTACGACATCAATCTGGACGAGCCGGAGTTTTTCATCCGCTTTGCGCTGCATACCCACAACCTGTTGGTGCGCGCGCAGAACAGGAGCTTCTGCAAGAATCCGCTGGTCAGTGAGATACGCCAGAGCTGCCCGCTGATTTACGATGTGTCTGTGCAGCTTTCGGGCATCATCCGCGAAAAAACAGGCATCACGCTCGATGAGGATGAGATCGCCTACATCGCGCTGCATCTGGGCGGTGCGCTGGAAACACAGAAGGAACTGGCAAACCGCGTGCCCGCCGTGCTGTACTGCCCCAGCTACTACAATATGGACAGCAGCCTGGCGGACCGCATCAGCCGCCGCATGCAGGGTAAAATTCTGCTTACCAATGTATTTACAAAAGAAAGCCTGCTTGACCAGCTTACCGGCAGTGCGCTGGTCATCTCCACCGTTCGGCCCCACAGGGTATTGGATATGCCGCTTGTGCTTATCTCGCCTTTTTTGACGAACTCCGACATTATGGCGCTGAACCGCAAGGTGGAGGAGATCAACACGCAGGCGCGGCGTGAAAACTTCCGCCGCAGCCTGTCGGCTATCCTGACGCCGGAGCTGTTTGAAACAGGCTCCCATTGTACCACGCGGGAGGAAGTAGTCCACCACATGTGCAGCCGCCTGCTGGCGCTGGGCTGCACGACCCCGGCGTTCGAGGCCGCCGTCATGGAACGGGAGAGCATTTCGTCCACGGCGTTTGGGCAGTTTGCGATCCCCCACACGCTGAAAATGTGCAGCCCGCGCACCTGTATGGCCGTATATGTCAGCCGCACCCCCATCTGCTGGGGCGACACGGCTGTCAACCTTGTGATCATGCTGAGCTTCAATCCCAATGACCGCAAGATTTTTTACGATATTTTTGAGCCTTTGTCCATGATCTTGCTGGACAGCAACAATTTGAAGGGTGCCCTTCTGTGCAGGGATTACACCGCCTTTATTGATTTTTTGGTGGAGCATATGGAATGATTTCGCCGCGCAGCTATCACATGGCATGGCATTGACCAATCGGGAAAGGAAAGAACTTGGATGATACAGTTTCACACCTTAGTTGCCAGCGATCTGGACGGCACCCTGCTGCCGGAGGGGCAGACCGAGCTTCCCTGCGCCGTATTTGACGAGATACGCCGCCTGCATGACTGCGGGGTATTGTTCTGCGCTGCAAGCGGCCGCCCCCTTGACGCTCTGCGGGAGCTGTTCGCCCCCGTGGCGGACGAAATCGCCTATATGTCCGAGAATGCTGCCTATGTCTGCTATGGCCGCGAGCTGCTGCATACCATACCCATGCCGCGGGCGCTTTGCGCCGAGCTGGTTGCCTATCTGGGAACGCGCACGGATTGTGTTTCCCGCGCCTGCACCACGACAGGCCGCTACTATTTTGTACCAACCGCTGCCGCCCAGGCGAATCTGGACGCGGTGGGCGTTGAGTTTGGGGGCTGCCGTATCGTGAAGGATTTCAGCGAGGTAAAAGGAGATGTGACCCAGATTTCCGCCATCTCCGCAGGGGATATGAACATCCCGGCCAAGGAGATCCTGCCCCTCTGGCAAGACCGCATCGGTGCCGCCGTCACGGGCGAGCACTGGCTGGATTTTACCGCGGCGGGCAAGGACAAAGGGCTGCATTTGCTGTGCGCGCATTTCGGTATCCCGCAGGAAAATACATACGCCTTCGGTGACAGCTACAACGATGCCCCCATGCTCCGTGCCGCGGCGCACCCGTATCTGATGAACATTGCACCCACCGATTTAAAGGCAGAGTTTGCCATACAGATCGCTGATGTGACGGGTGTGCTGAAAACGCTGGGATACTAAATCAGACCGTCAAAAAATTGCATTCTTCCCTTATTGCGTGTGCAGGGGCGACCATCGGCCGCCCGTCAACGTACCGCAGCTTGCCCTTGTTGGTCGCCTGCCGGGGTCAATTCAAGATTCATCAAGTCAAAATCCATAGATTCACCGTCGATTTTGAAAAAATCCGGAAATGTACACAGCTTCCGAAAGCCGTATTTTTCATACAGTCTGATGGCGCGGGCATTGTCGCTGCGCACTTCCAGATTCAACTGCTCGAAGCCGTTCTCCTTGGCAAAGGCAAGAACTGCTTCTGTCAGCGCAGACGCCGCGGCATCCTCTGCCCGTGCGCGTTCTATGACAAACAAAGTATCGTTCCTTATTTTTGCATTCTTCTTGCATTCGGTTAATAATCTTCTTCTGACAAATGAGCAAATTCTTTTGCATTTATTTTTCCATCATCAGTTGTATCTCTTGTTTTTATATCAGCCATCGGTTCCCTCCTTTCTCAAAAAAATAACAGCCTTACGTTCGATTTCGTAAGACTGTCTCATAATTTCTTTATTGAATTGTAACTGCTTAATACTTAAATATAACTGTTTTGCACTCTTCACAAATTGAAGCAGCTACCCTTGTTCTATGACTTGGTTTAAGCTCTGTGATTTTCACAAAGCCCTCTGCATTTTTCGCATTTTCAAATACTCCCGGTACTTTATCTGCAAAGCTAAAGGCACCATCCTTGCTGCAAAACAAGTATCCATCACGCATCTCTTTACCACATTCAGGGCATTTCATTGTATGCACCTCCATTTCATTTATTTGTCATTTGCCTACTCAATTTTAATGCTTCTTGCACTCGCTGTTCAAAGACATCTGCCTTAACAAGAGCAATGCCTTCTGCATCATCTCCGAGAACAACTAATCTGTCGCCTTCATTTAGTTCAAATGTTTCTCTTGCCGCTTTCGGTATTACAATCTGACCTTTGCTGCCGATAGTGACTGTCCCCCATAAATGCTTACCTATCGGGGCAGGAGCAATCTTTATATCATCGACTTTATTGTCCTGACGAACAAGTGAATCTATCGTAACACCATAGTATTTTGCCAGCTTGTCACACTTATCAATATCAGGATAAGTTTCTCCCTGTTCCCATTTAGAATAGGACTGTCTGGAAATCCCTATCACTTCTGCGACCTGTTCTTGCGTCAGTCCTTTGATATTACGAAGAAATATCAGGTTATCTGCCAACACTTACTTCACCTCCTCGTCTACTAATATTATACGTCCGAGAAAGTACACTTTCCACCATACAAACTTGTCAGAAAAGTGTTTTTAATGTTAATTTCACCTGCATTACTCAGATATTTTATGTTTATTGTAAGCGCATTATAGCCCACCGTCAAGTTCACCGCATACAAAAAGCCCCCAAGCGGGTCAGGCTTGGGGGCTTAGGGCTATTGCAGGGCGTTTTTACACCACTATTTGTAAGGCTCCTTACTATAAAATAGGAAAAGTTGGTGTAGTAGTGGTGTAATGGTGTCAGAAATTCGCATTTTTACGCCATTTTATAGCGATTATACGTCAAATTTCAATCTACAGGCTTCATCGTGGGGAAGAGCAGCACGTCGCGGATGGAGGCGCTGTCGGTGAGGAGCATGACTAGGCGGTCAACGCCGAAGCCGAGGCCGCCCGTGGGGGGCAGGCCGTACTCGAGGGCGGTGACGTAGTCGTAGTCGACCTGGGCCTTGCAGTTGGGCTCGATGGCCTTGCGCTCGGCGACCTGGCGCTCGAAGCGGGCCTTCTGGTCGATGGGGTCGTTCAGCTCACTGAATGCGTTGCCGTACTCGGTGCAGTCGATGAAATACTCGAAACGCTCGGTGAAGGCCGGGTCGTTGGGCTTGCGCTTGGCCAGCGGGCTGATCTCGACGGGGTAGTCGTAGATGAATGTCGGCTGGATGAGCTTGTCCTCGACAAAGGCGTCGAAGAACTCGGCCAAAATCGCACCCTTGGTCGGGACCTCGGGCAGCTCGACGTGGTGCTCCTTCGCAGCGGCGATGGCATCCTCGTCGGTCTTCCAGTCGTTGAAGTCAACACCGGAGTACTTCTTGACAGCCTCGACCATGGTCAGGCGCTCCCAGTGGCCCATGTCGATTTGCTTGCCCTGGTAGGTGATCTCCAGGCTGCCGCAGACCTTGAGGGTCAAGCGCTTGTACATTTCCTCGACCAGGTCCATCATGCCGTGGAAGTCGGTAAAGGCCTGGTACAGCTCGATGGTGGTGAACTCGGGGTTATGCTTGGGGTCCATGCCCTCGTTGCGGAAGATGCGGCCGACCTCGTACACGCGGTCCATGCCGCCGACGATCAGGCGCTTGAGGTACAGCTCGGTCTCGATGCGCAACACCATGTCCATATCCAGCGTATTGTGATGGGTATAGAACGGGCGGGCCGAGGCACCGATCTCGAACGGGGTCAGGATGGGGGTGTCGACCTCCAGGAAGCCCTTCTCATCGAGGTAGGCGCGGATCTCTTTCAGGATCTGGCTGCGCTTGACGAAGGTGTCCTTGACCTCGGGGTTGACGATGAGGTCCACATAGCGCTGACGGTAGCGGGCCTCACGGTCAGTCAGGCCGTGGAACTTCTCGGGCAGGGGCAGCAGGCTCTTGGAGAGCAGGGTCAGTTCGGACACGCGGACGGAAATTTCGCCCATCTTGGTGCGGAACACCTCGCCCTTGACGCCGATGATATCGCCGATGTCCAGCTTTTTGAAAGCGGCGTAGGGCTCATCGCCCAGCAGGTCGCGCTTAACAAAGATCTGGATGTCGCCTTTCTGGTCACGCAGGTGGGCAAAGCTGGCCTTGCCCATGACGCGTTTGGACATCATACGGCCAGCCAGCGAGACGATCTTGCCGGTCTCGGCTTCGGCGGGCAGGTCGGCAAACTCGGCTTTCAAATCGGCGGAGTAAGCATCCTGCGGGTATTTGGTGATAACAAAGGGGTCGTTGCCGGCGGCGCGCAGGTCAGTGAGTTTTTGGCGGCGGACAGCCGCCTGCTGGCTGATATCCTGTTCGGTCTGGGGCTTATTCTGCTCCATATGAGATCGTCCTTTCCTATTTTTGAGTCTGGGCGGCAAAGGCCGCAGGGAACGGGACGCAATTTCCCGTAGAATTTCTGGCGTTTCCGCTTACTTGGAGCGGGAGACGGACAGCAGCTTGTAGGTGATGATGCTGCCGTTGGGCAGGGTGACGTCGACTTCGTCGCCGGGCTTGTGGCCGATGAGGGCGGCACCGACGGGGCTTTCGTCGCTGATGCGGTTGAGGTTCATGTCAGCCTCGGTAGAGCCGGTAATGTCGTAGCTCTCGGGCTCCTCGCCCTCTTCCTGGATGGTGACATTCATGCCGATGGAAACGGTATCGCCGGACAGCTCGCTGTCGTCGATCACGCGGGCGACCTTCAGGGTAGCTTCCAGGTCAGCGATGCGGGCCTCAACAACGGCCTGCTCTTCCTTGGCAGCGTCGTACTCAGCGTTCTCGCTCAAGTCGCCGTAGCCGCGCGCGACCTTGATCTTGTCGGCAACCTCTTTACGTTTAACGGTGCGCAGTTCATCCAGGTCATGAACCAATTTATCATAGCCCTCACGGGTAACAACGACTTCTTTCGCCATGGTAGTTTCTCCTAACGTGTAAATAGTAAAAGTTGTGCGGCCCAATACGAGCC
>JABLTO010076675.1_pt1 | contig 12565 bp, 6 predicted proteins | sample 7160091 | NCBI WGS metagenome assembly JABLTO01 (sample SAMN14651225, study PRJNA627086) | human gut metagenome | isolation source: feces | host: Homo sapiens
CCTTCATACGTACACATCCATGTGACAACGGTCTGCCAAGCCTTGAATCAACAAAGGCACCGCTGTTATATCTTACCCGGGTATGGAACGCATTCTCCAGCTGGAATTTTGACAAATAATCATAATGAGAATTCGTATATCTGTGGATTCTCTGTTTTTTGTACAAACTTCTGATACCCGGCGGCGTTGGTGTTAAAATAGCACCTGTTGCACAGGTATTATCCCTGATCAGTTTCCATTCTCCTTTTGATCCCTTGAAAATATTAACCCTCTGTGTGTATGTATTTAACCAGATTAAATATTTTGTTTTACTGGAATAGCCCTGACTATTTACAAATATTTCTTTTTGTTCGGTGGTATAATCTTTGCTGGTATAATGTTCAGCAGTAAAATTCAGACCACTTGTCTTAATATATACAACACTGCCATCTTTTCTTTTAATTGTACAGCGTTTTGAGCGTCTGTAAATAACTGTGACTCTCTCTCCGGCATTAACCGTTCCGCATTTTTCTTTCGCACTAAAAGAACTATAAATACGTGTAGGCTGATTAATGGTTGCACTATAATACATTGGATGAACTGTTTTCTTTACATCCGTGATATCATCTGCACCAAAAACTAATTTCTCCACGCCCTTTTTACTTACCACAGTCTTTCCATTGTCCTCGCGATAAGTTTTGATCATATATTTATATTTTCCTTTTTTGCCATTTCCTTTATGCACATATGAATTGGTTGTTACCTTTGCCAATTGCTCATATTCATTTGTGCTGTAGTTATATAAATATACGTAATATCCTGTTGCTTTATCCACTTTCGGCCATGACAGATTATTATTGCCGGATTTGTATTGCACACTCAAAGAAGTCGGCGGTGTCGGCGGTGTCATAACAGGCGTCGCCTCAACAACTTTCGATGCCTTACTTTCCGTAGTAAAATCATAAGACTTTCTGAATGATTTAACAACGTACTGGTACTTCTGGCCATTTTTTAGATTGTTCACAGTGTATTTGAGCCTATTACCGCCTGTTCCTGCAACATAGCTCAGTTTTCCATCCGTCGGATTATATGCAAAAACACGATAAAACGTTGCATTCTTCGCTGCACTCCACTGTACGGTAATACAATTATCTCCGGCAATGGCCTTTACATCTGCCGGAACAGCAGGTATGATCTCCGTCGGGACCGCACTTACTGCATTTGTCATCTTACTGTATGCAGACTGATTATAGACTTTTCGGTAAGAACGTACACAAAAACTGTAGCTCTGATTTGCATTCAGATTTCCAACTGTAAAACTTGTTTGTTTTGTACTTCCTGCCCACTCATAAGTATGTGTACTGTTGTCATATAAGAATATGGAATACCCTTGCGCTTTTTTGCCCTCTTTCCAATTAAGTACGGCTGAATGCTCTCCTGATACAGCCTTTACCTCCTTTGCCTCCTCCGGCTGAAGAAGATAAGCTTTTGCTTCAACAGGCTCTGTCATATTGCTGTATTTGTTCTGATTGTATATTTTTCGGTAAGAACGTATCTGGTAACGATATACCCCCGGTTTCAAATCCGTTATTTTGTAGCTTGTCCCTTTTGTACTGCCAAGCCATTTTGTTTCGCCATTCTCATCCGTCATCAGAATCGTATAGCCCTGAGCATTCTTTCCTGCCTGCCACTTTAAGGAAGCTTCGCACTCGCCCTTTGTTACATTTACATTCTTTGCTGCTTCTGGCTGAAGAAGATAAACATTGGCTTCAACAGGCTCTGTCATACTGCTGTACTTGTTCTGATTGTATATCTTCCGGTAAGAACGTATCTGGTAACGATATACCCCCGGTTTCAAATCCGTTACTTTGTAGCTTGTCCCTTTTGTACTGCCAAGCCATTTTGTTTCGCCATTCTCATCCGTCATCAGAATCGTATAGCCCTGGGCATTCTTTCCTGCCTGCCACTCTAAGGAAGCTTCGCATTCGCCGACTGTAACCTTCACTTTTTCGGCTTCTTCAGGCTTAAAAAGATAACACTCTGCTTCAATCTCATCCGATGCTGTACTATAGACCATTTTCTCATTGTTCTTGCATCTCGCCCTGACAACAAACAGATGCTTCTGATCCGGTGCAAGATCCTTGACCTTCATACTTAACTCTTTGGTCTTCCCAACAACCAGATAATCATCTGACTCCTCATCATACATATACAGAACATACTCCTGAGCCTTTGATACCGCTTTCCACTTTAAAGTTATCTCACACTCTCCGGATTCTGCCGTAATCTTCTGTACTTTGTCCGGTCCTTCTAATGCGATTTCTGAATAAATCTCCGAATAATCACTTTGTGTTTCTTCATTCATTGAACGCACTCTGTAAAAATATTCTTTACCCGACTGAAGTCCTGTATCTGTATACCGAATCTGGTCCGTATCCGCCAAAAGCTGCCATTCCACGCCATCTTCGCTGCGCTCAACCTCATAAGACACTGCGTTTTCTATTTTTGTCCATTTTAAAGAAAAACCAAGATTCTCCGGAATCGCACTTACCACAGGTGCCTGCAATTCAAATGCATCTGAAATATTCTCCAGCTCATCATCCTGTGTCTCTTCTGTCTCATTCTCTGTCTCCCGCTGCTGCAGACTTTCCACCTGTTCCGTACTCTCTCCATTGCTTTCTGATTCAGATATCACCTCATACGATTCTGATTCAACTGCAGCTTCACTCACATCTGCAAAGGAAAAAGAGTCCACATTCCCCATTACCAACATTAAAACCAGCATTCCTGCCATAATTTTCTTTTTCATATAATTTCCCTCACCTAGAGCTGCAAATTTATATATTTATTTTATTATATCGACAACTTTCTCTTTTTTCAAGCATCACTCTTGACATTTGTGCCTAATATATGTATTAATAAAGACATCTTCCTTCATGAATTTCTATACTTGAAAAAATTACGCAACACACATTATACCAAAATATTTAAAGGGGTTTTTATATGAAAAAATGGACTTTACTATTAATTTGTTGTATTCTGCTTACCGGTTGTGCCTCTCATAACCAGGTGATTGAAACCCAGGTATCTGATTTTCATCTTGATGACAATACCCAGCCTGAATCTGTCCAGATAACATCCGGACAGTGTCTGTATGACGACAACAATTTTTCTGTTACGACAGACTGCATTGATTCCGATACGGATGATACCTACATTATCCTTACTATTAATAATGACTCTGATTCCGATCTGTCTGTTATATGTGAGAATGCATCGCTGAACAATTTTATCATCAGCTCTGATTTTTCCCTGGAAATAGGCGCCCATTCATCCGTGACAACCGGTATTCCGTTTTCCAATACCTTATTAAATGCATGTGAGATCAAACAGCTTTCTGATATCTCATTTATTTTAGGTATATATGATCTGAATGATTACAACTATCTTTTTGATACCGGATGGCTGGAAATCCAAACCAACCTGTCCGTTTCCGCCGGACAGAATGTCAACCTGAACGGTACAATCGTATACGACAAAAATGATATTAAAATCATCAGCAAAGGATTTTACAGTGATAATGAATATAATCATTCACCTATATTCCTTGTTATCAATGAATCCGATAAAAATATTTCACTTAATCTCAAAGACGGCACTATCACAATCAACGGAAGCGATTTTGAATGCAGCTACAATTACAGTATTCCAAAACATAAAAATGCTATTTGCGCAATATCTGCCAGTGAAAATCTTGAAGAATCCGGTTCTATTTCTTCTGTCAGTCTTACGCTTGCGCTTACAGATACAGATTCCTGGCAGATTATAGACAACACCGACAACATTACATTAAAAACCAATAACTAAATCAAAATGGCCGGGTTCTAAACAGATGTTAGAACCTGGCCATTTTATAATGATTATTTTTGTAATTCTTTGAGCTTCTCATAAACTCTATGACAGTTATCCTGATCACGTTTAGGGAAAAATTTCTCACATCTCTCCAAATATTTTTCCGACATTTTGCATTTGTTATCGATAATACGTATAATCGCATCAACTGTCTCTTCTACATTATACGTAACCTCGCCAAATCCATCTCTCTCATAATCAAAATATCCCTTTTTCATTGTATGTTTTTCAAAGAATACATCCTTATCAAACTGACAATACACAACCGGCTTTCGTAAATACGCAAAATCCATAACTGCGGATGAATAATCCGTAATCAGAAGTCTGCTCTCTGCATACATCTGCCTGTACGGATCTTCCGGTTCCAGAATAAGCAAATCATCTTTTGCAAAAAGCTCTCTGTACTGCTGCAGCATCGGATGCATTTTCAGGCACAACTGATATCCATTTGTTTTAATGGCTTCCTTTAACCGTTTATTATCCAGCAAATCCATATAGAATTTAAAGTAAGCACTGTTGATAAACTGATGCTCCGTCAAATCCTTTAAGTATAATCGCCATGTTGGACAAATTGTAATATATTTTTTGTTATCCTCATACAGATAATCAAACCTTGGGAATCCAGTCAGCCAAACGTTTTCTTCATCATAGTAATAATCATATTCTAAAATAGAATCCCGTTCCCTTTCGACTGCTGTAATAAATCCCGTAATATTTTTATTATATCGGTTCAGCCATCCTGTCAAATCATCTTTCGTAATTCCATGCTGAAGGAATATAAATTGATGATCTGCCAAAATATCACTATAATACTTTCGATCCCCATAATAGAATGTATCCCGACCGAACGGCGTCATGACATATTCTTCCGCCTGAGATGAAATAATCAGATCCGCCTGCAGATGTTTCTTCAGATGTTCTTCACTTCCATAATCCAGTACCGGACCGACTTCTGATAATTTTTTATAGTCTTCGCAATCCTTTTCTATAACAAAATACACATCCGCCGGCAAATCCTTCTGCTTCATCAGATATTTAAACAAAGCTGCGCCATTGTCATCTGCCACCGTCCATCTGTCTGATACCAACCAAATTGGTTTTTTCTTTTCAGCTGTTTTCGCATATTGCCTTAACGAAATAATTTCCTGTACCTTTTCCTCTGTCAGATCCTCCTGCATGGATGGTTTTGGGAACAATTCTTCCTCCGCATTATCAATGACAGACGCCTGTAATTCCTGTTCATACAATGCTTCATAATCACTTTCCGGCATCTGCATCACATCCAGAATAACCCCTGTTAAATCACCCTTTAAAACCAGCCCATTTTTACAATAGTATTGATTTTCAAAATTTGTATTAACCGGGCAGAATTTTCCATAGCGATATCTTCTTTTGATAATCAAATGGCCATCAACCACTACAACTACACGAATCTTTTTGCCATACATATATTGTGTAATCGGAAGCTCTCCCTTAAATCCAATGACATGCCTGAGATTTCCAAAGCAATTGTCTTTCGGAATATTTCTTTGAATCTGACTGCACAAATAATAGTTATTGCCTACCGACAAATATATATCTGCCTGCTTATACGCCTCTACACCCATAATCTGTACGTAGCCATCAAACTTCACTTTGTCTTTTTCTAATTGAATAAAGTCAAAGTGTGTCTGCATTTCACCAACAGTTCTGAGACATTTGTCCCGGCAGAGAACAGCTATATCGTTACATGTCTTTTGAACACTTAATCCATTCCGATATTTCATTTTAAATAATTGAATCTGTTCTTCAATATATAATTTCTTCTGAGCCGCAATGACATTATCATCAATACTATTGATTGTTTTTATAATATTTTTCCTATATTTTGCTTTTTCACGTTCTGTCAGAAGTCCCTCCGGGAAACTCTCCTGCTTAAATCGCCACTGCATATCCATCATAATTGTATTTTGGATAAAATACGGTACACTTCCATATTTCTTTCTGCTGTACGCTTCAAGGAAAAATACCAGACACGTAAAATAATTAAAATACCAGCTCTTTTTTAACCGAGACGTATCTACCAGTGAATTACCTGCATTTCTGCGGCGATACCAATAATTACAGCCTGTTACAACACCCAATTGCATTTTCTCCAGCAAAATCTGGGCAATATACAAAAGATCTTCCCCTGTTGCAATTCTGTGTTCAAAGGAGAATTTTCTGGCAGCACTTTCTTTAAAGAAACTGGCATTAACGAACATATCACTGGCTGTATATTCTGCCCACAGATTGATCACTCTTGTGCCTTTATTAAATTTGTAATTCTGCCAATGTCCGCCTTCCTGTCCCTCAAAGAAGAAAATAGGAATTGTGACGACATCTACCTGATCGTATTTACTGTCAAAAAACGCTTTTGCTATTCTGAATGCATTTAAAGAAAATTTGTCATCTGAATCACAGAAATTCAGATATTTCCCTGATGCAGCTTTCATGCCTTCATTTCTGGCACTGGCAACACCACCGTTTCCCTTATGAATAACGGTTACATTATGCGGATATCTTTCCGCATAACGGTCACAAATAGCTCCGGAACCATCCTTCGAACCATCATCTACCAGCACCAACTGTACATTTTCCTCAAATCCTATATCCTGCTGTACAATACTTTCAATCGCCTCTTCTAGATAATCTTCTGCCATATATACTGCCATGATAACAGATATCTCAAATGGATATTTTTTTATGTCTTTAATTATTTTTTCTTTATGATAAAGATTCTCCGCCGTACATAAACTTCTGGCACTTACAGCCTCTTCTTTCTTTATGGACAATGTATTTCTCTTTTCATTAAAAAATGGCAGCAGCCAATACTCTGTACCTGCTATTTCTTTATGGGCCAGGCTATTCAAATATCTGCCGCTGTCATGCCATAATGAAGGATAAGGTCTGTCTCCCCGCTTCGGATACAATGCTTTTCCTGTTCTTTTTAAACGGCTGAAAATTTTCTCTGTTCTTGATGCAAAATAACACAGCCATATTGTATCTTTCCCAAAAATATCATTAGCTGCCTTGGAAAACGAAAAAACAACATTGGATCCATTGATTTTACCTTCAATTATTTTGCGCTCAACCGATTTATCAGATGGTATAAGTACTAAATAATAATCATTTTCTGATAAAATCTGATCTGTAATTTCTATATTTAATTCACCGGTATTATTACTTTGGATATTCGCGGCATAAGTTCCACTTGGAACTGCTTTTTCCGATAGCAAAAAATCTTCATAGGCTTTTTTATTTTCTAAATCATCTGTCCTCATTTGTAAGCTATTCCTCCTGTTATTTATTTCTGTTATTATAAAGGATACCGCTCTATAATTTCATGATAGATTCTCTCACTGTTTTTATCGTCTATATAAGCAATCCTATACTGACGCATCTCTTTGTATTTATCCTTTTCTTTAAAGCCGCTTTCTGCATATATTTTTACAATTTCAGACAACTGCTCCGGAGTATATGCGACATCTCCAAAGGCTTCCGTTCTCATATCAATATAACTTCCCTGAACTTCATTGTATAAATCCAGATCAAAAAGATAAAATGCAACTGGTTTTCCCTGATAAAAAACATCCCATACCGCACTTGAATAATCCGTAATCATCATGGAACACTTCATCATTAACTCATTTAATGGCTCCGAACCAAAAGGAATAATATGAATCAAATTGCTCTGAACATAAAATGCGCCAAGATATTCCCTAAATTTTGGATGAATATAAAAATTTAATATGATATTATATTTTTCCAGTGTGCTGATTAAAACCGGATTATTCAGCAATGCCATATAATGCTGATAATATTCACTGGCTTTGAATTCTTCTTCTGTTACTTCCTCCAGCCAGGTTCGCCATGTCGGCATCAGAATGATCTGTCTTGGCTGTCCCTTAGATTTATCTTCAAGTACATCCCATCTTGCGAGCCCTGTAACCAGAATCTGATCTTCATCATAACCAAAATAGTCAAGCACAATCTGTTTTTCTTCTTCCGATGATACAACAAACAATTTGGAAGCATTAACACTCTTCTTCCTCAAACCTTTATGACAACATTTAAAAGAAATGACCCCATGCTGCAGAAACACATTTTCTTTACGTTTGAGCATATTTCTATAAATGGAATTCGGAGAATGCCATGCATACGCATGCGCCTTTGTGTCTGATGAAACAAGCAGTTTCGCTGCCATCAGGTATACCATATGTTTTATGCTTAGGAAATCCACCACCTGATTGCCATACCCTTTGACATATTGATAATCCGACGCTTTTTTATCAATAACATAAAAAATATGTGACCGCTCTTTGGCCGAAAGATTTTCCATACAATATTTAAAAAAGTAAAATCCATTATCCTGTGCCATTACACAATATTTTTCATAAACCAGCCAGATATTTTTTTTCTTCAGCCATGGGTATGTCAGATAGCAAATTGCCAGAGCCATATATTCTTTAAAAATAAAACCCCAATTGTCATATTCTGTCTTTTGTCTGTACTGCAAAGCAAATTCATTGGATTTTGTTTTGTAGGGATAAACAATATTGCCATCTTTAAACACATAATGCATCTGTTTCAAATACATTATCCGATGCATCCATAAATCTCTGTTTTTTAAGTTGAAGGAACACTCGCCGCCTTTATATACTGCAGTTCCTTTTATATCCCAGTAAAACTGTGAAAGTTTCAATGGCTCTAATGCAATACTTGCTGTCACATAAAAAGTATCGCCTGTTTTTATTTTTTTCAAATCAAAAGCATATTGAATCTCTTCTACAGCATTCCTTAATCTCATCTTTACAGATGCAATTTCATAACCATAATCCCTAAAATGCACTTTTAATGTCAATTTATCCTTTTTTAATTGGATTTTATCTACTTTTGCTGTGAAAAAGCTTTCCAGGTGCAGATATTCCCTTCGAACAACCAACTTCAGTGTTTTATCTGCATTTGTAAGATAAAAAATGCCCTCAATATATTCTTTGTTCTCATTCTCGCAAATTCGCTCTGCATAAAGCATATCCGCCATGCGATCATAAAAATCTGTCTCGCCTTTTATATCACCTGCAAAAACATAGGCATTTTTTTTCTCATCATCTACCGCCAGAAGCGTATACCTGTCTATGCCTGTCTCATATCTTTCTGCCAGTTTATGTTTCCATTGTCCAAGCTGAAGCCATCCACTTGAAATACAAGCTTCATCTAAATCAATCCCGCCCTGCTCAGCTCTGTCATACAACATATACCGCCAGTTTTGTTCTCCGGAAATACCTATATGCAATTGTATATTGCCATTATCCGTACAAACTGTATCAAATGGGATTAACTTTCTTGTATACGAAACACCATTAAGTAAAATGTCCTTGATTTGATCCTCTTCAGCTCTAATTACGTTTTCCATCTTAATTTATTACACCTCAAAAGATGACTTCTCAGGCAGTCTTTCCTGAAAGGCATCAATTACCAGCTTTTTCTTTTCATCAAAATTTACTGTCTTATCTGTATCATTTACACAAATCATCGCATCTGTGCTATTTCTAATAGAATCCAATAACTTATATACATTTTTGTCCTTAATATGGTAACAGCGTCCTATTTTTATGGTTCTTGGATAAAAATCACCTGATGCAAGCTGCCAGAATTTCATTAACCATTGATTCACATTCGTAACGGATCGAATCTTGCATCGGCAGGTCGCATCAAGAATCTCCGGCTCTGTTTTCCATATTTCCCGATAAGTAGATTTCAGAAAACTATTCGGCAAATGATGATAATAGAATCCCGGGAACCAATCCCATGGCATAAGAACAAGTGTTCTGTAAAGATATTTTATACCATACCTCAAACGGAACCACTTGGTAAAATTCTTCAGAAACATGCGTTTTTTACTAAAATTCGCATTAATTACCGTCATGTCATTGCCATTATAGGGACCGGCACTTCCTTTTCCAAAATAAATGCAATCCATTGCAAATGTATCACATGGTTTTCCGTCCACAAAAAAATCTTCTGGGAACATTGGCTTATTAATAAACATATCGTCATTAAAATATACAAATTGCTCAGCCAATCCCTTAATACGGTGCAAATTCAATTCAATTGTGTGTGAATTAAATGTCGGCAGATATTCTTCCGGTATATAATCTTTATGGTTCACAATATTCAATTTTGGATGATTCACATTCAGCCATGAAGGCAGATGCCCCCATGTTACAAAATGGATTTTACGCACCCATGGTGTGTATTTTTCCACTGCCCTAAACCAATACTGAAGGTTATCCCAGTCTCTGTATCGTACTTCCTGATCGTCTTCACCCACCGGTTTGGGATCATATTGATTTTTAATAGCTCTCCACTCAGGGTCATTGCCATCTACCCAAATAATAACAAAATCTATCGGTTTTCTATTTTTGCTTCCCATTTCTTACCCCCTGCTTATTATTTCCCTCACTTCAATTTCTTGATTGCTTCATAATTTCTTCTGCAATAATTCCTGTCGTTAAAGTAAAAGAAGTCATCACACCGTTTCTGATATTCCTGTTTCATACAGAAATTATTCTCGGCTGTATTTTGTAAGCTCTTAATTAATGCATCCCCGTTTTCACAAATTGGGCCAAAGCCATCTTTATGGTAGTCGTAATAACCCTCACCCATGTGTCCTTTTCTAAACTGTTCATAATCAAACTGGTAATATAATACCGGTTTACGCATATAAGCAAAATCCATTGCTACACTTGAATAATCTGTAATCAGACATTCCGCCTCTTTCAATAATTTCTGACAATCATATTCAGGCCAAGTTGCAATGACTGCCACATCACTTAAAGACTGGAAATACCCGGAAAATTTCTGCATATTTCTATGAAGATAAAAAACAAGTTTCATGTTTTCTCTTTCCAAAAATCCCCTGAGTCTTGAATCATGCAAAAAATGCTTCCAGGCTTTGGCAAACTCTGTTTCATTAAAGCTACTGACGGATTCCACTGAATCTGCAACAGAATGTGCAATCCATTTTCTCCATGTCGGCATAACAAGAAGAATCCGCTCTTTGCCTCTGACCTTAAAAAGATTATCATATCTGCATAATCCAAGCATCTGTACATATCCTTTAGGATACCCATATGTATCCCGTACAAATTCATATTCTCTTGGCACAGAGCATACAAACATTCTCATTTTTGTATTTTTATAGTAGAGATAAGATAAATCATCTTTGATAATTCCATGCTGCAGAAATACTCTTGTATTCCTGAGTATGCCTGATACTTCCAGCACATAGCAAACTGCCGCATTCGGTTTTCCGCCCTTCTGCGAACTGATATTTTTGCTTGCTGCCAGATAGTATATCCAGTGTTTCAAACTCCCATACGGAACCGTTCTTCCCAGTTTTGCCACTCTCCTATAGTCCGGTGAATGATAATTAATCGCATAAACAACTTCCTGTTCCGAATGATGTTTGCAGATATAGCGAAATAGCCAATACGGGTTATCTCTTGCTTCCATTTCGTAATCACAGATCAGCCATAAATCCTTATGCTTTCTTTTATAAAATATTGATGGCAGCAAAGCAAACAGGAACTTAAAAATATGTATTAAGTCCCCGAATTTAACCATTTTCAATTTCTCCAATATTTTTTGTTCCATATCAGTCCCTCTGCATAAATGCATTCATACTACTTCATGAACTCTTTATATTCTTTCAAAATTTCTTTTGGTTCACCTATTTTAACAATTTCTCCTTCATGCATCCACATAACCCTGTCACATAATTCTTCTAATGTTTTCAGGTTATGGGATACTATAACCACCGTTCTGTTGCGCTGTGAGATCAGTGACTTCATCTTGGCATAGCTCTTTTTCTTAAACTTCTCATCACCAACACTGAGAACCTCATCAATCAGCATAATATCTGTCTCTAAAATAGCTGTTATCGAAAAAGCCAGTTTAGAATACATACCACTTGAATAAGTTCGTACCGGCATATCAATAAACTTTCCAAGGCCTGCAAAATCAATAATTTCATCCATTCGCGCCTGGACTTCTTTTTCGCTGAATCCTAACAGCATACCAGATAACATGATATTTTCACGTCCGGTCATCTCATTCTTAAAACCGACACCAATTGCCAGAAGAGACACAGAGTGTCCATGAAGGTCTATCGTGCCTTCATCCGCTGAAAAAATATTGGCAAGCGCACGCAAAAGCGTAGATTTACCACTGCCATTCTTACCTGTTATACCAAGAATTTCTCCCTGTTTGACTTCAAAACTAATACCGCGCACGGCCTCAAAAGCTTCCGTGTCAACGCCTTTTAATCTCAGCAGGCTTTTCTTAATTGAGTAAGCCTGCACACTTTTATAACGAATTTTTAAATCTTTGACTGTAATTGCATATTCTTCCATACTATATTACCTTTACATACGTATTTTCATTTTTATAAATATTCCAGATACCAAACATAGACAATAAAAGTGAAATTCCCAACCAGATGCAAAGCCACAGCACATCAGGTTTTGTCTGATATAATACGCAGTCTCTTAAATCAGTAATTAAAAGTGCCAACGGATTACCTTTTAGAATCAGGCTCCGGTATGGTTCTGGGAAACTGCGGATATTATAAAAAATACCGGTCAGATAAAAA
>JABLTO010073891.1_pt1 | contig 12553 bp, 10 predicted proteins | sample 7160091 | NCBI WGS metagenome assembly JABLTO01 (sample SAMN14651225, study PRJNA627086) | human gut metagenome | isolation source: feces | host: Homo sapiens
ATGCCGAGCAGCGCGATCTGGTCGATCCAGAACGGCTCCGCCATCAGGTTTTCCTTGGCCTCCGCCTCGTTCTTAGACGCGCGGATGATGGCGATGATGCGGTCGATATTGTCGGTCGCGACCTTGAGGCCCTCCAGAATGTGCGCACGGTCGCGCGCCTTCTTGAGATCGAAGCGCGTGCGGCGCTCGACAACGTCCTTCTGAAAGCCGATATACTGATCGAGGATCTGGCGCAGGGTCAGCACGCGCGGCTGCAATTTGCCGCCCGCGCCCGGAACGAGCGCGATATGGATCATCGAAATGGTGTCTTCCAGCTGAGAATAGGTGAAAAGCTGGTTGAGGATGACCTGCGCGTTCGCATCGCGGCGAACGTCCACGACGATCTGCATGCCCTCGCGGGAGGAATGGTCCTGGATGTTGGTGATGCCTTCCACGCGCTTGTCCTTGACGAGATTTGCCATGGATTCGACCAGACGGGCCTTGTTGACCATGTACGGGATCTCGGTAATGACGATCTGGCTCTTGCCGTTCGGCAGGTCAACGATCTCGGTCTTTGCGCGGACCTTGATCTTGCCGCGGCCGGTCGCATAGGCGGCGCGAATGCCGCTGCGGCCCATGATGACGCCGCCGGTCGGGAAGTCCGGGCCCTTGATGAACTGGCAGATCTCGTCCAGCTCAGCCTCGGGATGGTCGATGACATAGCAGGTGCCGTCGATGACCTCGGAGAGGTTATGCGGCGGAATGTTGGTCGCCATGCCGACCGCGATGCCGGACGAGCCGTTTACCAGCAGGTTGGGGAAGCGGGACGGGAGCACGACCGGCTCCTGACGCTCCTCGTCAAAGTTCGGCTGGAAATCGACTGTGTTCTTCTTGATGTCCGCCAGCATAAAGTTCGCCAGACGCGCCATGCGCGCCTCGGTGTAACGGTATGCTGCCGGAGGGTCGCCGTCCACAGAACCGAAGTTGCCGTGGCCGTCGATCAGCGGATAGTGCAGCGAGAACGGCTGCGCCATACGCACCATTGCGTCATAGACCGATGCGTCGCCGTGCGGATGATAGCGGCCGAGCACGTTACCGACGGTCGTTGCCGACTTGCGGTAGGGCTTGTCCGAGGTCAGACCGTCCTCGTACATAGCGTACAGGATGCGGCGGTGTACCGGCTTGAGACCGTCGCGCACATCGGGCAGCGCGCGGCCGACAATAACGCTCATTGCATAGTCGATGTAGCTTTTCTTCATCTCGCGTTCGAGATCGACCTGCATGATTTTCTGCTGTTCGTATTCTTGACTCATTCTTTGCCTCCAGAATTGTTGGCTTATTCAGCTGTTTTGGTTATTCTCAGCTGAGTGTAACGCTTAGAGTATATTCAGAAGCTCGTCTACCTGCTCCTCGGTCGTCGCCCAGCTCGTCGCCAGACGGATGACCGTATGCTCCGCGTCATATTTCTCTATAAAGCTGTACGCGACCTTATCGCCGAGTTCGGGCAGCCTGCTGTTTTCGACGATGATAAACTGCTGATTGGTGGGGGAGTCGATCGCGAAGCGGTATCCCTTTGCCGCGAGACCGTCGCGCAGTTTGAGCGCGAGGCGCACCGCCGGTGCGCAGATCTTTTCATACAGGCCGTCGGTGAACAGGGCGTCGAACTGAACCGCGTTCAGGCGGCCCTTTGCGAGCATCGCGCCGCGGCGCTTGACCATGGTCTCGAACTGGCGCGGCATATTGCCGTGCGTGAACACGACCGCCTCGCCGCACAGCGCGCCGCACTTGGTGCCGCCGATGTAGAACACATCGGTGAGCCGTGCGATATCTGCCAGTGTGACATCGGTATCCGCCGTCAGGCCGTAGCCGAGGCGCGCGCCGTCGAGGAAGAGCGGCAGATCAAACTCTTTGCACACGGTGGAAATGCGCTCCAGCTCATTTTTCGTGTAAAGCGTGCCGTATTCGGACGGATGGGAGATGTACACCATGCCGGGGAATACCATGTGGTTATGGCTCTCGTCCGCGTAGAACGTCTCGATGTACTCGCGCAGATCGTCCGCGTCCAGCTTGCCGTTCTTATGCGGCACGGTCAGCACCTTGTGTCCGGTGCTCTCGATGGCGCCGGCCTCATGCGTGTTCACATGGCCGCAGGAGGACGCGACAACGCCCTCATACGGACGCAGCAGCGCGTCGATGACGACCATGTTGGTCTGCGTGCCGCCGGTGAGGAAGTAAACCTGTCCCTCCGGGCAGGCGCAGGCCGCCTTGATCTTCTCCGCAGCGGACGCGGTGATCTCGTCATTTCCGTAGCCGATGAGCGGCTGCATATTGGTCTCCGTCAGATGTTCCAGAACTTTGGGGTGTGCGCCGAAACCGTAATCGTTTACAAAAAACAGCATGACTTTTCTCCCTTAAACGTCAAGATTCATGACATATTTCGCATTTCTTTCAATAAATTCGCGACGCGGCTCTACCTTTTCGCCCATCAGGAGCGCAAAGGTCTCATCGGCCGCCGCCGCATCCTCCATCGTGACCTGAAGCAGCGTGCGGTGCTCCGGGTCCATGGTGGTCTCCCACAGCTGCTGCGGGTCCATCTCGCCGAGGCCCTTGTAGCGCTGTACGCGCACATTATCGCCCATTTCAGCGATGCAGTCGCGCTGCTGCTCCTCGGTGTAGGTATAGCGGACGTCCTTGCCCTTTTCGTTCTTGAACAGCGGCGGCTGCGCGATGAACACATGGCCGTGCTCGATCAGCGGACGCATGAAGCGGAAGAAGAACGTCAGAAGCAGGGTGCGGATATGCGAGCCGTCGACATCGGCATCGGCCATGAGGATGATCTTGCCGTAGCGCAGCTTTGCGAGATCAAAATCGTCGCCGAAGCCCGCGCCGAAGGCGGTGATCATCGGGGTGAGCTTGTCGTTGCCGTAAACGCGGTCGAGACGCGCCTTTTCGACGTTCAGCATCTTGCCCCAGAGCGGCAGGATCGCCTGATGACGGCGGTCGCGGCCCTCCTTGGCGGAGCCGCCTGCGGAATCACCCTCGACGATGTAGATTTCGGTGTAGGTCGGGTCCTTTTCAATGCAGTCCGCCAGCTTGCCCGGCAAGGAAGCCGAATCCAGTGCGGACTTGCGGCGGGTCATCTCACGCGCCTTTTTCGCGGCCTCTCGGGCACGCGCGGCGGTCTGCGCCTTTTCGATGATGGTGCGCGCTACCTGCGGGTTCTCCTCGAAGAAGTTCATCAGCTTCTCGGAAACCATTGCGTCCACCAGCGCACGCATTTCGCTGTTGCCCAGCTTGGTCTTGGTCTGGCCCTCAAACTGCGCTTCCTGCAGCTTGACCGAGATAATCGCAGTCAGACCCTCGCGCGCGTCCTCGCCCTTGAAGGACTCATCGTCCTTGAGCAGCTTGTATTTCTTGCCGTAATCGTTGAGTACACGGGTCAGAGCGGCCTTAAATCCGGTCTCATGCGTGCCGCCCTCGGTGGTGTTGATATTGTTTGCGAAGGACAGCATCAGCTCGCTGTAGCTGTCGGTGTACTGCATGGCAACCTCGGCCATCGAGGTATCGCGGCTGCCCTCCATGTAGATCACATTCTCGTGCAGCGGCGTCTTCGTGCGGTTGAGGTGCTCGACAAACTGGCGGATACCGCCCTCATAGTGCATGACCTCCTCGACCGGCTCATCGTCGCGCTCATCGCGCAGCGTGATTTTCAGACCTGCGTTGAGGAATGCCTGCTCGCGCAGACGCTTTTCGAGCACATCGTACTCGTAGATGGTCGTCTCAAAGATCTCCGGGTCCGCATGGAAACGAATGGTCGTGCCGGTTTCGCTCTCACACGGCGTATCGCGCATCTTGACGGTCGTTACACCGCGCTCAAAGCGCATGTAGTGCTTGGTATGGCCGTCGCGGACCTCGGCCTCCAGCCAGTCGGACAGCGCATTTACGACCGATGAACCAACGCCGTGCAGACCGCCGGATACCTTGTAGCCGGAGCCGTCGAACTTGCCGCCTGCGTGCAGGACGGTGAGCACAACCTCGAGCGTCGGAATGCCCATCTGCGGGTGAATACCGCAGGGAATGCCGCGGCCGTTGTCGGCAACGCGGATGATATCGCCCTTTTCGATCGTAACTTCGATGTGCGTGCAGTAGCCTGCGAGCGCCTCGTCGATCGAGTTATCGACGATCTCATACACCAGATGGTGCAGACCGCGTGCCGAGGTAGAGCCGATGTACATACCCGGGCGCTTGCGGACAGCCTCTAAGCCTTCGAGTACCTGAATCTGATTTTCATCATAGGTCTCGGTAACCTTCAGGTCGAGCACTTCGTCCTTGATTTCGATTTCTTCACTCATATCGTTAAATTTCCTTTCCAGAAATTGCGGGAACAAAACAAATCGCGCGTCAGCGCGCATAAAATAGAATTTTCATCGGAAATTCATAAAAAGTGGGAGTATGTATCACACTTTTTATACAAGTGCGGAGAAAAGTTTCAACCATCGGGCGGAACTTTTCGTAGCTTTGGATATGTCCGCGTATACGCGGCATATCCTTTTCGTCGAAAAATGTATTTTTCGACGAAGGCGGAGCCTACACGGCGTAGCCCTTTTCCGCACGTCTTTGAATAGCCTGCGGAGAAAGCTGCGTCAGGTACAGGGTCTCACCGAGGGCGTTTTCGCACAGCACAGCCGCGCGCGGCAGATCGTCGTACAGCTCGATGATCCGTCCCTCGTCCTGCAGGCGTTCAAGCAGCAGGCGCGTGCGCTTGGATGCGGTCGCCGTATCCATATCGAACACCGCAACTACGCTCTGCAAGGGCACGATGTAGTCCTGACCTAAATGTAAATACATTCTATTCCTCCGGAATAATTGGAAATTAGTAATGCGTAATTAAAGTCCTGCGGATTTTCTATCCGTTTCAACAATCGCGCCGTGCGCGACACCCTAATTTCTAATTACTAACTGGATTTAATTATACCACTTTTTTCACTAATTGTGTACCCTAAACCTAAGGAAAAACAAATATTTCTCTGTTTTTTTGAAAGAAAACAAGGGCACGGCAGGAAATTTCGAGGTGGTATCTGTTCCCGCCGTGCAATAGTTTGTAAAATTATGTGATTTTAGTGTGTTTCTGCGGATTTTTCGCCGTTTTGAATATGAAAAACCGCGCCTGCACGCAGCTTTTCCGAGATGCCGTCCTCGCAGCAGGTGATCATGACCTGACCCGCCGATATGCGGTTGAGCACAAAGTCCTGACGGCGGCGGTCAAGCTCGCTGAGCACGTCGTCGAGCAGCAGCACCGGATACTCGCCGTCCTCGTCGAAGAACAGCTCACGCTCGGCGAGTTTAAGCGACAGTGTGCAGGTCCGCACCTGTCCCTGCGAGCCGAAGGAAGCGGCACTGCGGCCATCCAATAACAGCTCCAAGTCATCCTTATGCGGACCGGAAAGGCAGCTTTTAGCCGCAATCTCGGCGGTTTTATGGCTGAACACGTGGTCGATAAGTTGCTTTTCGATTGTTCGAGCGTCTGCAAACGGGTCGGTGACGCTCGACACGGTCTTGTACACACCGGAGAGCACCTCATGCGGCGCGATATCTGCATAGACGGCAGCCGCAGCCTTGAGCAGCTTGCGGCAGTAGTACGCGCGGTAGCGGATAATCTGTGCGCCGATATGCGCCATGCGAAGCGAGAAATCCTCCCACATGGAGAGCAGGGAAGGCTTCTCTTCACTGTCGCGCAGAATGCGCGTTTTATGCTCGTGCAGACGGTTGTACTCCTCGAGATAGCGCGCATAGTTGGGCCGCATCTGGCACAGCGCGGTATCGAGAAATCGGCGGCGAGCCGCCGCTCCTGCACGGACGAGCATCAGGTCCTCCGGGCAGAACAGCACGGTTTTGAGCAGTCCCTGTGCGTCCGACTGGCGTTTCTGCCGCACACCGTTTTTGTAGATTTCCATCGCTTTGGTGCGGGAAAATCGCAGTTCAAGCGAAATATCGCGCTCCTGCGCGACAAAATCCGCAAAAATAAAGGCATGATTCTCTCCGAACCGCAGCCCCTCTTTTTTCTGGGCCGTGCGGAACAGCCGCATGGTCGAGCAGGCCGCTGCCGCTTCGAGCAGGTTGGTTTTGCCCTGTCCGTTTTCGCCGCAGATCAGGTTGACCGCCGGATCGAACGCAAACGATTCGTCCGCGTAGTTGCGGAAATTCTGCAGTTTTAACGACTTGATGTACATGGGCTTCTCCATATTAGACGATTTGTATGGTAACGGACGCACAAAATCGCGTTCGTTATCATACACAGTGTTTATTTTATTTGATGCAGACCTTCGCGCCGTCCAGCTCTACCGTGTCACCGGAACGCAGTTTTTTGCCGCGCATGGTGCAGATTTCGCCGTTTACCAGCACTTCGCCCTCGGCAATGCGGATCTTCGCTTCGCCGCCGGAGCTTACCAGGTTTGCAAATTTGAGCAGTGCATCAAGTTTGATGAATTCGGTTTCAATTTTAATTTCAGTCATTGGCTTTCAGTCTCACAGGCAGTACAAGATAGGTGTATTTATCGCCTTCCATCGGCGAAATGATCATCGGGTTGAGTGCGCCCTTGAGCTGCAGCTTCACCTGCTCATCGCCGGCCGCGCGCAGCGCCTCCAGAATGTAGCGGTTGTTGAAGCCGATCTCAAGGTTCTCGATCGAGCCGTCAAACGGGCATTCGTCATAGCTCTTGCCGATCGCGGTCACACACGACATCTGCACATACGAGCCGTCAAAATGGAAGCGGATCGGGTTTTTCAGCTTTTCCGACACGATCAAGGAGACACGCTCGATGCACTGGATCAGCTCCTGGCGATCCGCCGAAACCTCGTGCTCGAACTCCTTCGGAATAGCCGCACGGTAGTTGAGAAACTCGCCGTCGATCAGACGAGTAATGAGAGTCGTGCTGCCGATGCGGAACAAAATGTTCTTGGAATCCGGGAAAATCTCGACAATATCGTCATCATCGTCCAGAATTCGTTCGATCTCGCGCAGGGATGTGCCCGGCACAACAAACTTCATATCACCGGGAACGCCCTCGACGGTCTCGCGGCGTACAGACAGGCGGTAGCCGTCAACGGCCACGACGTTCAGGCGGTTGCCTTCGATTTCAAACAAGCAGCCGGTGTGGATGGGCTTGGATTCGTTATCCGAAACCGAGAAAATGGTCTGCGCGATCATGCTCTTGAGGATGGGCTGCGGCAGAGAGAGTCCCTTGTCGCTGGCCACATCAGCCAGAGCCGGATATTCGTCAGCCTCGCTGGCCATCAGGTTGAACACCGACCGGCCGCACTTGATGGTGGTCATCAGCTTGTCGTCGGTCTCAAGGTAGACCACGTCCTGCGGCAGCTTGCGAACGATGTCACAGAACAGGCGGGAATTCAGCACGATTCTGCCGGGCTCTACCACATCGACCTGCGCGGTCGTGCGGATGCCCATGGACAGATCGTAGCCGGTGATGGTCAGAGTGTCTGCATCGGCTGCCAGCAGCAGACCTTCGAGCAGCGGCATCGAGCTTTTGCCGGTTACTGCGCGGGAGGCGATGTTGAGCAGATTCAGCAGGGTTTCTTTTTCACAGGAAAACTTCATAGTTGCTCCTCTCAAAAATGGAAATAAAACAAAGAGTCAATTTATGCAATGTCTGCATATTTATAAATACACACCGACGAACACTGTGCGATTGCACACACCTCTTAATGACTGTGTCCTCGACACGCGAACAGCTTTCAGCAGGCATTGCCGGCGGCGAGAAAGATCACACAGAATAGAAGGATAGGATATAGTATTCGTAGTAGTACCTGGGGAAATTGGGGAAAACCCGAAAATCCTCAGGTATGGCGCGGGAAATGTCGTACACAGGAGGTTGTGGATGAAAAATAAACGATACACAGCGAAAATAACCCCGCTATTTATCCACAGAGTTATCCATGTGGAATCCACAGGTTGCTTGGGGATAATTAAACTGTGCATTTTTAGACTGTGGAAAAGTCGTTTTGCACGAATGCACGGTAAAGATCAGCCGTCGCCGCGGATATTATTATGCAGCTTTTTGATGACGTCCTCGGTCTCGCGGGAGTTCTTGCGCTCCTCCTCGATCTTGTTGCAGGCGTGCATGACGGTGGTATGGTCGCGTTTGAATATCTTTGCAATATCGGGGAAGGAGTATTCAAGCTCCTGCCGGATCATGTACATTGCCATCTGCCGCGGGTAGGCCACATCCTTGGAGCGGTTCTGCGAGATCATCTGCTCGACCGGGATATAGAAGTAGTTCGCTACCGCTTCCATAATGCGCTCCGGTGTCGGATTGAGACCCGGATTCTCGGTGCGCAGCGCGTCGATCGCGTTTTCTGCAAGCGAAACCGTGATGCGTTCGCCCATCAGCTCGTGCATGGCCTTGATCTTTTTGACTGCGCCTTCGAGCTGGCGGATATTTGCCTGGATATTCTCTGCAATGTAGTTGGATACGTCATCGGGCAGTTCAACGCCCATTTTGACCGCTTTATCGCGGATAATGGCGATTCTGGTCTCAAAATCAGGCGGCTGAATATCAGCCAGCAGACCCCATTCAAAACGGGTCTTCATGCGGTCCTCGAGCGTGTTGATTTCCTTCGGCGGACGGTCAGAAGTGAGCACGATCTGCTTTTTTGCCTCATAAAGCGCGTTAAATGTATGGAAAAATTCTTCCTGCGTGCGCTCCTTGCCGGCGATGAACTGCACGTCGTCCAGCAGCAGCAGGTCAACCATGCGGTACTTGTTGCGGAACGCCTGTACGTTGCCCTCCTGGATGGCGGTGATCAGCTCGTTGGTGAAATCCTCACCCTTTACATATATAATGCGGTATTCCGGATGGGTGCGGCGCAGCACGTTTGCGATCGCATACATCAGATGCGTTTTGCCCAGACCCGAGTTGCCGTAGATGAAAAGCGGGTTGTTCTCTGCCGCCGGGCGCTGCGAAACCGCAAGTGCAGCCGCATGCGCGAATTTGTTGCTCGAACCAACGATAAAACGCTCAAATGTGTAGTCGTCATACGGAGAAGTGCTCGTGCTCGGCGCGGTGTATTCGCCGGTCACTACAACGACCGTGATCGGGTCGCCGGTCAGGTTGTGCAGCACCTCCTGCAGAGGAGCGATAAATTTGGACTCGATAAATTCTTTCTTAAAGGGTACCGGAGAGTGCAGCACCAGCCGATTATCCCCAAAGGAAACGACCGTTACGTCGTCAAACCAAGCGGAAATGGTGGAAGGAGGGAAGTCCAGCTGCTCGAGCGCCATCTCCAATATATTGTTTGCCATAGGGCGCCTCCTGTCGATAATGATTCTATTTTATAATAGCATATTTTATCCACAAGTTCAATGCGTCGGTGTGGATAACTGTCCGGCGGCGTGCCGCGTGGCAGCATGATTTTGAACAGCAGAACCGGTTTATTTACTTCGCAGAATTTAAAAAAATCGGCGTTTTTTGCGTCGAAAAAATCGAAAATTAAAGCCTGTTGGAAAAAATGCACGGCGTTTTTTATGAAAACTGCGGAATTTATGCAAAAATTCATCGAAAATTTTCGGCTTTTCCACGAAAATCCGAAAATCCGCAGATTGCCGAAAACCGTGATTCCGCAAGCCGTTGAGCATACGCTTCTGCTTATCCACAACATGTTGACAACCTGTGCAAACTGCTGAAATTTGTTCCGAGGGTCGGAAAAAATGCTTGACAAAATCGAACCTATATAGGATAATAAATATCGTATCCTATTATGCAGACAGGCAGCGGCATATGCCCGCGTCTTGCGCCGGACCTATGCCGGTGCCCATCTGTAAATTTTAGAACAGGGAGGTGCACAAAGTTATGAAGAGAACGTTCCAGCCGAAGAAGCGTCAGCGCTCCAAGGAGCACGGCTTCCGTAAGCGTATGTCCACGTCCAACGGCCGCAAGGTACTTGCACGCCGTCGCGCTAAGGGTCGCGCTAAGCTGTCTGCTTAATGACAGCCTGTAAAGGGAGTATTCAGACTTCCCGAAAATTCGCGCCAGCGGCGCAAAAGAGTTCGTAACGAGCCGCATTCGTGCGGCTCGTTTTTTCGTTTACGGGCAACACCACTCCAGCCGTCGGTGGAGCGGTCACCCTATTTAGGGTGCAGTCCATGCAGCGAAAATACGGTATTCCGGTTCGGATTTTACTGACCGAAACGAACGAAACAGTAAAATCAGCTTTGCAAACCATCAGATGCAAAGAAAAAATACGTTTTTTTCGAGGGCATCAGGAAAAAACGGGAGCATCAGAAGATGAAAAAAACAGTATCCTTAAAGGAAAACCACGAATTCCGCCGATTGTATCATCGTGGCGTGTCCACGGCAGGAAAACACGTTGTGATCTACTGCCGCAGGAACAAGCTCGGCTACAACCGGCTGGGGCTCACCGTCAGCGCCAAGCTGGCGTGTGCGGTGAAAAGAAACCGCATCAAGCGTTTGTTTCGTGAGGCGTACCGTCTCAACGAGGACAAATTTGCCGACGGCATCGACCTTGTGCTGGTCGCACGGGTACGGGCCGTAGGCGCAAGCTATCAGGAAATCGAAAAATCGCTGCTGCGTGCCTTGAAGGACAACAAGGTTGCGGCAGCTCGGACATGAAGCGGCTGCTGCTGGCGATGATCCGGTTTTATCGCCGGTATATTTCTCCAAACAAACCGCCCTGCTGCCGGTATATCCCGACCTGCTCGCAGTATGCGATCGAGGCCATCGAGAAATACGGTGCACTCAAGGGCGGCTGGCTGGCGTTTAAGCGCATCTGCCGCTGCAATCCTTTCTCTAAGAGAGGACCCTATGACCCGGTTCCTTAATTCGTCCGAAACCACACTTTCGGACGAGGAGGACATACCACGTCAAACGCGGATATGTCCCGGGCGAAAATCTGCGCGTCGCTCTGCGGCACACAGATTTTCTTTCTTGTATAAATTCTGAGGCACATATCCCCGGAATTTATGGAAATTCGGAGAATTTCCGATGAAATACCGCCTTAAGGCGGTAAAGTGAGGATTTTGCTTTGCAAAATCCTTTTCACTGTGTCGTTTTACAATTTAACATGGAGGTTTTTATGACCCTGGATCAACTTTCTAACCTGATCAAAGATCCGAAACTGTTCGGTATTTTGATCGTTCGACCGTTCGGCCTGCTGCTGCAGTGGCTGTACAGCATCGTGCAGAACTACGGTATCGCCGTTATCCTGTTCGCGCTGCTGGTAAAGCTGGTCTGCATCCCGCTGACCATCAAGAGCAAGAAGAGTATGCTCGCCATGAGCGCGATGAACGCCGAGCTCCAGCAGCTGCAGAAGAAGTACGCGAACAACCGTGTCAAGCTCAACGAGGAGATGCAGAAGCTGTATGAGAAGCACGGCGTCAGCCCGATGAGCGGCTGTCTGCCCAACCTCATCCCGCTGCCGATCATGATGGGTCTGTACTACGCGGTTCAGCAGCCGCTGCAGTACATCGTCGGCCTGAGCCGCGAGACAGTTATCGCATTGGCGCAGATGATCGGTCTGGATCAGCTTGCGGGCGCAAACTACACCGTTCAGATCCTGATCGCCGAGAAGCTGAACGCTTTCGTGGACGGAAGCGGCCATTTCTCGGATGCTGTTACCAACTGCCTGCAGAGCGGCGAGACCATTTTCCCGCTGGATTTCCACTTCTTTGGTCTGAATCTGGCTGATACACCGTCTATCTCTCATCCGAGCATTATCTGGATCATCCCGATCCTGTCTGGTCTGACCGCATTCCTGTCCTCCTACATCATGCAGAAGATGCAGGGCACGCAGAACTCTGCGGCAGCAGGTCAGATGAAGATGCTCAACTTTATGATGCCGCTGATGTCGCTGTACTTTGCGTTCATTCTTCCGGGTGCGATCGGCATCTACTGGATCTTCAACAACGTATTTACCTGCGTACAGGAGATCATCCTCACCAAGACGCTCCGCGGCAAGCAGGAGGCCAAGCAGGCTGCTGAGGCTGCCCGCATCGAGGCAGAGAAGCAGGCCAAGCGTGAAGCACACAAGGCTGCACAGAAGCAGCAGTCCCAGAACGCAAAGAACAAAAAGGGGGACAAGTAAATCATGCAGAAGTTTTTTGAGGCTACCGGTGAAAACCGTGACGCAGCAGTCGAGAATGCTCTCAAGCAGCTCGGTCTGGAGCGTGACGACGTATCGGTAGAGGTACTCGAGATCGGTAAAAAGGGCTTTCTGGGTATCGGCGCAACGCCGGCACGCGTGCGCGTAACCTACGAAGCACCGGACATTCCGGCGGCAAAGCCGGAGGTTAAGAAGGAGGAGCGCAAGCCCGCGCCCAAGACCGAACCCAAGCAGCAGGAGAAGCCTGTTGTCAAGGCAGAAAAGCCGGCTCCGAAGCAGGAGAAACCCGCAGAGAAGCCGCAGAAGCTGTCCATCACCACGGATGATAACACGCCGCGTCTGGTAAAGGCTGCTCCGGCAGACTTTGTACCGGAAAAGCTGGAGTTTGAGCGTCCGCCGCGCCGTGAGCGCAGCGACCGTCCGCGCCGTGACCGCGGCG
>JABLTO010162817.1_pt1 | contig 12546 bp, 15 predicted proteins | sample 7160091 | NCBI WGS metagenome assembly JABLTO01 (sample SAMN14651225, study PRJNA627086) | human gut metagenome | isolation source: feces | host: Homo sapiens
ATCGACGATTCCACGCCCTCCCCGGAGGTTTTTCTGAAATACGCCGACTACTTTGACGTGTCGCTGGACTACATTTTCGGCAGGACGGACGACCCCCATGGCATGATCTATAACAACTGCGTGAAGCTCGGCCTGAACAATCCCGAAATGGCGCGGTTCGTGGAAATGTGCTTCGACCCCGGCTCGGCTATGAACGAACGATTGAAGGCAACGCTTGTGCAGATGCTCTCGGAGGTGGACGCAAAATGAAAGCCGTGATCTACGCCCGCTATTCCTCGGACAGCCAGCGAGAGGAATCCATCGAAGGTCAGCTCCGCGAGTGTACGGAGTATGCCGAAAGAAACGGCATCACCATTCTCCGCAGCTATATCGACAGAGCGTTGTCCGCCAGAACCGCAGACAGACCAGAATTTCAAAATATGATAAAGGACAGCGAGCAAAAGCTGTTCGATGTGGTGCTGATATGGAAGCTTGACCGTTTTTCCCGTGACCGCTATGACAGCGCCCACTACAAGCGGATTCTGAAAAAGAACGGCGTGAAGGTCGTATCCGTCAAGGAGAATATCTCCGACGGGCCGGAGGGCATCATCCTTGAATCCATGCTGGAGGGCTACGCCGAATATTACTCCGCTGAGCTGTCCGAGAAGATACAGCGTGGACAGAAAGAGAACGCGCTCAAATGCAAAAACAACGGCGGAAATACGCCGCTGGGGTATGTGGTAGGCGCAGACGGTGTGCTTGCCGTCGATCTTCTGACCGCCCCGCTGGTAACGGAGATATTCACCCTCTATGACAGCGGCGAGAGCATCAGCGAGATCACGGCTTCGCTGAACGGACGTGGGCTGAAAACGAAAAAGGGCAAGGCGTTCAAAATCGGCGGGGTCAGTCTGATCCTCAAAAACAGGAAGTACATCGGAGAGTACCAGTATGGGAGCGTGATCATCCCCAAAGGAATCCCTGCAATCATTGACGATGACTTGTTTGACCGGGTGCAGCGGCGTATGGCGTTCAACAAAAAAGCCCCCGCCAAAGCCAAAGCGACGGAAGAATATCTGCTGACAACGAAGCTGTTCTGCGGAACTTGCGAACGGCTGATGGCCGGGGAAAGCGGCACCAGCAGCACAAAGGGCGTCAAACATTATTACTACAAATGCGGCGGTGCGAAGCGAAAGCTGGGCTGCAAGCGAAAAGCGGTCAGAAAGCATTGGATCGAACGGGCGGCAGTTCTTGTGACGGTGCAGCGCGTATTGCAGGACGATGAAATCAGCCGCATTGCGGAAGCAATCGTGGCCTTGCAGGAAAAGGAAGATACCTCGCTCCCAGCCATGCGCCAGCAGTTGACTGAATGTGAAAAAGCCATTGACAATATGCTCAACGCCATTCAGATGGGCGTGCTCACCGCCTCCACAAAGGAGCGGCTGGAGAAGCTGGAAATGCAGCGGGAAGAGTTGAAGCTGTCCATATTACAGGCGCAGATGGCAAGGCCGCGCTACACGAAAGAGCAGGTAGTCAGTTGGATCAGCCGCTTCAAGTATGGCAACGTAGACGACCCGCAGTATCAGAAGCAGATCATCGACACGTTCATCAATTCCATCTATGTGTTTGACGATAAGCTGGTCTTTACCTACAACTTCAAGGACGGAACTGAAACGATCACACTTGCGGAAATTCAGGCGGCCTTCGGTTCGGATTTAACTCAAGTCGCTCCACCAAGCATAATAAAAGGATAGCTGATCTTAATGGTTCATATCAGTTGACGATGTAGAACCGATGTAGAGCCATTTCCAAAATCCTCCTTTAACTCTCTGGTCATTTATGTTAAAATAGAGGATGCAAAAAGTAGCCCCACACAGGACTTATTTTGCACCCGGAGCCGCGGTGCGGGAACACCAACGGCTCCATTTTATTTGTTTTTAGTAAATATCGCTTCTATGCCCTATCCTCAATACAAGGATAATGACTTCCTCTTCTGAAATATCCGCTATTATGCGGTAATCTCCGACGCGGTAACGCCATTCACCGCTGTGGTTTGAGGTTAGACCTTTACCGTGAATCCGGGGATTTTCACAGCCAACGAGGTTCTTTTCTATCCAAGCAAGTATTAGCCTTCGTGTTTGACTATCCAATTTTTTTAATGCATTGACCGCTTGTGTCGTGTATTCGACAGAGTATCGCATCAATCTTCCTCCAGCATGCGGATTACATCAGCGTGAGAATATGTTACCGGGTTCTTACGGTATTCTTCCATAGCCTCATGGTATGCCTTGAGGTCGTATTCATCTTCTATCCTGTCTAATACGGATTGACGGACAAGATCTGAAACGCTCATTCCGTTGAGCTCGGCATATTTCTTGATAAGGTTGTTATCGGCATCGCTTAGCCGCAGAGATATTGTTGTCATGTTGTTCACCTCCTTGTAATACATTGTATTACACACTCTGCTTTATGTCAATAGTATGCGCTAAAACAGATGCTATATCTTGAATTTCACCTCAACAATCTTTCCCAAAATCCTTATTGGAACGTCAGGCCCGTATATTTGTACCTGGTGTTCCGGATTGGTGCTCATAGGGATAATCCCTGTTATCGCCATGACCGCCAGCGTTTTCTCTGAGGACATTCAGGAAGCGCTGGATTCCGGTATGAATGCATACATCTCCAAGCCGGTTGACATGGCCGTCCTTCAACAAACTATCTGTTCTCTTTTAAAGTGCTAACCCTCTGGCTGAAATCCCTGCTACCCTGCCCGTGCTGCGGCGAAAGAAAACCACGATTGAAATCTGTAGCCGTGGACGCTTCAGGGTAGCGCTATGGTAGCGTTTCGCGTGATATAATGTGAAAAAAATAATAAAAACAAATTCCGAAGATTAAGAGGCTTTTCGCGATAAAAAACACCGCTTGTAAATGATAACCGACTATAGACGTCCTTAATCAAACGATCTGCTTTTTGGAGCGTTAATCAGGCAGTTACAACGCTGATGATTTGCTTACGCTGCCGCGGAAGGAAGTCACGTTTGCCAGAGATGGCCGGTTTTGTCTTAGGGTAGCTTTATGGTAGTACTTCCCATGATACAATGTAAAAGAATAATTAATATAAATTCTAAAAACTATGAGGCTTGGCTCAATGAAAACGCTGCTCGTAGACGATAACCAGCTGTCGCTGGATATTCTACATGAAATCTGTGCGGCATCCCCCTTTGCTGAGATTGTCGGAGAGTTTACCGATCCGATGGAAGCGCTGGATTTCGTCGGAAAAAACCCCGTCGATTTTGCCCTACTGGACGTAGAAATGCCAAAAATGGGCGGCATTGATTTGGGTAAAAAGTTTCGTGCGCTCTATCCGAAAATAGTTCTGATCTACGTTACCGGGCATGAGGATGCATATATCGACGCCATGCGAATGAAAGCGGATTTCTATGTCTGCAAACCTTTTGACCGGGAGAATATTCTGGAGGCAATCGACCGGGCGCATTGCTTTCGGCGCGTCAATTCAAACAGACTATGATCCGTACCTTCGGCCGTTTTGACGTGTTTGTTGCGGCGACGCTCATTCATTTCCCCAACGCGAAATCGAAGGAACTCCTCGCACTTTGTGTGGATAGGCGCGGCAGCGGTGTTACCATGGAGGAAGCAATCGGATTGCTCTGGCCAGATACGCCCTATGACGAAAAGGCAAAGAGGAGGTACCGCAAGGCCATTATGATGTTACACCATACGTTGAACATGCACGGCATACCGGATATTTTAGTTAATAAGCGTGGACAGTGCTACATCCGGCCGGAAAAGATCCTATGCGATTATTACAACTATCTGAAGAATCCCGGTGAACAACCGCCGGAGGAATATATGGTATTAACGAGCGAGACCTCCATAGTATCAAGATGGATGTTGGCAAGTCTGAGGCCAATGCCTTCGTCGTCGATTAGCAATATCTTCTTACCCTGTCGCGCAAGCCCGGTACCGAGATTGCCGGCCGTGATCCTTTTGCCCATGCCGCCCTTTTGGTTGACAAAGGTGATTACTTTGGTCATGGTGCTATCCTCCTTGTTATTTTTGAATATAAAAAGAGCTGCTTGAATTATCGAAAACGCCATCATCGAGTGGTATCGCCGCCGAGAGAGCAGCGTGGAGGAAGCCTCCATTGATATATACTTTGCCGGCGTCTCTGTACGCTGGGTGGAGGATATTGCGGAAACCCGTGGGCAGCAATGCACCTCTCGCCACTATCAGCGAGATGAACAAGAATGCGTATATCCGAATTGAGGATTGGCGGAACCGTTCTTTGCAGGGTGGTCAATATCTGTATGTTTATGTGGACGGCATCTATCTGCGGCGCAATTGGGGAGGAGAGTACGAAAATATGGTGATTCTGGTGGCAATTTGCGGTGAATAAGGGCGGATACCGTGAGGTATTAAGTGCTGCAGAGGGTAAAGCTGAACATGGCCAGAGGCAAGCCCGGCAAGGCGCAACTGGACATGGTATCCGATATGTTGAGCATATTGACGGACCCAAAGGACTGCGTATCCGATGGCACCGACGTCCGCAACTATGGCGAGCTTTCCGGTTTGACGTATTTTGCGAGCCTGGTCTGGGCATAAAAATAAAGGGGCGGCTTTGGGACCGCCCTTTTTGCATACGAAACAGAAAGCCCCCCCAATAGCGGCGTGGCTTTTTAAAGCTCTATCACGCCGTTTTTGTACTCCGGAACTATATCCGTAAGATCCCGGGTGAGGCAGAAATTTATGTCGCTCTCCAGACCCAGGGATACCAGCCGCTTATAGTGCTTTGTCTTTGAAAGCTCGGTCCGGTCCTCCTTCCAGCGATCGTATACCAGACCGGAGACGCGGGTAAGGTCACAGAGCTCCGCGTCGGTCAGTGTCTGTATGGCGGAGGCAATGGCGCCGGCTGCGTATATGTCGTCTGCGGAGAACTCCCCGCCTGTACCTGCACACATGAGTATGACGTCGTTTCCCAATTCTACCGCGCGCTTTGCTACGGCGGTGCAGTTTAGCATGGAGCCTATGAGCACATTGGAGGCGGACTCGGATTTGCAGATGGCTCCGGTGCCGTTGGTGGTTGATATGACGACGGCCTTGCCGCCCACCCTTGCCTCGGTGTACTCCGCAGGAGAATTGCCTATGTCAAAGCCGGGAATGAGCACCGCACCCCGTTCGCCGGCCAATACGCAGTCTCCCATGCGGCTGGCTATGGATACGGCGCTGCCCAGGTCGTCTACAGGGATTATCTTGCTTGCGCCGTTCACAAGGCCCCATACTATGCAGCTGGACGAGCGCAGCACGTCTATGGAAATTACGGTATGCCCCGCAAGATGGTTTACCGGCAGCTTTACAAAGGAGCCGTAGGTTTTAATGTTAATACTCAAAATGTTGTCCTCCGGTATGGGCGGCATTATAAGCTGCCATTACACAACTGATATATTATACACCCGCCATGCGGGCGAGTACAAGGGCGGATGCAGCCCCGACTATGGCTGCGCCCAGGGAAGCGGCTATGCAGTATCTGGGCTTTGTCACACCTGCTGAGCCCAGATATACAGAAACGGTATAGAATACCGTCTCTGTTGAGCCAAGCATGACGCTTGCGGCTACACCCACAAAGGAATCCGCCCCGCAGGTATCGAAAATGTCTCGAAGAATGGCGAGGGCGGCGCTTCCTGAAAATGGGCGCAGCAGAAACAGAGGCACCAGCTCCCCCGGCATTCCGGCCTTTTGCAGAGCAGGTGAAACAGCGCCGGTGAACGCCTCCATAGCGCCGCTTTTGCGCAAAATGGACAGCGCCGCCATCATGGCGCACATGGAGGGCAGGGTCTTATACAGCATGGGCAGCGCCTCCAGCGCGCCGGATATAAAGGCGGAATACACATCGGCCTTTTTTATATAGGCGTATATAAGAAGTAAAACTATAAGGCCGGGCAGTATAAGGCTCATGTTGCCCTCCTTTTAAGCAGCAGGCACAGCAGCACCGCGCAGGAGGCGGATACGAGCGACGCAATAAACGTGGGCAGCACCACGCAGTAAGGATCGGTGGAGCCTGCGGCGGCGCGCAATGCCAGGACGCTTGTGGGCAGCAGCTCCACGGCGGAGGAATTCAGGGCGATGAACATGCACATATCGTCGCTTGCGGCATTGCCGAGCCTGTTGGCCTTTTGCAGCTCCGCCATAGCCTCGATGCCGAAGGGGGTGGCCGCGCTGCCGAGGCCCAGAAAATTGGCCGCAAGGTTAAGCGTGATGGGAGCCATGGCCTCGGACGAGTCCGGCATGAGCCGCTTCAGCAGAGGCCGTGCCGCCCGGCTCAGCTTTTCCATAAGCCCCGCTTCCCTGGCAACGTTCATAAGCCCCAGCCACAGCATGAAGGAGGGACAGAGGGCGAGGCAAAGCTCCAGAGCCTCGGACACGCCGGAAAGCATGGCGTCCACCGAGGCGGCAGGGTCGCCTGACAAGGCGAAGGCCCCGAAGCCGCACAGTATAAGAAAGCCCCAGATGTAGTTCATCATGGGGTATTTATATGGGGAACTACGGCGACTTATTCGCTTTTCATCAGTCCCAGCACCTTCTTCACCGGGGGCAGAAGGGATACGAGAACGCAGAGCACCGTCTCCGCGCCTATGGTGCTGCCGTTGTAGGCGAGGCTGTACAGCCAGGCGTTGCTCCAGCCTGCGTCAACTGCGGAATCCGCGAAAAATATTCCGCCGGAGAGGGTGGAGCAGAGCATGCGGCAAAGGCCAGCTACAGCTATGCCCAGGGTAAGCTTATTGGGGAAGTAGGCGGCTATGCCGTAGCAGGCAAAGGCGAAGAAGTAGTCCAGGAGCAGCTGTGCCCAGTGTATAACGTAGAAATCCTGAATGAGCTGCAGCATACCGAAGGCGAGACCCGCGACAAAGCCATAAAGCGGGCCGAAGGCGCAGGCATAGGCCGCGATGGGCAGCATGCTGCAAAGGGTAAGCGAGCCGCCCATGGGCAGTGAAAACAGCTTTATGTAGCTGAGCATGAAGGACAGCGCCACGCACAGTGCGCCGTATACCAGAGCGCGGGTGCGGTTTTTGGGGGCGGGGTGGGAGGCCTTTTTGTAGCGGATTATGCCAATGAGCAGCGCCGCCACGGCGATTACTGAGAGAAGGAACATGATTAGCCCGCCGCCCTGAAGACCGGCCAGCTTTTGAAACAGCACGAATTTCATAAATAATAAAACTCCTTTCGTTTTTTGCTGTTGGCAAAAAAACATCTCCGCACAGCCATACGGCCGCGGAGATATGAAAGGAGCACAGGCCGTAAAGTGAGGCCCGGTCATTATCAACTCACCGCTTCCCTACGCAGGCATTACCCAGACAGGTTCAAAGGTTAATCTCAGCCGGACGGAAACCGTCCAGCACCCCCAGCGGAGCATATTCTTTTGTTCAGGGACATTATATCACCAAAAAAACCCTATGACAATCGCCTTTTTTGATTGATTCTTATTGTGTTTTGGTGGGCCATGGGTTAAAATACAGTATTGTGCAAAAAATTTATTTGATATACAGAGGACAAGCGTATGAAGAACGAAAAACTGAGGAATATAGCCATTATCGCTCACGTCGATCACGGCAAGACCACTCTGGTGGATCAGCTTTTGAGACAGAGCGGTGTATTCCGCGCCAACGAGCAGGTGCAGGAGCGGGTTATGGACTCCGGCGACCTTGAGCGCGAGAGGGGTATAACCATACTTTCCAAGAACACAGCGGTAAACTACAAGGGCTACCGCATAAACATAGTGGATACTCCGGGCCACGCGGACTTTGGCGGCGAGGTGGAGCGCATACTTCAGATGGTAGACGGCGTTCTGCTTCTCGTTGACGCATTCGAGGGCTGCATGCCCCAGACCCGTTTTGTGCTGCGCAAGGCCCTGGGGCTGGGCAAGATACCTGTAGTAGTCGTAAATAAGGTAGACCGTCCCGGCGCACGCCCGTTGGAGGTGGTGGACGAGGTGATGGAGCTGTTCATAGACCTTGGCGCTTCCGCCGAGCAGCTTGACTTCCCCGTAGTGTACGCTTCCGCCCGAGACGGCTACAGCGGCCTTGATCCCGACGACCTGGGCACCGATATGCAACCCCTTTTCGATACCATAATAAGCGCCGTGCCGGCGCCCGGCGGCGATGACGAGGGCCCCCTTCAGGTGCTGTTTTCCACGCTGGACTATGACGACTATGTAGGCCGCATAGGAGTAGGCAGGATACAGAGCGGCAGGATACGCCGCAACCAGACAGCAGTCCTCTGCGGCGGGGCGGCGGAAAACCCCCGGGAGGTCAAGATCTCCCGCCTGTACAGGTTTGAGGGCCTGAAAAGGGTAGAGATAGAGGAAGCGGGCGCAGGCGAGATAGTGGCCGTGGCCGGCATATCCGACCTTGCCATAGGCGAAACGGTGTGCGATGTGGATCACGTCGATCCGCTGCCCTTCGTAAAGATAGACGAGCCAACCCTTTCCATGATGTTCATGGTAAACGACAGCCCCTTTGCAGGCAAGGAGGGCAAGTACGTCACAAGCCGGAACCTTCGCGACAGGCTGTTCAAGGAAGTACAGACCAACGTATCCATGAGGGTGGAGGAAACCGAATCCACGGATATGTTCAAGGTGAGCGGACGCGGCGAGCTGCATCTCTCCATACTGATAGAGCAGATGCGAAGGCAGGACTACGAATTCGCCGTATCCCGCCCGAAGGTGATATACCATAAGGCTCCGGACGGCACCCTCCTTGAGCCCATCGAGGAGCTGACCATAGACGTGCCGCAGGATTATGTGGGCGCGGTAATGGAAAAGCTGGGGCGGCGCAAGGCGGAGATGATAGACATGATATCCGAGCCCAACGGCACAAGCGTAAGGCTGCTCTTCCACATACCCACCAGAGGCCTTCTGGGCTACCGCAACGAGCTGCTGACGGATACCCGGGGCAACGGCGTAATGAGCAGCATATTCTACGAGTATGAGCCTTATAAGGGAGATATCGAGGAGCGTACCCACGGCAGCCTTGTCTGCTCCGAGACCGGCGAGACCAACAGCTACGGCCTCTTTAACACTCAGGATCGGGGCCGCATGTTCGTAGGCCCGGGCGTACCCGTATACATGGGCGAGATAGTGGGCGAATGCTCCCGCAATGAGGATATAGTCGTAAACGTCTGCAAGAAGAAGCACGTTACCAATATGCGCGCAGCCGGAAGCGACGACGCCCTCCGCCTTACCCCCCACAGCGTACTGAGCCTTGAGCAGTGCCTCGAGTTTATAGCGGACGACGAATTGGTGGAGGTCACTCCGAAGAACATACGCATGCGCAAGAGGATACTCAGCAAGGAGCAGCGCATGAAGATAGCTGCCCGGGAGATACGCGAATAACGGAAATACCCGATAAAACATTTATAAGGAGGCAAATATGCTGCTGTTTGCATTACCCCTTTACGCAATCGCCCTGGTATACGGCGCGGCGGCACTGCTCCCCGCCATATACCTTATGAGGTACATATACCGCAAGGATACGGTAGAGAAGGAGCCGCCCATGCTGCTGATGTCGCTGCTGATATACGGCGTCATAGCGGCGCTCATCTCCATAATACTGGAGAACATAGGTACGAAGGTTCTAAATTCGCTCATGGATCAGTCCACCATGGGCTATACGCTGGTGCTTGCCTTCGCGGTGGTGGCGGTGGTAGAGGAAGGAGCCAAATTTGCCATGCTGAAGAGGCGGACGTGGAACGATATGAATTTCAACTACCGCTTCGACGGAATAGTTTACGCCGTGTTCGTTTCGCTCGGCTTTGCCGCCTTTGAGAACATAGGCTATGTCCTGGGCTACGGCCTTTCCGTAGCTCCCGCCAGGGCGCTGCTGGCCATACCCGGCCACATGTGCTTTGGCGTGTTCATGGGAACCTTTTATGGCAGGGCAAAGCAGTGCCGGGTATGGGGCCACAAGGCGGAGGAGAGGGCAAACCTTTGGCTGGGCTACATTGCGGCGGTGCTGCTCCACGGCTTTTACGATTCCTGCGCCATGATAAACACCGTGGCGTCATCCTTGATATTCATAGCCTTCGTCATCATAATGTACATAGTGGTGATAAAGAAGGTAAATAAGGAATCACAGAACGACGGGCCCATAACTTAACAGGGCTGTCAAAAAAAATCTTGTCTTGGCCATATTTTAGCTTGCTTTTGCGTGCGTCCTGTGTTATTATAACTCGAACCGTGAGACTTTTAAGTTCAGTGCAGAGACGCTGACAAGGCTGCGAGGGGAAGAAATTCCATATAAATCTGATAGTGTAAGCTGATAGCTTTATCAGGCCTTGTCTTAGCGTAAAGACAAGGCTTTTTTGTTGCGAAAAATCAGTCCTGGGGATAAAGGAGTGAAGAACATGAAATTCAAAGCGCGGCTCATGACACAGCAGGATGTTGACCGGGTGCTGGTGCGTCTTGCCCATCAGATAGTGGAGAAGAACCACGGCACCGAGGGATTGTGCCTTATAGGCATAAAGACCCGGGGCATACCCCTTGCGAGGAGGCTCGCCAAAAACATCGCGGATATCGAGGGCAGCGAGATACCGGTAGGTGAGCTGGATATAGCCATGTACCGGGACGACCTTTCAAAGGTATCAACAGACCCTGTAGTGTCGGATACCAACGTGCCCTTCCCGGTAGTGGACAAGACCGTCGTGCTGGTGGACGACGTTATCTTTACGGGCCGCACCGCCAGGGCAGCCATGGACGCTGTGATGGAGCTGGGCAGGCCAGCCAGGATACAGCTTTGCGCCCTTATCGACAGGGGGCATCTTGAGCTGCCCATAAAGGCCACGTACGTAGGCAAGAACATACCCTCCTCCCTCAGCGAGGTGATAGCCGTAAGGCTTTCCGAGCAGGATGGGGAGACGGGGGTAAGCATATATGAGCTGGAGTAAAAAGCCCTTATCAGGGTGGAGAATATAAAATTCAAAGATTTACAGGAGGACAACCCATGTCAAACGTAAAAGTCGGAAGCGATCCCATTTATGACGCAAGATCCATTGGAGTACCCCGCATGCTGGTGCTGGGCGTGCAGCACATGTTCGCCATGTTCGGCGCCACGGTTCTGGTTCCGGCGCTGACCGGCCTCAGCGTATCCGCAACACTGCTCTTCGCGGGCCTCGGCACTCTGCTCTTTCACCTGATCACCAAGAAAAAGGTTCCCGCCTTCCTGGGCTCCTCCTTTGCCTTCCTGGGCGGCTATTGGGCGATAGCGCCCAACGGCGAGCCTGAACTGCTGCCCTACGCCTGTGTTGGCGTGGCCTGCGCAGGATTGATGTATGCAATACTTTCCGGCCTCTTTAAGGTATATGGCGCAAAGAAGGTAATGCGCTTCTTCCCGCCCATAGTCACCGGTCCCATCATAATCTGCATAGGCATGAACCTCTCCGCCACCGCAATTAACAGCTGCTCCGCTAATTGGGGCATAGCCGCTGTAGCCATCATCGTAGTTATAGCCTGCAACATCTGGGGCAAGGGCATGGTAAAGATAATTCCCATACTGCTTGGCGTAGTAGCCTCCTATGTGGTGGGCGCGATCACTGGCAATGTGGACTTTTCCAAGGTGCATGAGGCCGCATGGCTGGGTCTGCCCTTCAAGATGGAGAACACCGTATTCTCCCTCATAGGCAATGCGGATACCTCCCTCATTATCTCCTCCATAATTACCATAATGCCCATAGCACTGGCCACCATGATAGAGCACATCGGCGACATCTGCGCCATAAGCTCCACCGTGGAGCGCAACTACCTTGCCGACCCCGGCCTGCACCGCACCCTTCTGGGCGACGGTCTTGCCACCTCCATTGCGGCCCTCTTCGGCGCACCGGCGAACACTACCTACGGCGAGAATACAGGCGTACTGGCCCTCTCCAGGGTATATGATCCCCGCGTTATCCGCATAGCCGCCGGCCTGGCAGTCCTCCTCAGCTTCTGCCCTAAATTTGCGGCCCTGATCTCCGCAATGCCCGTGGCCACCATGGGCGGCGTATCCATGGTGCTCTACGGCATGATCTCCGCTGTGGGCGTTCGCAACGTAGTCGAGAATAAGGTGGACTTTACCAGCAGCCGCAACGTCATCATCGCGGCCCTGATAATGGTACTCGCCATAGGGATCACCTACAGCGAAGCGGGCGCCGTCAGGATCGGCAGCGTAAGCCTCTCCGGCCTTGCCGTAGCCGCCATAGTGGGCATACTGCTTAACGCCGTGCTCCCCGGTAAGGACTACGAGTTCGGCATCGACGAGCAGGGCGATACCTCCGTAAACTTCAAGGTCTGATAAAAGACATAAACGCAAAAGGCGCTCCTTAGGGAGCGCCCAGTCTGTCAAAAAACCCCAGGGTTGATAAGGGGCCGCAGCCCCTTATGTTTAACCCGGCTCTGACGACATGTGCGTCAGAACGGATGAAAACCCAGAGGTTTTCGTACTTTGCGGATTTTGCCGCCCGGGAGCGAATGCGAGAGGCAAAACCCGTAAAACTCAAAAAAGTGGCATTCAGCCACTTTTTTGA
>JABLTO010214408.1_pt1 | contig 12527 bp, 9 predicted proteins | sample 7160091 | NCBI WGS metagenome assembly JABLTO01 (sample SAMN14651225, study PRJNA627086) | human gut metagenome | isolation source: feces | host: Homo sapiens
AACCGGCGCAATGAGCCTCATCGGCGTTGGTATTGCAGCGATCGTTGCGAGCGCAGGCGTTGTTATCTTCCGCAAGAAGGAAGAAGACTGAGCCTGAATCCTGCTCGGTACACGGCGGAAGTCAACGCTGCGAGTGATGAAAATCAGCGTAACGAGTGACTGAAACCGATACTGTGCATGAACAAAAGCATAATCCCGACCGAATCGGATTTCCGATTCGGTCGGGGCTGCAAGCCCCGCAGGATGCAAATCCCTGCGGGGCTTGTGTCGTATGAAAATGCGAACGCAAAAGAATCAGAGACCATATCCTATATGAAAAAATATCAAGAAAGTGCATTTTCTATAAGATTGGGGTTGAAATTTTCGTCTCAATAAGTTAAAATAGGATATAGATTTATGCAAAAGTCATTCATGAGGTGAAATGAAGGATATGTACGGCATTCGGGCGGATGAATTGGATATGCATTCGATCATTGCCGAAAGCATAATCGGCTTTTTGCTTCAGCATACCGGAATAATGATTCAAAGACAGGATATTTCAATGAATTCATCCGTGTGTGCTGCTGCCGTCCCGCTGCTGCCGCGATTCGGAATTTCGCCGGAGAGACTGCTGAATGAATGCGAAAAAACAGAATGCGGCTTGCCGTATTCGAATATGCGGAAATATCGAGGCATAAATATTTTTGAACAAGTTTCCGCAAAAAACGGATATCTGTGCTTTAACCCGACGATTGAGTTCCTAAACAGCTTTTGCGTTCGATGCACGGAGCTGCTTCCAATGCCGGAAATGCCGCAAAAAATTGTTTTTCCGTGCAGCACGGAATATGCCTGCGCACGGCTTTTGACTTATTATTGCTCCGGCTGCCGCTGCATCATGACGGACAGCGTCAGAACAGCATTGTTTCGCTCCTTTGCGCTTGCGGGCGGGTTTGAAACAAAAAGGCTTTATGAACGCGCTGTTCATTCGGCGGAACGTGCCGTGCTTGCTGCTTTCGGAAATTCGGACGGGGGGAAATTCGGCGGAGTGCAGGCTTCTGCTGCGGCGATACTGCTGAGCAGTGCAAAAATGACTTTAGTGCAATAGTTTGAAGGAGAATTGACTGACTTATGAAAATTAAATGGTATGGACATTCCTGCTTTCTTTTGACGGACAGCAACGGCAGCACCGTTCTGACCGATCCGTGCGATCCGTCCTACGGTTATGAAATACCGCCCATGCATGCAGATATCGTGACAATAAGCCACGAACACAACGATCACAACAACATCAGCATTTTGCGCGGCAATACCGAGATTATCCGCAGCCCGGGCGAATACAATGTCAAGGGCATTCATATCACGGGTGTTGAAACTTTACATGATCGCAGCGGCGGTGCGCTTCGCGGCAAAAACACCATGTTTATTTACGACATGGATGATATGCGCATACTTCATTGCGGCGATCTCGGCATGATTCCCGACGAAGAAACAATTGCAAAAGTCGGCCATATTGACATCATGCTGGTTCCGATCGGTGCGATTTACACAATAGATGACCTTGAGGCGCGTGAACTTGCAAATATTCTGAAGCCCAAAGTCGTTATACCCATGCACTATAAAACCCCGAAGCTTAAACTTGAGCTTTGCCCGCTGGCACCCTTCATTGATGCGGCAAAGGACTGCCGAATTCACAACCTTAACGATTGTGAAGCAACAATTACAAAGATGAGCCTCGGTGAGGACAGGGTGCTGATTCTGCGCCCGTATGACGCCGAAAGAGACGAATGACATTTGAAACGAACGTGACGGAACCGAATCTGCCGTAAATGCTTCCGAAACAAATAACCGCCGCAGGAACTTTGCCTGCGGCGGTTTTCTTTGCTCAAAGAAAGCTCAGAATTACGAAGAATGCTTAAGCATTCTTATTTAATAATCATCCGATAAAGGATTAAAGATCATAATACCTTTCAAATTCGGCGGGATGCGGAATCTGATTGATGCGTGCAGCCTCTTTGCGCTTGCGATCGATCCAGATATTGAGGAGCCTCTCGGGGAATACACCGCCGCGGGTCAGATAGTCATGGTCTGCTTCAAGGGCATCAAGTGCCTCGTCAAGGCTCTTGGGAAGGCTGTCGATCTTTGCTTTTTCCTCTTCGGGAAGGTCGAACAGGTTGAAATCATAGGGACCCCAGCCGCAGACGGAAGGATCGATTTCGTTGATAATGCCGTCGAGACCTGCCATAAGGATTGCCGCATAAGCATAGTAGGGGTTGCAGGTTCCGTCGGGGTTGCGCAGCTCGAAACGCTTAGCCATGGGCGATTTTGCGTAAGCGGGGATGCGAATTACCGCAGAGCGGTTCGCTGTTGCATAGCCGATGGTAACGGGAGCTTCAAAGCCGGGAACAAGGCGTTTGAAACTGTTGGTGGACGGGTTTGTGATTGCGCAAAGACTCTTTGCATGTTTAAGCAGACCGCCCATGAAGTTGTGTGCAAGCTTGGAGAGCTGAGCATAGCCGTTTTCATCATAGAAAAGGGGCTTGCCGTCCTTGGTGAGCAGCATGTGAACGTGCATACCGTTGCCGGCTTCCGCATAGATGGGCTTGGGCATGAAGGTTGCGGTGCAGCCTTCTTCAACGGCAGCGTTGCGGATGATGTATTTTGTTACCATGGTGTTGTCTGCCATTTTGACAACATCATCAAGCTCAACCTCGATTTCAAGCTGACCGGGGCCGCCGACTTCGTGGTGATGATACTTGACTTTAACGCCCCAATCTTCCATAAGCATGCACATTTCGCTGCGGAGATTGTAATACCTGTCCTGCGGAGCACCGATGTGATAGCCGCCCTTGTGCGGAATCTGGAAACCGTCTTCACTGCTGCCGGTGTTCCAATCGGCTTCTTCGGTGTCAATTTCACAGCGAACGCATTCGGGACGAGTCTCGAACTGAACATTGTCAAACACATGGAATTCGAATTCCGGTCCGATGATCATTTCGTCGGCAATGCCGGATTCACGCATGTATTCAACAGCGCGCTTGATAACGTTGCGGGGATACTGATCGAACGGGCGGTTCTCGGGGCGGTCGATAATCATTGCATCGCCGCTCATGGTGAGGGTCGGAACCTCCGCAAAGGGATCGACAGCAGCGGTGGAAAGGTCGGGAATGAAGACCATATCGCTGTTTTCAACGGGTGCGTAGCCGTAGTTGGAACCATCAAAGCCGATGCCGTATTTCATCGTGTTTTCATTAAAACGGGCGGCGGGGATGGTGATATGACGCCAACGACCATCGATATCGGTCATTTTGAAATCGACCATTTCAATTTCATTGTCAAGGATGAATTCCTTTGCCTGCTCAATTGTTTTAAACAGCACGGGTGAAACCTCCTGAATAGGTAAAATTTTTTTGAACGAAACAAAACCCATTGCTTCCGTTCATGCTTATTGTGACAGATTTTTGCCGATATGTCAAGGAAAACACGATATATATTTACCTGTATACGAAAAGCAAACGGCGATGCGGCAATTTCTTAGCCGTATCTTATCCGTGTACATGATAAAATTAAAAGCACAGCAACCGAGAGGCTTTGCTGCGCCGTCAAATCGACAGGCACAGAATAAAAACATACGAAATCAATGCGTATGCGGCCGAAACGGTGCATCGGAAAAATCGGGAGGAAGGTTAATGGATATTTTTGATATTTTAACGCTTATCGGCGGTCTGTGCCTGTTTTTGTTCGGCATGAACGTAATGGGTGACGGACTGGAGCGCAGAGCGGGCGGAGGGCTGAAGCTTTTGCTCGGCAAGCTGACAAACAACCGCATGAAGGGCTTCCTGACGGGTCTCGGAGTGACGGCGGTGATTCAAAGCTCATCAGCAACAACGGTTATGGTCGTTGGGTTTGTTAACTCGGGACTCATGACGCTTAAACAGTCCATCGGTGTTATCATGGGGGCGAACATCGGCACAACGGTAACGGCGTGGATTCTGAGCCTCGGCGGAATTTCAAGCAGCAATGTCTTCGTTCAGCTTTTGAAACCCACATCGTTCACACCCGTGCTTGCATTGATCGGAATGATTCTTTTGATGACGGGAAAAACGGACAAAAAGAAGGATACAGGCACAATTCTGCTCGGTTTTGCAACGCTGATGTTCGGAATGGATACAATGTCCGGTGCTGTTGCCGGGCTTGCGGATGTTCCCGCCTTCCGCAACATGTTCATAATGTTCAAAAATCCGCTTTTCGGAATGCTTGCGGGTGCGGTGCTGACGGCGATAATCCAAAGCTCATCGGCCTCCGTCGGCATTTTGCAGGCGTTGACCGTCACGGGACAGGTATCTTACGGCGCGGCGATTCCGATCATCATGGGACAAAACATCGGAACCTGCATAACGGCGATCATATCCTCTTTCGGAGCCAACAAGAACGCAAAGCGTGCCGCAATCGTGCATCTTTCGTTCAACGTTATCGGCACGGTGGTTTGGCTGATGGTGTTCACGATCGTTTCCTATGTTTTCAAACCACTGTTGTTTGATACGGCGGCAAGTTATTTCGGCATTGCTGTCGCGCATTCGCTTTTCAATATCCTTTGCACCGCGCTGCTGTTTCCGGCTGCGCCCCTGCTTGAAAAAATTGCGGTTCGGCTTGTTCCGGACGGAAACAAGAAGGACACGATCTCTGAACTGGACGACCGCCTGCTTGCAACACCCGCAATCGCGCTGGAACAATGCGAGCGCGTGGTTGAAACCATGGCGGAGGAGACGGCGGAGGCTTTCAAACTGAGCATGGATATGCTCACGAATTATGATGCGGATTCGGCGGGAAAAATACGTAAAGCCGAGGATAACAGCGATCATCTGGAGGACATCATCGGGACGTATCTCACCAAACTCAGCAGGAATCAGTTGACGGAGGACGACAGTGCGGAGGTTTCCAAGCTGCTCAAAGCGATAGGCGATTTTGAACGAATTTCGGATCACAGCGTCAATATTCTTGAATCGGCGGAGGAACTCCGCAGCAAAAAAATCGAGTTTACCGGACGGGCAAAGGCGGAACTCGGCGTGCTTTGCAGTGCCGTTTCCGAAATTTTGACGGCTGCATGTGCCGCATTTAGGGACAGTGATCCCGAAAAAGCGATGAAAATCGAACCTTTGGAGCAGGTTATTGATGATTTGAAGGTTCAGCTGCGCGACAGGCACATTGCACGGCTCAAGAACGGCGAATGCACGGTTGAAGCGGGATTCATTTGGTCTGACATACTGACGAATCTTGAACGTGCATCGGATCACTGTTCCAACATTGCTCTATGCGTTATTGATGCGGGCAAACACAATATGAACATGCATGAATCTCTGTCCGAAATGAAGAAGGATAATCCCGCATTCGAGGACGAGTTTGACATGTACACCCGCAAGTATCGCATAACAGGCTGATAACGGAGCGACAGCATTGCCGCATTGCGGCAAAACCATATTCAATCGTTAATTTCTTCATGCATACAAAAAGCGGACGGAGGCGGAACCGTCCGCCTTTTTGTTGTGCCGCACTCCTTTTCGAAACAGCCGGAGACCGTTTGAATTTCGGCATAAAGCGGCAGTACTTAAACGAAATTAAATCAATGTCCGGATTCAATCGAAAAAGCAGGTTTTGCGGATAAATTCGCACTTCGGGCAAACGGCGGGTTTTATGCATTGCGCGGAAGGGGAATGAGGGATATAATCAATCGTGCGGTGCGGCGGAAGCGTGTCTGCCCGCAAAAACATCGCATCCGCAAAACGGGTAAACGGATATAAATGAAAAGGAAGGAAGCTTTCGCTGCGGCGGGAGCAGCGGTCATAAAAACGGTTATGAAGATTAAGGCGGCTCGGAATTCAATCGAAACCGATTCATCCGGCAAAGAAAACACGGCAGTCAATGCGAACACGGCGGCGGGGGAGGAAAAGACTTTTCTCGGCACGGAACCTATCGGCAGGCTGCTGTTTAAGCTGGCTGTGCCGACGGTCATTGCGCAGCTTGTGAACATGCTTTACAACATTGTTGACAGAATCTATATCGGTCATATACCGGGTGACGGCAGTGCCGCGCTGACGGGCGTGGGCGTGTGTATGCCGCTCATACTTATCGTTTCCGCGTTTGCCGCATTTGTGGCCTCCGGCGGTGCGCCGCGCGCTTCAATAAGCATGGGCAAGGGTGATTATGACTCCGCCGAAAAAATTCTCGGCGGCTGTGTTTTGATGCAGGTTGTGATTTCCGCCGTGCTGACGGTGGTTCTGCTTGTGTTCGGCAGGGATCTGCTGCTTGCATTCGGTGCAAGCGAAAACACGATTGATTATGCGGCGGATTATATGAGCATATATGCGATAGGAACGCTCTTTGTGCAGCTGACGCTCGGCCTGAATGCCTTTATCACGGCGCAGGGCTTTGCAAAATACGGGATGCTGACGGTGCTTATCGGCGCCGCTGCAAATATCGTGCTCGATCCGATTTTTATTTTCGGTTTCGGAATGGGCGTTCGCGGTGCGGCGCTTGCAACAGTCATTTCGCAGGGGATATCCTGCATATGGGTCATTTTGTTCCTGCGCGGGGGAAAAACGGTTTTGAAGCTGAAGCGTGAAAACATACGCTTTGCTCCGCGCATTATACTTCCGTGCATCGCACTCGGGCTTGCAACGTTCATCATGCAGGCAAGTGAAAGCGTGATTTCGGTATGCTTCAATTCGTCGCTGCTGAAATACGGCGGGGACATTGCCGTGGGCGCAATGACGATCCTCACAAGCGTGATGCAGTTTGCAATGCTGCCGCTGCAGGGCGTTGCGCAGGGCGCACAGCCGATTTTGAGTTATAATTTCGGGGCAAAAAATGCCGACCGTGTTAAAAAGACTTTTTTCCGTCTGCTCACAGTAAGCCTCTGCTATTCCGTCGCGCTTTGGGCTTTCGTGATGCTGGTTCCGAAAACCTTTGCCGGAATATTCAGCCCGAATCCGGAGCTTGTAAATTTCACCGGTGATGCTTTGCGAATATACTGCGGTGCGCTCTTCCTTTTCGGAATTCAAATCGCCTGCCAGATGACTTTTGTTTCCATCGGCAACGCGGGCTGCTCAATAATCGTTGCGGTTCTCAGAAAATTTGTGCTGCTCATACCGCTGATTTATATCATGCCGCAGCTGCTTGCGGATAAAACAAATGCGGTTTACACTGCCGAACCGGCTGCCGATGCAATTGCGGTAACATGCACGGCGATACTGTTTTCAATCGAATTCCGAAAAGCCCTGAAAAAACTGAATTCGGATTCCGCAGGCGCAGCACAAACCGCAAAAACGGACTTGCGGGTTTAGCCCTCCGAAACAATGCTCCGCAGTGCCCGATACTTTATGATAATGTGCTGACGGAATAATGTATCGATAACAAAAAGCCGCCTTCCGAAACTGTCGGTCGGCGGCTTTTGTGAACCCAATATTCTAAATAAGCTTGTTATCCAAAATTTTTGTTAACTCTGATTTAGTTATGATTCAGTCAATGTTCATAGGGAGCATGAAACGAGCGACTCTTTGAGCGTTGAAAAGATGATAATAAAACTTAATATCCTCTTCATACATAAATCCGTCAAAGTTTTTACTCAAACCTGATATTTTCCGCAATATAAGCGACAAGCCCTGCGGCGTTGTCAACGCTGTTGGAAAGCTCAATGATAACGAACACGGGGTTGTCCTTCGTGAATGCGGCTGCGGCGGGGTTTTCGAACGCATGGAAGCCCTTTCCGACCGTCCAGTCATTGGGAGTGCATTCATGATAGGCGGAGGTCCAGCCGCTTTCGAAATCAGCGGAAGCTTCGCTGACGGCGTGATAATTGGATTCGGTGAAAAGGCGAACATGGTTCATGAGCGTGGCTGCGGCATAGACGCCTGCAACGCCGTCGGTCTCATAGGCCTGCTTGTCATATTCGGCGGCACATACGGCGCCGACACAATTGCCGTTTTCGTCAAGAATAAGCTTGCGCATATCCATTCCGGCGCAAAAGTCCGAAAGGGAAGCGGAAGCGCCGTCGGTTTCGGCTTTGACCGTCCAGCCCTCGGGCAGCACAAAGTTGACAGAGAAAGCGGAGGCGGAGCCTGCGGCGGGGAAAGTGACTTTCACAGGCTGACAGGCATTTGTGTACCCGCTGAAAACGGGAACCGCCGTTGCGGGCGGAGCTGTCGGGACGGCGGCGGGGGAAGCTTCTGCGGCGGGGGACTGCGGTGCGGGTGTTCCGTCAGCCGATGAGGGCTGCTTTTGGCACGCTGCAAAGGAAAAAACGGTCACGATTGCAATTGAAAATGCAGCAATTGCTGCAAGCACTTTCGCCGAGCGGCGAACGATTGAGTGGTTGTGTTGCGTCATTGTTGTTCATCCTTTCTGAATTTCGGTCAATGGAGAAATATTCGGTTCGAACTCTCGATCCAAGTGAATTATACATCAAATCAAAAAAAAAAAAAACGGTTTTTGCACCTTTAGAACCGAAATAACAAACTATATTTTATTAAGGCAAAACTGTTAACGGCAAATGAACCGGCATTGCCCGCGTTGTCTTTGACAGATGCGATATTTTGCGGTATAATAACGTGAATTCATGTGCCTCGCGCGGCGGAACAAGGGGAATGAACGTTCGTCCGTCGGCGCGGGGATGGAAAGGAACAAAATGATGACACAAAAAAGGTTCAATGCGCTGCTTTCAATGCTGCTTTGTGCGGCGATGCTGCTGAGCATGGTCGCTATGCTTTCGGGCTGTACTCGTTCGGGAAAAAATGATTCCCCTGCTTTGCAGCACAAAATTCTGCATTATTACAGCGAGAAAGACAGCACTTCATACTTCTTTGTCGACGGCAAAAAACTTGAAGATCGCATCGGAAGCGGCATCAGCACCTTCCTTTCGGTTGACGGCACGTCCGCAGCCGTGATCGCTGCAACGGCTCTGTATCGCGTTGATGCAAACGGAATTATTCTCGTTTACCCTGCCGCCGTAACGCGTGCGGTGCTTTCCATGGACGGGAAAAGCATCCTTTTCGCAACGGCAACGAAGGCATTTTTGTACAGCAGCGACACGGGCGAAACGACCGAGTTCGAAGGCATTGAAGCTGAAACCGTGCTGAGCCTTGCGCTTTCCGAGGATGCAAAAACAGCCGCCGTGACCGTCGGTCAAAAGGGCGGAAGGACGGCGACCTATATCTGTTCCGAAGGAAAGGCCGAAAAGAACAGCGAGGATACATATGCGGTTGCGATTTCAAACGGAGCGGAGCGCATGTATTGCCTTGAATATGTTGACGGCGAGCTGACAGGGAGGCTGCATTTTGTTCAGAACGGCAAGGATTCCGTTATCAGCACCAATGCGTCGCATTATTTTGAAGTAAATCGGGATGCAACCGAAATAACTTTTGACGTTAAATCCAAAACGCATTACAGCGCAAAGGGCAGCGAGGCAAAGCAGCTTGTTGATGCTTCCGCGCTTTCGCTTGCGGGTGCGCAGTATTCAACGATGGGCGGCAGCGAATGCACCGTTCTGCTCAAAAATGCCGGCAGCCTGTTCAACAGCATGTTCTACACCGAATACAATGCCAAGGATTCGGACGGCAACCAATTCGTTGAATACGATTTGTATTTTGTAAATTCCTCCAAAAAGGCTGTGAAGCTTGTCGGCGGTGCAACCCAATTCACCGTTCAGCCGGACGGAACAAGCGTTTACTGCGTTGTTGACAGCAGTCTTTACACCGTTTCCGCATTCAACCCCAAAAAACCGGAGCTTGTTGAAAGCAATGTTTATGCTTTCGGTGCGGATGAAGGTTTCAAGAACGTTTATCTGACCGATATTTACGGCAATGTTCGCCTTAAAAAGGACGGCGCGGCGAAGCTTTCGGACATCATTCTGATGAACATTTCTCATTCCGCAATGATGAACAACGGCACTCTGCTTTGCATCGGGCTTTATGACAACGGCGGCACTCTTTGCAGCATTAAGGGCACCGAGAGCAAGATTCTTGACGAAAATGTTTATTATTTTGAAGTTTACGGCGATGTTGCCGCTTATTACAAAAAAGCCGGCAGCAAGGACGGGCTTTATGACGTCTATATGTCCGAAGACGGCGAGAATTTCACCCTCTGCGTTGAGCAGACGGCAATCGGCGGCAAGGCTTCCTGACGGCTCGGCAGCGGTTTTTGAATAAAATCCGCAAAAGGGATCGGAACAGCCTGTAAAGTTTCATACAGAGAATCTGCAATCCCTTTTGCATGGCGGCAGTGTCGTGCAAAGGGGGTTTTTAAAGCAAAAGATTCTGCTTTTGAAATTTATTTACGTAATCAGAAACAGTTTTTTAAAATATATTGAATTTGGGTGCAATATTTTGCGGTCGCCGTGCATTAACATGGCGAAAGGAAGGAAAGGAGAAACAAAATGCTGATATTAAGTGCAATTAATCCGGAACAGGCACTTTCCGACGATGAAGCGGAGCTTATGGAACTTGACCTTGCCGCTGTTGCAGCAGGCAGCACGGAAGCGTTGGAACGACTCTATAACACGGCTAAAGCGGCGGTATACAGCTTTCTCTTTCCGTTTTGAGGAACGTTCAGGATGCGGAGGATGTTCTGCATGACTGCTTTGTGAACATCTTCACCGCTGCGGCGGGTTACAGGCCGCACGGCAAACCCATGGCATGGATAATCACCATTGCTAAGAACCTCTGCTTTGCAAGGCTGCGGCAGCACAATCGACAGGAACAGCTTCCCGATGAGGACTGGAGCGAGATGCTGGCGGACAATGCCGGGCTTTCAAATGAGGACAGGCTCGTTTTGCGGGAATGCCTCGGCAGGCTTTCCGAAGAGGAGAACAGGATCGTTGTTCTTCACGCCGTGGCAGGGTTCAAGCACAGGGAGATTGCTTCCGTTACGGGAATGCCGCTTGCAACCGTTCTTTCAAAATATCGCAGGGCAATCGCGAAGCTCCGCGAAAACCTTCAATAACAAAGGAGAGAAACAACCATGAAACACAACGAACAGGAAATCAAGGCGATGGTCAAAAAGGCATATTCGGCGGCAACCCCCGATGTGCTTGAGTCCGTACTCTCCGACTGCAAAAAACTGAAAGGAAGAGTCACACCCATGAAAAAGAAAAACTATCTCAAAAGCATCATTGCGGCGGCAGCCGCGGTAGTGTTCGTGCTTGCAGGCGTTATCGGCTTCGGCACATATCAAAAGGCAAACAAAGTCGTTTCAACCGTTGCGCTGGACGTTAACCCCGGCATTGAGATCACAATCAATGCAAAAGAAAAGGTGCTTGACGTTAAAGCGATGAACGATGACGCAAAAAAAGTTATCGGCGACATGAACTTTAAAGGCAGCGATCTGGATGTTGCCGTGAACGCGCTTATCGGCTCGATGCTGCGCTGCGGTTATCTGAGCGAAATCACAAACTCCATCCTTGTCAGCGTTGACAGCAGCGATGCGGCACAGGGCGAAGCCCTTCAAAAGCGAATTGCGGCTGAAATCGAGGCGATTCTGAATCAGAACGGCGGCGGTTCGGTTCTGAGCCAGACCGTGAGCCACGATGCAGAGCTTGAGAAGCTTGCGGCGGAATACGGAATCACCCTCGGCAAAGCGAAACTGATTCAGCAGATCACGAGCGCAAGCCCGCTGTATACCTTTGAATCCCTTGTTTCCCTTTCCATCAACGACCTGAACCTGCTCATGAACTCCGGCAAACTTAACCTTGGCGGAATTGACCGCAGCGGCACTCCCGCAAGCGGCGCATATATCGGCGAAGAAGCGGCAAAGCGCATTGCATTCGAACATGCGGGCGTTGCCGAAAGCGAAATCACCGAATATGAGTGCGAAATGGACTATGAGCACGGCAGAATGGTTTACGATATTGAGTTCAGCGGCAGCGACAGCACGAACGGCGGTTATATCGAATATGACTACCATATCGATGCCGAAAACGGTGAGATTCTGAAGTATGACTTTGAACACGATGATGACCACCATGCAACCCCCGCGCCCGGCAGCGAATACATCACAAGTGAAGAGGCGATCGCATTCGCTCTTGAACGCGCAGGTCTTGCACGCAATCAGGTAACGAACCTGAAAGCTGAATTTGAAACCGAACACGGCGTTGCGTTCTACGAAGTTGAATTCGATGCAAACGGCTACGAATACGAAATCAAAGTTAATGCAGCGGACGGCAGCATACTGAAGTTTGACAGGGATTATGACGATGACCACAACCACGGCGGTCATCACGAAAACCCCACGGCAGCACCCACGGCAGCACCCACTCAGGCTCCCTCCGAAAGCTATATCGGCACGGAGCGTGCAAAGCAGATCGCTTTCAACCGTGCAGGCGTTTCCGCAAGCCAGGTAAAGAACCTCAAGGTTAAGCTCGATATGGACGACGGCAGGGCGATTTACGAAATTGAGTTCGATGCGAAGGGCTATGAATACGATGTTGATGTTGACGCAGTGAACGGCAATGTTGTTGACTTTGACAAGGATGCGATTGATGACGATGACGACGAACCCAAGCC
>JABLTO010083011.1_pt1 | contig 12524 bp, 10 predicted proteins | sample 7160091 | NCBI WGS metagenome assembly JABLTO01 (sample SAMN14651225, study PRJNA627086) | human gut metagenome | isolation source: feces | host: Homo sapiens
AATTTCTATCCACGCCCTCCGCGAGGAGGGCGACGCGCATCCCGGTGCTGGAAGAACAAATCAAGGTGGCATTTCTATCCACGCCCTCTGCGAGGAGGGCGACAAAAACCCCTCGGTGATGGTATACTAGGGGTGACATTTCTATCCACGCCCTCTGCGAGGAGGGCGACCCAAGGCGTACAGCGATGTGCGTTCTGATGTGGAATTTCTATCCACGCCCTCTGCGAGGAGGGCGACTTCCGAACGCGGGTCAGTATAACAGAAAACAGCTTGAATTTCTATCCACGCCCTCTGCGAGGAGGGCGACACCGCGGGTGATGTCCTCTGCCATGTTCTCGCTGTATTTCTATCCACGCCCTCTGCGAGGAGGGCGACCTCTTGTGGAGTGCCAGTGCCAGACCCGCTCCTACATTTCTATCCACGCCCTCTGCGAGGAGGGCGACGCAAGTGCGGCAACCCCATCACGCTGCACTGGAACATTTCTATCCACGCCCTCTGCGAGGAGGGCGACCCGCACCACCGGCAAGTACGTCATGTTCCGCAAGTATTTCTATCCACGCCCTCTGCGAGGAGGGCGACACTTCAGCGAACCGCTGCTGGACAGCCTCCAGAAAATTTCTATCCACGCCCTCTGCGAGGAGGGCGACGCTTGCTCCATACCTCGTACTTGTGCATAGAAACATTTCTATCCACGCCCTCTGCGAGGAGGGCGACACGACAGCCGCGGATTGCTACCCGCAGGACCACAATTTCTATCCACGCCCTCTGCGAGGAGGGCGACCTCTGCACCATCACCTAACTTCCAACCGGGAACTATTTCTATCCACGCCCTCTGCGAGGAGGGCGACCTTCCAACCGGGAACTGAACGCCCAGTGGAAAGCCATTTCTATCCACGCCCTCTGCGAGGAGGGCGACCCACCGATAGCTGCCGAAGACTTCATTGCCGAGGACATTTCTATCCACGCCCTCTGCGAGGAGGGCGACCCACAGTGCAAACGCCTACTTCCACGTTCTGGTCAACATTTCTATCCACGCCCTCTGCGAGGAGGGCGACTTTGCGCCAATGTCCGCACTGCAAGTGATGGAGCCATTTCTATCCACGCCCTCTGCGAGGAGGGCGACCAAGCTCAAGGGCTTGCTCTCAGTGCAGAGGTGATATTTCTATCCACGCCCTCTGCGAGGAGGGCGACCTTAACCATGATTGACGGCATGCCGGCGTTGTCGTATTTCTATCCACGCCCTCTGCGAGGAGGGCGACGGCGCAAAGGTCTACACCGAGGTCAAGGCCAAGATTTCTATCCACGCCCTCTGCGAGGAGGGCGACACGTGTTCAAGGTCAACGGCGTTGACCTGCTGGCGATTTCTATCCACGCCCTCTGCGAGGAGGGCGACTTACACCGGGGTCAAGTACGAGTACACCAACTCCATTTCTATCCACGCCCTCTGCGAGGAGGGCGACGTGGACGCTTGCAACGCAGCCACCGAGATCATCAAATTTCTATCCACGCCCTCTGCGAGGAGGGCGACTGAGGCCACCAAGGACATGACCGAGGAACAGCGATTTCTATCCACGCCCTCTGCGAGGAGGGCGACAGGCCGGAACACGCTCAGCTGGCGTCGTGCCAGTATTTCTATCCACGCCCTCTGCGAGGAGGGCGACAAAACGGAGTGAGCCGTCCCGGATGGTGCTATTCTCATTTCTATCCACGCCCTCTGCGAGGAGGGCGACACGGCGGGAAGATCACCGCCACCACGGTTCTGACCATTTCTATCCACGCCCTCTGCGAGGAGGGCGACAGATCGGCGATCAGGTTCTCGTGGGGCATCTCTCATTTCTATCCACGCCCTCTGCGAGGAGGGCGACAGCAAAAACGGAGAAAAACATCTCCGCTTTTGTTTCATTATAAAACGATTTGCACAGATTTGGAAGAGCTTGTCCAAAAACATCCGAAAAAAGAGCCGCGATCTGCACAGAACGGCTTGAAAACATGGTGCGAAGGAGACGGAAAAGGGGTGAGCGCTTTCCATTCGCACCGAGGGAACAGGCTAGAAAATCAGCACGTCTCCGGATTCAAACAGGGGATGCACCCCGATGTGCTCGACCTTGGTCTTATAGTTGTTGCCCAGTTGATAAAACCGCAGACTGTCCAGATCGGGGTCGATGAGAGTGGCAAGCTCGGACTTCAGAACAGCAAACTGTGCGGCGTCCAGCAGGCACTCGAAGACAGAATTCTGCACCCGCTGCCCGTGGTCCACGCACTTTTTGGCGACTTTGCGCAGGCGTTTGCGCCCAGCAGCGGTCTCGGTGTTGACATCGTAGGTGATCAGGACCAGCATAGACGAACCTCACTTCCAGAAGAATGGCGGATACAGTTCCAGATCACCGCGCAGAGTCCGCGCCAGAAGGAGCGCCTGCACGTAAGGCACCAGTCCCCAGGGCAGTTTCTCTTTCAGGAAGGGATGGGTGATCTGCTCCTGCTTTTTGGTCTGCCAGGCTTTGAGAAACGCGCGGCGGCCATCGTCGGTCAGGAGGACAGCACCATTCTCCTGTTTCTGGAAGTGCTTCGCTGTCAGCAGTTTCTGGTTGATGCAGGACAGCACGAACCGGTCTGCGTAAACGGCGCGAAGCTCTTCCATAAGATCCAGCGCCAGACTGCGGCGTCCGGGACGGGCGCGGTGCAGGAAGCCGACATACGGGTCCAGCCCGACGCTGCTCAGTGCGGAAGCGCAGTCGCGGGCCAGCAGAGAATAGGCGAAGGAGAGCAGAGCATTCACATTGTCCAGCGGCGGTCGACGGTTTCGGGACACGAACGGAAACGCTTCATGCTGCTGTAAAATGAGGGAGTCGAAGCAGTCAAAGTAGCGCTGCGCGGCTTCCCCTTCCAGACCGCGCAGCTGGTCGAGATCGTCACACTGTTCGATGAGCGGGAGTGCCGCCGCAAGCTGGGCACTCGTGCGTTTGAATTCCTCTACGGGTACGCGCTGCGGGTGGTCGCGGGTGGCGCGTTCCAGTACCCAGCGGGCGTTGTAAACTTTGCCAAGGATGAAGTACCGCGCATAGCGGCAGCTCAGCGTTTCGCTGTCGGAGATGCGGTACTGGGTCTGCCGCAGCAGGACATTGCCGCGCTCTTCGCCGACGGTGCGCGCCAAAAACTGGCCGTAGGGGCTGAAAAAGCAGAGGTCGATGCCCTTGGCCGCGCATTTGCCCATGAGTGCCGGGCTTGCACCGGAGCGGCTGAAGCAGACGATCCCTTCCAGCGTGTGGAGCGGGACCCGCCCGATCTCGGTCTTCTGGCAGCTAACCACGACATTTTCGCCGTCGAGCGAAAGATAGGCGTCTTCCGAAGTGACGTAAAGCTGGGTCAATAGCTGTCTCATGGCGTGTCCTCCGCTTGCGCTTCGTCCAGATAGGCTTTCAGGTAGGCCCTGGGGTCGGCGCGTTTGTACAGTGCGGGCAGGCAAAGCTCTTTGAGGGAGCAGGCGTTGCAGAAGGTTCCCGGCTTGACTTTTGGAGTGTAGCCGCGGGCGAAATACTGGTTCATCTCGTCGGCCATGGCCTGCGTTTTTTGGCGCAGCGCGTCCGTCAGCGGAACGAGTTCCCGCCGCCTCGTTTCCTCATAGAAGAGCGCGGCCTGCGGGATATCACAGGCCAGCATCTCTTCCAGAGCCATGGCCTGCGCACAGAGCTGCAGCCGGTCGGCGTCGTTCTCCTTGGCGCGGCCATGTTTGTACTCCACCGGCATGGGCCGCCAGCGGCCTTCGGTGTGCTGCAGCGGGATGCCCTCCGGGTCCGCCCGGAATTCCACAACGTCGCAGTCTCCGCTGAGCCGCAGGCGGTGGCTGACGACCTTCATCCCCCGTGTGATGAGCAGATCGCCCCGCCGTTCGGTCTGCGCGGTGTCATGGCAGCGGGTATGTTCCAGCCGCCCCTCCGCAGTGCGAAGGTTCTCAGACCATTGCTGTTCGAGGTAGGCCAACGCCCATTGTCTTCTACAAAAGGCAAAGTGTTGAATACCGGACATTTGCAGATATTCGTCAGTGTTCATCATACACTTCCGGCGTCAGACCGTCCAATTCGTCGCAGGTGATCTCGTAATCCTCTGCGCTGTGAGGTGTCTCGCAGGTTGACTTCACATGCAGGCAGCGGTGGACTTTGGCGGAGGAATACTGACCGCTCTTGCAGTTGTGCTCCCACCAGTACAGGCGGATCACCTCCATGCTGCCGTCCGGCCGGGCAGAAGACGTGTCGTTCTCAAATAATGTGAGGAGAGCCTGCTTGATCAGGTCTGCATCCTCCTGCGTGAAGCCGGTCTTTTCGGCAAGCTGGCAGTTGATGCTGCCAAAGGTCGTATAGACGCCGAAGTCAACGCGGTGCTTCATGCCCATGGTATCGCTGGATTTTTTTGCACCGGATACGCCGTTGACGCTTTTGGTGATCTGCAGGCTGCTGATTTCGACGGGGTCAACGCTGAACGCCGGGTGGATGGATACGGGTCCACGCACACCGATCGAGACACCGTCGGCCTCGCCGCCATTCTTGAAGGCGAACACCTGGCCGAAGCTGCGCACATCCAGCCAGGTCTGGCAGGCGACTTTTGCGTAAACATCGGCATCTTTTTCTTTTTTCAGTGCAGGGATGGAGTCAGCACGGTCTTTCAGGCTTTTGCTGCCGTCGATGCAGCGGTCATTGGACTGCACAAAAACCGGAGCGCCGAGGTCCATCATGCGGTTGCGGATCTTTCGTTTCAGGCAGACATCCGAAATCTCGCCGTAGCCTTCGTAGGTCTCACGGGGGCGGTTGCCATTGAGCGGGTCCCCATTGGGGTTTGCGTGGCGGACGGAAAGAACAAGGGCAAAGTCGATCTTATGGTTCAAAGTACTCATAATAGTAGATCCTCCTGTTATTTATTCTTCACTCGGATTGGAATTCTTTTTCGATTCTTCGTTTTCACGGCGGAAGGCCATCAGCTGGCTGGAATAGCCAAGGAGATAAAGTTCGCTCAAGGGTTTATTGGTGAAGTTTTCTTCACCGAGCTGATCAATCAGATCCAGCATGAGCTGATAACGGCGTCGGCTGCCGTTTTTGGACTGGATGCGGCTCAGATAGGGCGTGAGCTTGTTTTGCAGCAGAACGGTCGTTTTGGCGGGTCGCTGTACGAACATGACCTGTGCCCGTTCGGCATTCGTTGTACGTTTTTCATCGGTGGTCAGGTTTTGTGCATAGCGTTCGACCTGCTCTGCGCAGGCGAGGATGCGGCCGAACAGATAGCTGCGGTCGCGGCAGGTTTCATCCAATGCCATAGAATAAGATTCTCCTTTCGATCGGTTGTAATAACCGCAGATCAGCGCACAGGCGATGCTGCGGGTCTTGCGGGCTTCCCAGGGCTCCAGCGTGACGCCTGTCGTAGCACGGCGTACAGCGCTTCGCACAAGGTCATAAGGCAGCGGCTTTCGTTCTACCAGACAGGGAACAAGGCGCTCCAAAGTCTGTTGCTTGAGTTTCTGATCGACCTTTTCTCCGTAAGCAGCTTTCGCGATGTCCTCCGGGGCGGGTGCTCCGACAAACGAAAAATGTTCCTGCTTGGGTTTCGTTCCGGGCTGTGCCGGTGCGGGGCGGGAGCGGTATTCCAAAAGCCACACAAAGGTTTTGTGCCAGTCAACGATGTTTTCCAGCAGCCGGGAGCCGCTGAGTTCCTGATAATACCGGACCGAAAGGCGGCCTTTGGCACCAGAAGGAGAGTCCAGGATCAGAACGGAAAGCTGGGAGGCGTCGGTCAGCTTCAAGCGGTATCCATGGATCGCCCGATTGAACTGCCGCGCAATGGTCTCGGCGGTGGAAGCTTCCTGTGAGGGCATCAAAGCAAATTCTGGAATCTCCATGTCATCGAGATCATCAACAGGGGCATTCTGCGCAAGATCATAGGTATCATCGCAAAGCGAGGGAACCGGTTCATCCTGTGTGCCCCAGACCAGGATGGATTCATCACCAAGATTTGTGCCCTGACGGCTGATGAGCCAGCGCAGTGCACTGTGGGCTTCCTGCGTGGTGCGATAGCCGATCGAAAGCGCCTGCTGCGTATTATGAAAGCGACCACGGAAAGTGTAATTGAACCCTTTGTCCGCATTGTGCGAAATCAGCTTGGTTCCGTCGCCATCATTACGGATTTTCTTAGGACTGAGATACGAAATAGCAGTTTTTTCACCAAGAACTGTGCAGTAATCTCTTGAAGTGATGGTTGGCTCATAAAATGACAAAAAAGAATCCCAGATCTCTTTGTCATTTGAAAGGTCGATGCCATTCACGCGAAATCGAATAAAAGCTTCCGTTTGATCACTGATAAGCGAGCTGATGGGATGCTTGGAATCATTGGGATTATCGTCTGTCTGGGGGAGAAGACCTGAATCGTCTGTAAAAAGAGCGTTATAATGAATTAAATCTTGAATGAGTGTGCCTTTTTCAAGATAGGTTAAAACAGCACGGACCAGTGGATGCGAAAAAGGTGAATTACACCATTGAACAAGTTGGGCATGATACGCGTCCCAGCCGGCCCTTTTGGGACCACCGAAGTCTTTATAGTTGGAAGCAACGTATTGAAGCTTATCTGCCAAGGGATGTGGCGCAATATTTGTGGTGCGAGCAAGGGATTCTTCGGTGCAGGGGATGATAGTGGTTTGTTCATCCTCCTTTTTTGGCCCCTTCTCTTTGTTCTTTTTGCGCAGGACAAAAGCGTTCAGAAAATTGCCGTCGAGGTCGAGCTCTACCTGAATCTGTGCCTGCTGGGTGGTGTGACCGACGGGCAGGAGGGTGGCACGATTGGGTTCCTGCCTGCCGATGAGGTCAGGTTCTGCCCGGCGGATGTACTCATAGGTCTGATAACAGCGTTCCAGCCAGCTCATTCGGAGAACACCTCCTGATAAAGATCATCGCAGCTTTGGAGCGTTTCGTTCAGGATGAAATGCTTGGCCGACTGCTTCCGGATATCGCGGACGACGGGACACTCTTCCGGGCGGCAGAAGTGGATGATGCCGTTTTCCATCACCGGATACCAGAAACGCTCCTGCATGGTGCCAGTGGTGGTCTCGTCTGCGTAGGTCAGACCATGTAGCATCAGGCCAAGCGGAACAGAGGGAGTGTTGTCGTAAGCACCGGGGCCCTCGCCAAAGGTGCAGGGTTCTACGTAACCCTGACATTCCCGTGTACCGAGGAAGATGTCCCGCCGCCCGCCGCGTTCCAGCATTCGCTTGGCGATGGCGTAGTGCTTGTTTTCGTTCCGGTCCTGCGCAAGGTCCGGGCGGTGCTCGTTCCACTCAAAGTGGGCGCGCACCTGGTAGGCAACATCAGACAGATACGTATAGATGGAAAGGTCGTTTTTGCCGTTGCTATAGTTGATGGGACGGATGCCCTTGGATTGCGTTTCGATCCGGTTCAGGATGCGGACATCGGTAGGGACCCAAATAAATGTGGGCTTCCAATAGATGCTTTCCAGAATGCCTTTGAGCGCTTGGTACGTCGGGACGGGGTAACTGCACTTCTCGCCGCCCACGCGGGTAATGGGGTCACTGAAAAGTGCATAGCGTCCGGATACAAGCAGAGTGATGGTGTTGGGATATTGCAAAGAAATTCCTCCTTTTTATCAGAAGATCAGAACCTCCGGTGCAGAGGGCTCGGTCTGGATGCCCTTGATGGAGTCATAACAATTGGACTGCAAAAGGTAGACGGCTCCTTTTGCTCCGGGTAGGATCGCATGGGCTTGGTCAAGGCGTCGGAACTCGTTGCTGTTGAGCTCTACGGTATAATGCTGTGCCGCACGGAACAGTTCGGGACCCGGATGTTCGGTGGACAAAAATAGTGAAACGAGTTTCTGCCCCTGTTCCCGGTACGGCACAATGACGGAGATCGTGTCGCTTTCCAGTGCATGAAATTGCGATTCGGCTGTATCAAATGCTTGAAAAAGCATGATAGGGGAAAGCGGCGGTGCCGAACGGTGGGTTTCCCGATATGCTTTGACACCGGATTTGTTGTCGCTCAGAAGGTCGAGGAGCGTCTGTCCGTCCTGCCCGGTCGGGGCAAGCATCTGGTTCTTCTGACGATCTTCTGAATAATAGGCGTCGTAGTAGGCCTGAATGGAGGCCGGAGAGAGCAGGTCTGTATGAGCAGGCAGGCTGGAAAGCAGACGTTCTGTGGAACGACGCCCCTCATCCAGATCCGGCAGGGAGTCCAGATGTTCTTCGTTCTGTGCGCAGGGGAGCAGATAGACCGGGCGGCAGGACGTTTGACCGTGACGATTGCAGCGTCCGGCGGCCTGTGCGACGCTGGGCAGGCCGGCCATGCCGCGAATGACGCAGTCAAAGCTCAGATCTACACCTGCTTCAATGAGTTGAGTGCTGACACAGATCAGCTTTTGTGCCGGGTGTGGTAGATCCAGATGGGCTTTGATGGCGTCGATCACATCCATGCGGTGCTGCGGGCAAAGATGTGTAGTAAGGCAGAAAAGCTGAACGTCCGCACCCAGAAGAGGTTTTAGATGATCGAATACGGCTTCGACCATCCGGCGGGTGTTGAGGATCACGAGCAGAGAATCATTGGTTTGGATCTTGTCCAAGGCAAAATCGGCCAGTGATTCAGCAGAAAAACCGGAATGGTCAAGAATGGGGACGATTTCGGTTCGCTTGAACTGCTCAAAGCGTTTTGCATAATCTGGAACGATGTCCTTGGGAGTAGAAAACAAAAGCGGATAAGCAAGTTGCTCCAGAGGAGGCTGCGTGGCGGTGCAGAGGACGATTGTGCAGCCCATCGCCTGCGAAAGCAGGTTGAGTGCAATATTGAATAAGTAGGTGTGTTGCAATGGAAGCGACTGGATCTCATCGAAAAGCAAGACAGCGTTGGCCAGTGAGGGCATTCTGCGGGCGTTGCGGCGAGGCGCAGCGAACAGGGTGTTGAGAAATTGAACCATGGTCGTTGCAATGAGGGGCACACCCTGCCAATTCTGCGTTTGTGCCAGAATGGATTCCTGCAGAGTCTCGTCCTGGATGGCGTCCGCGTGATGTTCCAGAACAAGAGCGGAATTGCCGAGCGCCTTCCGGAAATGCCCGATGTTCTGCCCGATGATCGAGCGATAGGGTGCAAAATAGAAGATCCGGCTGGCATGGGTGTGCTCTGCTGCGTGAATACAGAAACGGAGGCCGGAGTAAGTCTTGCCGCCTCCGGTGGGAACATAGAGCCGGTAAATGCCGGGAGCGGCGTTCTGCCCGGCAGAACGACACTGGTCGGAGATTTCCTGCCGCAGAAAGTCGATCGTGCGGGTTTGTTTCAGGTCTGCAAGAAAGTGCTCCACGGTGTTCGCCAGTGCGGGCCAGTGGATTGCCTCGGCGGATGGCAAAGGCGTGTTTTCCTCAAAATGGGCGGTGTCGGTCCAATCGGCATCGACCAATGCACCAAATAGATAGCGCTGAACAAGACCGAGCATCATCCGAAATGAAACGCTGTTGGAGTTGTTGTTGCTGAGTTGTTTCCAGAGAGAGGCCATCTCCTTGGCGGCAAGGGCCATTTCCTGCTCAATCTCCTCCTGTGGGATGCACTCGGTGAAAAATGTTTCACAGCTTTGGGCGTAAAATGGGTCTGCTTTCTCGGAATACATTCGTTCCAGCCAGGGTTCGCTGCCGTCTTCCGGGTCGAAAATATCGCATCGTGTGCCGTGATGGCAGCCGATGGCGATGGCGGCAAACTGTGCAGCCAGACGGTAACTTTTCCGTGTTTCGTTTTTTCCAAAGGCTTCCCAGACCCACCGCATCCCGGCACTGGAATGATTGAGCTTTCCGACGATCGGGGCTCCATAAAGATAGTCTTGAACCTCGTGAGCAGCTTTTCCGAGATCGTGCAGAAGTCCGGTCAGGCGGCCAAGATGTTCCAGGCCAATCTGCTGACAGGCAGCACCGCAGCGTTCACCGACGTTGCGACTGTGTGTTTCCAGAAGCTGGGTGCGTGTTCTGTCGGGTGTCTGATGGGCAATGAGAGGACGTTTCATCCGACATTCCTCCTTTGGATGATTTTACCATAATGATAGAACGTGGTGCGAACGGTGTCAATCCAATACAAACAACAGAAAAGGATTTTGGCAAGGTGCCTAATTTTACGCAGGAAAAACCGTCTGATTGACGATGTGGGAGGGAAATCTTGTGGCCTGCATTCATAATACTTTCCATGATATCCCATAAATCGTACTTCCATGCTCCCTTCTCAAAAAATCTTGCCTTTTCCCCAAAAAAGGCTTACAATAGTCTCGGCAAACCGAAAAGACAAGGAAACAATTTCGGAGGACAGAGCAATGGCTTGTACTACAATCTTAGTCGGCAAAAACGCATCATACGATGGCTCCACCATGGTCGCCCGCAACGACGATTCGGGTTCGGGGCATTTCACGGCCAAAAAGTTCGTGGTCGTGCAGCCGGAGGAGCACCCGGCCGTCTATCGGTCGGTGATCTCCCATGTGGAGGTGCCGCTGCCCGGCCATGCGCTGCGGATGACGGCCATGCCCAACGCGGTGGAAGGCGAGGGCATCTGGGCGGCAGCGGGTGTCAATGCGGCCCATGTGGGCATGACGGCCACCGAGACCATCACGTCCAACCCGCGCGTTCTGGGCGCAGACCCGTTGGTGGTGTATCAGCCCGCCAAAGGGGAACGGCCGGAAGTGCCTGGCGGCATTGGCGAGGAGGACATCGTCTGCCTCGTGCTGCCCTATATCCGCACGGCCCGCGAGGGCGTGGTGCGCCTGGGCGAGCTGCTCCGGACGTACGGCACCTATGAGATGAATGGCATCGCGTTTCAGGATGTGAACGAGATCTGGTGGCTGGAGACCATCGGCGGCCACCACTGGATGGCCCGCCGTGTGCCGGACGACAGCTATGTCGTGATGCCCAACCAGCTCGGCATCGACAGCTTCGACTTTGCCGACGCCTGCGGCGCACAGGAAAACTACATGTGCTCGGACGACCTGAAGGCCTTTGTGGACAAGTATCACCTCGACCTCTCGCTGGACGGCAGCTTCAACCCGCGCGATGCCTTCGGCAGCCACGACGACGCCGATCATGTGTATAACACACCGCGCGCCTGGTTCATGCTGCGGCATCTGAACCCCAACACCTGGGTCTGGGAAGGCCCCGATGCAGACTATACCCCGCATTCGGACGACCTGCCCTGGTGCATGGTTCCGGAGCGGAAGATCACACCGGAAGACGTGAAATACCTGCTGTCTTCGCACTATCAGGGCACTCCGTATGACCCGTATGCCGCCTATGGCGACCCGAAGAGCAAGGGCGCCTACCGTACGATCGGCATCAACCGCAACAGTTTCATGGCGCTGACCCAGATGCGCCCGGATCTGCCGGAGGAGTTCCGCACGGTGGAGTGGATCGCCTATGCGTCCAATGCCTTCAACACGATGGTACCGTTCTATGCCAATGTGGACACCACCCCGGCCTACCTCGCCTGCACCACCGGCGAAGTCTCCACCGAGAGCTTTTACTGGGTCAGCCGGATGATCGCCGCCATGGCCGATGCCGCTTACGGCAAGTCCATCTTCCATGTCGAGCGCTACGAGGAAGGCGTCCTCTCCGCCACACGCGCTCTGTTGAACGCCTACGATGAAAAACAGGCCCAGGAGGCCGACCCGGCCCGCCGTGCCGTCCTGCGCACGGAGGCCAACGAGGCCATCGCCAGAGAGCTGAAGGCCCGCGCCGCCGATACGCTGAACAAGGTCCTCTTTGAACTGAGCTGCAATATGAAGAATGCCTTCTCCCGCTCGGATGCCTGAGCAACAAATAAGGTAGTAACAAGGAGCGTCTCCGCACAGAAGCTACTTCGTGCGGGGGCGCTCCTTATTGTTAGAATTTGCTAAAATTCTTTGAACTTATTTGCACAAAAAAACTCTAGATGCAAAATTGTTGCATCTAGAGCAAAAATAAAAAAATCACACCCCCGATGCGCCGTAGTTTGCCAGCACACGGGCGGAGGGATCGTTGACGTTGCAGCCGGGCCATGCCTTGTTGGGCATCCAGAAATCGACGATGGAGCGGCTCTGGTCGTGGTAGTATTTCTCGAAGATCTCGCGGTAGAACAGGCTCTCCTTGGTGAACGGCATGCAGTGGGCCGAATAGTTTGCCCGGCGGAGCTGGAACTCCTCGTCGGTGTAAAGGCTCTCGGTATACTCCTTGATGTCGTCTACCATGCTGTGGCCCACGGCGTCGGAGAAGGCGGCCTTTTCACGCCACAGGATCTCCGGCGGCAGCCAGTCGCCCTCGAAGGCTTTGCGCAGCAGGTACTTGCCCTTGCCGTAGCTGTTCAGCTTCTTTTCGGGGTCAATGGCCATCACGTAGCGGACGAAGTCCAGATCACCAAAGGGCACACGGGCCTCAATGCTATTGGAGGAGATGCAGCGGTCGGCGCGGAGGACATCGTACATATAAAGCTCGCGGATGCGCTTCTGGCTCTCCTGCTGGAAGGCGTCGGCGGTGGGGGCATAGTCGG
>JABLTO010097068.1_pt1 | contig 12490 bp, 10 predicted proteins | sample 7160091 | NCBI WGS metagenome assembly JABLTO01 (sample SAMN14651225, study PRJNA627086) | human gut metagenome | isolation source: feces | host: Homo sapiens
ATCGCGTAGTCGATATAAGAGGTTTCCATTGTCTGTTTCAGATCCACTTCGTGGACTTTGTCAAATATATTGTCTTCCATCAATCTCTCAGAGATTTAATTATCCCTGTTCCTCCTTTCTTCTACACGCTTATATTATACATCCAGATTCTTAACGTATTTTGCATTCTCAACGATGAACTCACGTCTTGGCTCTACTTTGTCACCCATCAGTGTCGTAAATGTCAGGTCCAGTTCGCTCGTTGTCTCATCATCCATCGTTACACGTAACAGGATACGGTGTTCCGGATCCATGGTTGTCTCCCAGAGCTGTTCTGCATCCATCTCTCCAAGACCTTTGTAACGCTGGATCTTATTATTACCGTCACGGCCGACTTCATTGATGATATTACTCAGTTCTTCGTCACTGTATGCATACCATACCTTCTTGTTCTTCTCAAGCTTATAAAGCGGCGGCTGTGCCAGATATACATAACCCTGCTTGATAAGCTCCGGCATGAACCGGTAAATGAACGTCAGAAGCAGTGTACTGATATGTGCACCGTCCACGTCGGCATCGGTCATGATGATGATCTTGTGATAACGCAGTTTGGAAATATCGAAATCTTCATGGATTCCTGTACCAAATGCAGTGATCATCGCCTTGATCTCGGCATTGCCGTAGATCTTATCCAGTCTTGCCTTCTCTACGTTCAGGATCTTACCACGCAGTGGAAGGATTGCCTGCGTCGCACGGTCACGTGCTGTCTTCGCAGAACCGCCGGCAGAATCTCCCTCTACGATGTAGATCTCGCAGTTCTCCGGATTCTTATCCGAACAGTCTGCAAGCTTTCCAGGAAGTGCCATATTATCCAGTGCTGATTTTCTACGTGTCAGGTCTCTTGCCTTTCTTGCAGCCTCTCTCGCGCGCTGGGACATCACAGATTTCTCTACGATGATCTTACCAACGGCCGGATTCTGCTCAAGGAAGATCTCAAGCTGCTTGCTGACTACATTGTCAACCGCACCTCTTGCCTCGCTGTTACCAAGTTTCTGCTTGGTCTGGCCTTCAAACTGTGGATCCTCGATCTTGACGCTGATGATCGCGGTCAGGCCCTCACGGATATCTTCACCGCTTAAGTTCGGCTCATTGTCACGCAGAAGCTTGTTCTTTCTTGCATAATCATTAAATGTCTTTGTGATCGCATTACGGAATCCGACAACGTGTGTTCCACCTTCCGGAGTCGTAATGTTATTGACAAATCCATACGTATTGTCACTGTAAGAATCGTTGTGCTGCATAGCCACTTCGACAGACACATTATTTACCATACCTTCACAGTAAATGATCTGCTCATAAAGCGGTGTCGCACTGCGGTTCAGGTAAGTAACGAATTCTTTGATTCCGCCTTCGTAGTGGAATGTTCTTTCTTTCGGCTCTTCCTCACGGTCGTCCTTCAATACGATTTTCAGTCCTTTTGTCAGGAATGCCATCTCGCGGAATCTCTGTTTCAGAACATTAAAATCAAAGATCGTTGTCTCAAAAATGGTATCATCCGGCAGGAATGTTACTTTTGTACCGGTCTTTTCTTCTTCACAGTCACCGATCACGGTCAGTTTCTCCATAACTTTTCCGCGCTCGTAACGCTGCTGGTATACTTTACCCTCGTGGTAGATCTCAACTTCCAGCCAGTTGGAAAGCGCATTTACAACAGACGCTCCAACACCGTGAAGTCCACCGGATACCTTGTATCCTCCACCACCAAATTTACCTCCTGCATGCAGCACGGTAAATACAACTTCTACCGCAGGAAGTCCTGCTTTGTGGTTGATACCAACCGGAATTCCACGTCCATTATCGATAACGGTCACCGAATTGTCTTTATTGATTGTTACATAAATCGTATCACAGAAGCCCGCCAAAGCTTCGTCTACGGCATTATCGACAATCTCGTATACAAGATGATGCAAGCCTCTGGCTGATGTACTTCCAATGTACATACCAGGACGTTTGCGGACTGCCTCAAGACCTTCCAATATCTGAATTTCATCTGCGCCGTATTCATGCTGTACTTTTTCTGTACCCATTCTCAGTCCTCCTAGTTTTCTTTCGTTACCTGCCCGTTCTGGACATGGAACACTTTGTTTATTGAAAAGCGGTGATTTACAAAATCCTCAACACCCGTACAGGTAATCAAAGTCTGTATATCATGTATGCTGTCTAACAAATAGTTTTGCCTGTGTTTATCAAGTTCAGACAATACATCGTCAAGTAAAAGTATCGGGGTGTCATGTGTTGCCAGTTTGACCAGCTCGATCTCCGACAGTTTCAAAGACAGGGCAGCCGTTCTCTGCTGTCCCTGGGAACCATATTTGCGGATGTCCATATCACCGATCAGAAAGCCGATGTCGTCCCTGTGCGGCCCCACCGTTGTACTCTTCATCCGCAGATCTCTCTCCCGGTACCGGTTCAGTGCCTGTTCAAATGGCAGATCTCCCGTACTTGGCTCGTATATGATCTTCAGGCTTTCTTTACCGCCGGTCAGTCTCTGGTGAATCTTTGCAATGATCCCATTGATCTGTTCGACAAATTCTTTTCTTCTGGCAATCAGCCTTTCCCCATATTGTACCATCTGCAGCTCCCATATTTCCAGTGTATCCGAAAGATCTTTCTTTCCGCCGAAACTGAGCTCTTTCAGCAGATGGTTTCGCTGATTCACGATCCGGTTGTAATTCGACAGATTATTCAGATACACCTTATCAAGCTGCGAAAGCTCCAGATCTATGAATCTTCTTCTCTCTGCCGGCCCGTTCTTGATAATGTTCAGATCTTCCGGCGAGAAAAATACAAGATTCACAATTCCGAAAAGTTCGCTTGCTTTCCGGATCGGCATCTTATTGATGGCAATCCCTTTCGGACTGTTCTTCTTCAGGTGCATATCGATCTGATAACTGATTCCGTTCTTTTCCACCACGGTTTCGATGTGTGATTCATCCTCGCCGAAACGGATCATATCCCTGTCCTTCGACCCGCGGTGGGACTTGGTCGTTCCGGACAGATACACAGCCTCCAGAATATTCGTCTTCCCCTGGGCATTGTTCCCGTAAAAAATATTCGTAGAACCATCAAACTCCACATTCAGAAGATCATAATTTCTAAAATTCTTTAATTTCAGGGAATTAACCTTCAATTCTGATCTCTTCTCCGTCAAATAATACAACATCTCCGCCGTATAACTTACGTCCGCGGCGTGTATCTGTCTCGCCATTTACCATGACAAGACCTTCCTGGATCACTTCTTTGGCTTCTACTCCGGATTCCACCATTCCTGTAGCTTTCAAAGCCTGTCCAAGCTTGATATATTCATCTCGTAATCTAATTGTCTCCATATGTCTCGCATTCCTCTCCCGGGATTCTCCCATATCTTATAAGCATAACTTATAGATAAATTTTATCAGATCAGCCAGGCTATATCTGATCCATCTATCAAAAAGCGTTCTGTTGTATGCATTTTGTTGTGTTTTTATGCACATTTTTTCTGTTTTTCAGTTGCTTTTTATTATACTTATTGCTAAATCTTTTTGCAAGTATTCCTGCGTTTTTTGTTTTATCTTTTAATCTTCTTCCAGATATTCCATTTCCGTTTATGCTGCAGCATTAAAGTTAACAGGAAGGATCAGGTAGATATAGCTTTCTTCATCATCTTTGATGAAGCAAGGTGCTTTCGCATTCATCAGATAAATTGTTACTTCTTCGTCGTCGATAACACGAAGTGCATCGATCAGGAATTTCGGATTGAATCCGATCAGCAGATCTTTTCCCTCTTTTGTGATCATAATCTCTTCATTCATGGATCCGATCTGGGATTTGATCTTTAATTCCATAAGTTCGTCACCGATATTGATGATGATTGGTTTCTTGTCTCCTTCTTTTACCAGAAGTGTTGCTCGGTCGATACAGTTGAGCAGCTCTTTTTTATTAATTCTGACTTTTGTCTCATAATCATTTGACAACATCTGATCGATTCTGAAATATTCACCTTCGATCAGACGTGATACAACGATCGTGTTATCAAATTCGAACACGATATGATTCTTTGTATATGAAATCGATACCACATTTTCAGCCTCACCCGAAAGGATCTTACTGATCTCGATCAGTGTCTTTCCAGGTACAACAAGCTTTCTGTCAGCTACGCTTTTTTTCAATGGCACTTTTCGAATGGAAATTCTGTGTCCGTCCAGCGAAACAACTTTCAGAATATTATCACTGATGTCGAACAATTCTCCAGTCATAAGTTTATTACTTTCACTGTCAGAAATAGAGAAAATTGTCTGACGGATAACTTCTTTCAATGTGAATTGAGAGACTTCTATAGAATCTTCTTTCTCAATAATTGGTAAGTAAGCAAATTCATCGCCAGGTTTACCGGCAATATCAAATTTTGCTTTTTCACATGTGATGACTGTCTGAAGATTATCTAAAGTTTCGATCGTTACTTCATTATCCGGAAGTTTTCTAACGATCTCTGAAAAAATCTTTGCATCGATAGCGATCATTCCGCGATCAATAATGTCTCCGGAAATTTCTGTCTGGATACCAAGTTCCATATCATTCGCTGTTAATTTGATGATATCTGTTGTTGCATCAATAAGAATACATTCAAGGATTGGCATTGTTGTTTTAGAAGGAACTGCTTTGGAAACAATACTGACACCTTTGACCAGATTGGATTTACTGCAGGTAATTTTCATATGTGTATAACTCCTTTCGCACGTGTGTGATAGATAAATAAATAAAATAGTTTCCGCCTCAGCCGTATTAGGGGATGTGGAAAAGAGGAAAAGTGCCTCTAGCCCAGTGTTTGCAAGGAATTTTGGCTTTGAAAACTTTGTGGAATTCGACTGGATTTTATGTGGAACGACTGTTGAAAACTTTTTCGTTTCTAAAGACAGATGTAAAATCCCTGGGGTTTTCCCAAGGCTGTCCCATAGTTATCCACATGTCAGACGCAGATTTTCCCCATAGTTATTCACAGGCCAAAATGGCAAAATAAGGCTAAGCCGGATTGATTTTCTTCTTTATAATATTAATAGTGTTAGAAAGAGTCTCGTCCGCCTTTAATTCGTTCTCGATTTTCTCAATCCCATGCTTGATGGTAGAGTGATCCTTGCCCCCAAGAATGACACCGACTGCTTTTAATGAAGTTTCTGTCATATTTCGGATCAGATACATGGCAATCTGGCGCGGAAATACGATCTCGGCGTTACGTTTATTCCCTTTCAGATCAGAAATAGATACACCAAAATGTTCGGAAACGATGTCCAAAATCAGTTCTGGTGTAACTTCTCTGCGATTATCCGAAGAAATGATATCTTTTAAGGCCTCTGCTGCAAGGGCAATATCGATAGAACCGGTGTTGTTCAGTTTATAAAGAGCAATCAGTTTATTAAGAGACCCTTCAAGTTCTCGGATATTTGTCTTAACGTTCGTTGCGATATATTCGAGTACATCATTCGGAATATTGTATTTTTCCAGATGATCCAGCTCGATCTTCTTCTGTAAAATCGCCATACGGGTTTCATAATTAGGTGATGAAATATCAGCAATCAGACCCCACTCAAAGCGCGTACGAAGTCTGGCCTCCAAAGTTTCAATATCTTTCGGCGGCTTATCAGACGATATGATGATCTGCTTTCCGGATGTATGCAGATGGTTAAATGTGTGGAAGAATTCTTCCTGTGTACTTTCTTTTCCGATAATGAATTGGATATCATCGATCAAAAGTACGTCATTATTACGGTATTTATCGCGGAATTTCGACATTGCGGACTCGTTTCCGGCGGTTTTTCCGTTTTTGAGAGCTTCGATCAGCTCATTGGTAAATGTCTCGCTGGTTACATAGAGGACTTTTTTCTTTGGATTCTTGTCCAGAATAAAATGTGCAATTGAGTGCATCAAATGAGTCTTTCCAAGTCCAACACCTCCATATAAGAAGAGGGGATTGTATACTTCTCCCGGAGATTCGGCTACAGCAAGGGAAGCAGCATGGGCGAAATTATTGTTACCGCCGACAACGAAGGTATCAAAAGTATACTTCGGATTAAGCCCGGCTTTTTCCGCAGCACTTTTGCTTTTTTTCTTCTGATTTGCTTCAATGGCCATATTCTGAATCTCGTTCAGTCTGTCATCATCCTCGGAAATGAAGACAACTTCATATTCAGTTCCAGTAATCTCCGCAATACATACTTTTAATGGAAGCTGATATTTTTTTTCAATATATTCTACACTCGCATTCATATTTACTAATATAAATACGGTATTGTCTACGACATCGTAAACTTTCAATGGTTGGATCCACGTATTGAACGATACATTGGACAACTCATGTTCGACCCTGAGATGTTCGATAATTTCAGGCCATTTTTCCTTTACTGTATTCATCATATTTACTCCTAATCTGTCTGATTCGCGGATTTTCACCTATAAACCCACTCTTCTACATTGTACATCAAAAAGTTGCTTTAGGCAATCTTTTATCGCTATGCTTTGGCAACTGGCAGTTTCTCTTGATGTAGATTTGAAATATGTGGAAAACTCAATCCCAATTATCAACACTTGTAAAATGCGCATGAAATGGGGAAAAAATCTAAAAAAATATATGATTTCCACACGTTATCCACAAAAATCCACAAAGTTTTCCACAAAATGTGGATAAATATATTTTTAAAATTTGAGGAATAGCTTGACGTAGAGCGGTTTTTTTTATATAATCAAGGCTGATGTCTTATGAAAATTAGGGGGCAAGCCCCTTGGAATAAAATAAGGAGGTGGATATCCATGAAGATGACATTCCAGCCAAAAAAGAGACAGAGAGCTAAAGTACATGGCTTCAGATCTAGAATGAGCACAGCAGGTGGAAGAAAAGTACTTGCTGCAAGAAGAGCAAAAGGAAGAAAGAAATTATCAGCGTAGGCCGCATATATGTGGCCTTTTCTTCTACTCAGAAAAATTAGGAGAATAAGACAATGAAGTATTCCGAATCACTGAAAAAGAACAAAGATTTCCAATATATATATAGAAAAGGGAAATCTTACGCCAACAAATATCTGGTCATGTATGTACTGGAAAATGGGACAAGTCAGAATCGATTAGGAATATCTGTAAGCAAAAAAGTAGGAAACAGTATAGTACGGCACAGATTAACAAGATTAATCCGAGAAAGCTATAGACTGCAAGAAGAACGATTCAGATGTGGATTAGATATAATTGTTATAGCAAGAATAGGCGCCAAAGGAAAAGATTATAAAGATATTGTCGGCGCAATGCTCCATCTGGGTCATCTTCATAAGATTATAGATGAGGGGTAACGTATTATGAAGAAGATTCTGCTCACTGGTATCAGATTTTATCAGAGATATCTGTCTCCGATAAAGGGCGGTTCCACCTGTAAATTTTATCCGACCTGTTCTCAGTATGCGAAAGAGGCAATTGAGAAATACGGTGCATTAAAAGGAGGACGACTGGCGGTGTGGAGAATTCTGCGTTGTAATCCGTTTACCAGAGGAGGTTACGACCCTGTTCCTTAAAAAAGATTACAACTACATATGGAGGAAAAAATTATGGTACCAAGTTTACTGACTGCCGCTAACTGGCCGATTGTCGGACAGCTTTGCTGGATTCTGGGTAAGGTAATGAACTTTATCTATAATTTCCTGGACAAATGTCTGCCAAGCGATAGCGGGCTGGTAGGTCTGTCGATTATTCTGTATACGATTTTTGTGTATACATTATTACTTCCACTTACGATTAAGCAGCAGAGAACATCCAAGATGTCTTCTGTTATGAATCCGGAGATTCAGGCTATACAGAAGAAGTATAAAAATAAGAAAGACCAGGCGTCCATGATGAAACAGCAGGAAGAGATTCAGCAGGTGTACGATAAATATGGTACATCGATGTCAGCAGGATGCCTTCCGTTACTGATTCAGATGCCGCTGTTATTTGCTTTGTACCCGGTTATCTATAATATCCAGAAATATGTTCCGGAGATCAAGACAGCTCCAAAGGCTGTAAATGTATTCCTGACACTTCCGGATCTGACTATCTCACCTATGCAGATGATCAAGAACAGCGGAAGCTATGGTTTCCCGGCAATCGTGATCATTATTACTGCGATTTTACTTCCGGTATTATCAGGTCTGACACAGTATGGAAGTATCAAGCTTTCACAGGCTATTTCAGGCCAGCAGCTGGACAAAGATAACCCGATGGCGTCTACAATGAACACGATGAATATCACAATGCCACTGTTTTCGGTATTTATGGTATTCTCACTTCCGACAGGTATCGGTCTGTACTGGATCGTCAGTGCGGTAGTACGTTGTGTTCAGCAGGTATTTATCAATAAGCACTTAAGCAAGATTTCTGTAGAAGAGATTCTGGAGCAGAATAAGGAAAAGGCTGAGGAAAAACGTGTAAAACGTGGCGAGAAGAATGAACGTATCGCAGCAATGGCTCAGACGAATACCAAGAATATGAACAATCAGAACCAGAAGAAGAGACAGAGTACATCGAACCTGAGTGAAAAAGAAAGAGAAGCCAAGGTAGAAAACGCACACAAGAAAGCTGAAAATGCGAAGAAAGGAAGTCTCGCATCAAAAGCAAACATGGTGAAGAAATTTAACGAAAATGATTAGGGGGCGCTGTCATGGAGGATTACATTACTGTATCGGCAAAGACATTGGACGATGCGATCACCGAAGCGTTAGTTCAGTTAGGTGTAACAAGTGATCGCTTAGATTATATTGTTGTTGAAAAAGGAAGCGAAGGTTTCCTTGGAATCGGAAGAAAGCAGGCAGTAATCAAAGCCCGCAGAAAACGAGAAGAAAAACCGGTTGAAGAGACAGTGGAAGAAAGTAAAGTTGAAACACCGGTAAAAGAAGAAGTAAAACCAGAGAAGAAGACAGAGAAGAAGCCGGCAAAAGAGCATTCTCATACAAAGAAAAATGTAAGAGAAGAAAAACCGGAAGTAAAATCTGAGCCAAAGAAAGAAGCAGAACTTGCAAAAGTTGAACCACAGACGATCGAGACATGTGAAAAGTTCATTTACGATGTGATGAATGCAATGGGCATGGATGATGTAAAAGTTACATCTGTTGTAGATGAAGAAGGAGCACTTTCCATCAATATGGAAGGAAGCAACATGGGTATCCTGATCGGAAAACGCGGACAGACACTTGATTCTCTGCAGTATCTTACAAATCGTGTTGCCAACAAGATGCAGGATGGCTATGTAAGAGTGAAACTCGATACAGAGGATTACAGAAGAAGAAGAAAAGAAACACTGGAAAATCTTGCAAAGAACATTGCAAGCAAAGTAAAGAGAACAAGAAAGACAGTTTCTCTTGAGCCAATGAATCCATACGAGAGAAGAATCATTCACTCTGCGCTGCAGTCTGACCCGGCAGTATCCACACACAGTGAAGGTGAAGAGCCGTACAGAAGAGTTGTGGTAACACTGGTAAGAAACAGAAATAATCGATAATTAAGAGACAGGGGTCTTTAAGCGGCCCCTGTCTTTTTTTCACTCAAATGTATATTGGAGGAAATTATGGAACAATTATATAACTCCACGATTGCCGCAATATCTACGGCAATGAGTAATTCGGGAATAGGAATTGTACGAATGAGCGGACCGGAAGCATTTCAGATCGCAGACCGGGTATATAAGGGGAAAAAAGAGAAAAAACTATGTGATCAGAAGTCACATACCATTCATTATGGATATATTGTTGATGGAGAACAGGTAATTGACGAGGTCCTGGTCATGCTGATGCGCGGGCCGCACAGCTATACCGGTGAAGACACGGTAGAGATCAACTGTCACGGCGGTGTCTATGTGGTAAAACGAATTCTCGAACTCCTGATCAAAAACGGTGCACGCCCGGCAGAGCCGGGAGAGTACACTAAGCGTGCATTCCTGAACGGAAGACTGGATCTTTCGCAGGCAGAAGCAGTTGGTGATCTGATCGCATCGCAGAACGAATATGCACTGCAGAGTTCGGTAAGCCAGTTAAAAGGAAATATCAAAGATAAGATCAGCGAAATGCGCGAAAAGATCCTGTATCATACTGCATTTATCGAGACTGCACTGGACGATCCGGAGCATATCAGCGTTGACGGCTATGGAGAAACACTGAAAAAAGTCGTCGATGAGATCATGGAAGCAATGAAAAGATTGCTAGATAGCTGTGATGATGGTAGGATTATAAAAGAGGGCGTACGCACAGTCATCCTCGGAAAACCGAATGCGGGAAAATCCTCTCTGTTAAATGTACTTCTCGGAGAAGACCGGGCAATCGTTACTGATATTGCCGGTACGACAAGAGATGTACTGGAAGAACACCTGAATCTGAAGGGCATTTCCTTAAATATTATGGATACTGCCGGTATCCGTGATACGGAAGATGTGGTGGAGAAGATCGGTGTTGATCGTGCGAAAGAATATGCGGACAAGGCAGACCTGATCCTGTATGTGATCGATGCATCCAGACCACTGGATGAAAATGATGCAGAGATCCTGCATCTGATCAAAGGCAAACGTGCGATCATCCTGTTAAATAAATCCGATCTGGATATGCAGGTGACAAAAGAACAGGAAGAACTGCCGGAAGAATTTCCGGTGATCGAGATCTCTGCAAAGAATGTACAGGGAATCGAAGAGCTGGAAGATACGTTAAAGGAGATGTTCTTCCAGGGAGAACTGACATTTAATGATGAAATCTATATTACAAATGTGAGACAGAAAACAGCACTTCAGGATGCATATGCTGCACTGGAACGTGTGAATGACAGCATTGCCGCGGATATGCCGGAGGATTTCTATTCGATCGACCTTATGGATGCGTATGAAGCTCTCGGTAATATCACCGGCGAAACGATAGGAGAAGATTTGGTTAATGAGATATTCAGCAAATTCTGTATGGGAAAATAAAGATAAATATGATGTCGTAGTCATCGGTGCCGGCCACGCAGGTTGTGAGGCAGCACTGGCGACGGCGAGACTGGGCTTTCAGACACTGGTATTTACCGTAAGTGTGGACAGCATTGCGATGATGCCGTGTAATCCGAATATCGGTGGAAGCTCGAAAGGACATCTGGTAAGAGAGCTGGATGCCCTTGGTGGAGAGATGGGAAAGGTCATCGACCGTACATTTATCCAGTCAAAAATGTTAAATAAATCCAAGGGTCCTGCGGTACATTCGCTCCGTGCACAGGCAGACAAAGCAGTGTACAGCAGAACGATGCGCCGCGTACTGGAGGCTCAGGAAAACCTGGAGATCAAACAGGGAGAGGTTGCCAATCTCCTTGTGGAAGATGGAAAGATCACGGGAGTGCAGACATTTTCCGGTGCAACATATCATTGTAAGGCGGTTATCATCTGCAGCGGAACTTACCTGAAAGCACGATGCATTTATGGTGATGTGAGTCAGTATACAGGCCCGAACGGACTGCAGGCGGCCAATCATCTGACTGACTGTCTGAAAGAACTGGGCATTAAAATGTACCGTTTTAAGACAGGAACACCTGCCAGAGTAGACCGAAAAACAGTTGATTTCAGCAAGATGGAAGAACAGTTCGGAGATGAAAGAGTGGTACCATTTTCATTTACCACGAATCCGGACGATGTGCAGATCGACCAGGCATCCTGCTGGCTGACTTATACAAATGAGACGACACATGAGATCATCCGTGCCAATCTGGACAGATCGCCGTTATATTCCGGCATGATCGAGGGTACGGGACCGAGATATTGTCCGTCTATCGAAGATAAAGTGGTAAAATTTGCGGACAAAAAACGTCATCAGGTATTCCTGGAACCGGAAGGGTTGGAGACGGATGAGATGTACATCGGCGGAATGTCAAGTTCGCTGCCTGAAGACGTACAGTATGCAATGTACCGCAGTGTTCCGGGACTGGAGCATGTGAAGATCGTGCGGAATGCGTATGCGATCGAATATGACTGTATCGATGCGAGACAGTTAAAACCATCACTGGAATTCCGCAATATCAGCGGCTTATTCAGTGCCGGTCAGTTCAACGGAAGCTCGGGCTATGAAGAAGCTGCCGCACAGGGCCTTATAGCGGGCATAAATGCCGCCAGAAAGCTGCAGGGCAAGGAATCCTTAGTGTTAGACCGATCAGAGGCTTATATCGGCGTTCTGATCGATGATCTGGTTACAAAGGAAAGCCATGAACCGTACCGAATGATGACTTCGAGAGCAGAGTACCGTCTGCTCCTTAGACAGGATAATGCGGACCAGCGTCTGACAGAAAAAGGCTATGAAGTCGGTTTGATCTCACAGGAGCGTTATGATCGTCTGAAAGAGAAAGAAAGACTGATCGAGTCTGAGATCGAGAGATTAAAGAATGCCTATGTCGGAACCAGTGAAAAGGTACAGGAACTTCTGGAATCTTATGAAAGTACACCTTTGAATTCAGGAAGCAG